>Ga0105245_10002809_pt1 | contig 15657 bp, 19 predicted proteins | sample KBSM54metaG_FD_81523 | JGI IMG/M metagenome (GOLD analysis project Ga0105245, IMG submission 81523) | Miscanthus rhizosphere microbial communities from Kellogg Biological Station, Michigan, USA - KBS M5-4 metaG | ecosystem: Host-associated > Plants > Roots > Rhizosphere > Soil | place...
CCGCTGAAGGGCTCTAGTGGGATGACCACCACTTGATTCGGGGCCCGCACCTTTTAGGCCCTGCGGACAGATAAGACCTCCGACTAAGCCGGACACGGATGAATGGCATTTTGCATCAACCAGCGGGGCACTCTTGCCGCGAGTAGCTCCCGCAGTGTGGCCGATGCGCATGTGATTGAAACCCTGTGGACGGGTGACACAATCTAGGCCGCACTTGATCTCCAGAGTTCCCTCACCCCCGCTCGTGCGATGGGATGGCCCGCTAGTTGCACTACCCTTTGCGGAGGTCCTCTATGCGCTACATCGCGGCATGGGCACTTGGCGTACCTGGAATCCTGGTTCTCATCTGGTTCTTAATGAGCCACCACTAACTGGTTTTGCGGAGACCTGGAAGGAAGGAATGGACAAAACAAACCACAATCAGCTGTATTCCCAGCTGGCGGCGGAGCATTCACGCCTACACATAGTCCGCTCTTGGACTCAAAGTCCCCGGCGGGATGCCCTGCTCCGAGCGATCTCCTTTGCGATTGCTCGTTTGTCGAAGAACGGGGATCAAACCCATTCCTTCCACTGCATGATTTGCCGCACAGGTAAGATTGTTCCTTTGATTTCGACCGGAAGACTGACCAATATAAGGAAGATCGCAGCTTAGCTGCCTCCGGTTCCGTCGCAACGTTTCCAGGAGAGGCGGCTTGGCGAAGCCCGGAGCGCCTCTTGAAAACCACCGACATTGAGTTCGCCTATCGGATCTTGCGACAGGAGTCCACCATGAATCCAATTGAGCTGCTGGTGGTTGATGACAATGCCGCAGAAACTGTCCTGCTGTTATACGCACTAGAGGATTGCCCCCGCCAAGTAAATTTCCACTTTGCAAGGGACGGCGCTGAGAGTCTACGAGTGTTGAAAGAACGAACCTTCGATCTTGTAATCCTCGACATAAACCTCCCCGGTCTCTCCGGCTATGATGTGCTTAAACTCTATGGGTCGACTGGAGTACCCGTGGTAATGTTCAGCGCCTCGTCAGACCCGCAGGATGCCACGCGCTCACTTGCGCTGGGCGCTCGTGAGTTTGTGCACAAACCAATTCGTCTGGAAGCATACAGGCATGCGGTGCTCAGTATGATTGAGAAATGGGTGCCAAACCGGCAGAGAACGGCAGGCGTCTAATCCTTCTTCATGCGGGAATTTCAGCGTCCCTGCGACCGCCAGACCTATGAGAAGCGAAACCAGAGTATCGCCAGACGCAATGCTGATTTTCCTGAAGCAGGCTGCGCTGGAGAACTCCTGGACCGCTAGTTACCTCGCTAAAGCGTTGGGTCTCACTGTCGCGACCGCGAAGCAAGCTGCAGCAGAAATGGCGCTCGCTGGATATGTTGAACCCGTCACTTGGAAAAAGGAAACCTGGCGCAATACCGACTGCGGTAACAAACTAGCAGGGGTGCGCCCGCCGCGCCTCAAGCGGGCCAAATCTGAAGAATTTCTCGCCGTTCTAGAGGACCGCGCGGCTGAGTACGCCATGAAAGGCTCCGCAGAGGGCGTGCGCCTTCAAAGCGTGGTTGCACTTGGCAGCCTTCTGACTGAGCACGACCCTATTCAGGACGTTGATATCGGAGTGAAGTTGGAACAGCCCAAGGACGGCCAGCCCATTCCCCACGCGGACCAACTCGCCGTGCTCAAAATCCTGAAGGGCCGTTTAGCTGCGCTGAAACTGCATCCCTGGAATGACACTATGGAACATATGCCTGCAAGGGTTGTTTGGAAGGCTTAGGGCATGTTGATTACGAATAACGAGAACCTGAACCGCCTAGAAGTCTGCGTGGAGGGCGGGCTGGGCATTCTGCGTTATCAAATTCAAAGCCACACAATCTGGCTGCTTCACGTCCAAGTACCTCCAGAAGCACAGGGGCATGGCGTTGCAAGCGAGCTAACGCGGACTGCGCTAGCGCTGGCGAAAGAGCGTGGCTTGAAAGTGGTTCCCGTCTGTTCCTTCGTGGCCACATATATCCGGCGGCACCCGGAGTATAAACCACTGCTCCAATAAGGCAGACAATCCTCTGGGCGGAACTGTCTACCCCTATTCGTTCGATGGCGTCCGTGAAGGAATCGCTCAGGCGCCAAAATAGAGCTCCGGCCAAGCCCGTTATCACGCAATATCGGAAGCTAGCCGCTCGCCAGACTCCTAACGAGAAATTGGCTGCTGCGGGCACTACGCGGGTAATCCTTCGGACTTATAATATGCAGCGAGGGAAATAACTATGGCAACACCGACGTGGAAGGTGAGCGGGCAATACTATGAGACCTGCAATTGCGACTTCGTGTGTCCTTGCCTGCCTGGGCAACTGGCTGTCAGTCCGACCAAGGGAACGTGCACGTTTGCAATGGCATTCCAGGTTGATCGCGGGAGCTACGGTAGCGTCTCGCTCGATGGCCTGGGTTTCATTGTCCTCGGTTTCACCCCTGAAGCAATGGGGAAAGGAAACTGGTCCGTCGGCCTGATTGCCGATGAGCGGGCGAGCGTCGAGCAGCGTGATGCTCTTACAGCCATCGCGAGCGGTGCCGCAGGTGGGCCGATGGCAGCCCTCTCTGGCCTTATCGGCAAATTCCTGGGTGTGGAATTGGCGCCGATTCGCTTCGATCGCAACGGGGCCAAGTGGTCAGTCAACGCTTCAGGGCTCGTAGATATGGCCGCCGAGGGCGCCATGGGTATCAATCCTGCGGCCACGGAGCCATTACACCTGGAGAATACGGGTCATCCAGCCGCGGATCGCTTCGCGCTCGCGCATGCCTCGAGGAGCCACGTCCATGCGCTGGGCCTCGCGTGGGACGATGTCACCGGAAAGAACAACGGACAATACGCGCCGTTTTCCTGGCAGAGTGCTTAGTCCATCATCGCCGGACGCGGTTCTTTCCCGCGGCGGTCGACTCCTCATCCTGGGGTGCATCGTTCTCAGCACGTTACTTGCGTGGACATACCTGTTTCATCTCGATCGCCAGATGTCGGCCGATTTAGATTACGACAAGATGATGGCGGCCATGGGCATGCACACGAATATGCCCTGGAGGCCGGCGGACTTCTTCTTCACATTCGCAATGTGGGTGGTGATGATGGTCGGCATGATGGTTCCATCCGCGACGCCCACGCTACTGCTGTTTGCGGCTGCGTGGAAAGGACGCGGCAAGCCGGGTTTCCCGCTGACCACCCTGGCATTCGCAGTCGGATACATTGCGGCTTGGACCAGCTTCAGTGCGGGTGCCACTGCCGCTCAGTGGGGATTGCACCAGGCGGCGATGTTATCGGCCGTGATGGCGTCCTCAAGCGGCCGCCTGTCTGGCGCGATCCTGATGGTCGCCGGCGCCTATCAATTGACGCCTTGGAAAAGCAAATGCCTGGCCCACTGCCGGAGTCCACTCGGATTTCTCATGACGAACTGGCGCGATGGAACAGGCGGGGCCTTCCGGATGGGCTTCCGGCACGGTACCTACTGCCTCGGTTGTTGCTGGGCGTTGATGTGCGTGCTCTTTGTGGTGGGAATCATGAACCTCATCTGGGTCGCAGCGCTGAGCGGATTTGTTCTGATCGAGAAGATCGGACCGGCGGGCACAATCGTCGCACGCATCGCGGGAGCAGCAATGTTTGTGGTCGGTGTCATGGCGATTGTTTGACGAATCGGTTCGATCCCTCGTTTCTGACTCGCGCGGAAATGTCCTTCCTGACCGCGCGGTGTTGATCCAATTACGCCACATGGTGGCCTTATAAAGGCAGCGGCCGGAGCGTTCTGAAGGAAGGCGGACCAGCGACGTTGAGCAACATTATCGCTACCAACCGGTGAGGGCCTTCGGGCCCTTTAGAATACTAACCACCACCGTTGGGTCGCGCATTCAGCCTAGGTAGCCTGCATGCGATGACTCCCGCGCTCTTCTCTGTACAGGTATCACGAGGGAACGCACGACCGCCACATTAAACACGATTACGGCACAGGGACTCGATAGATGTTGCGCTGTGACGTGAATTTCGGGAACGCATAGACCGACGGCGTGGGTCCTGGAAATTCGCCTGGCGTGGGGAGAAGTTTGGCACCCGGCAGTTTGGCAGCTTCCTCAGGCGAATGAATCCCTTTCGGCGGAAGCGTCGGAACAACCTGCCCGGGCCGCAGCGGGATCGAGTAAACCTCCTGTCCTCCCACCAGGCTTATGTTGAAAGATTTCCCGTCCCGCGACCAAGTCACAGGTTGGGGCGCGTCGGGCGCGCGATTTCCGCAGATGCACACCGGGATGGGCGCGCCGCCATCTAGTGGATAGACGGCGGTGGCGCCGCTGCCTGTTTCCTCCGCCAACGCGGGCACCGAAACAGCAATGTATTTTCCATCCGGGGAAACATCGCTCATATAAAGGGCAGGATCGGGAATCGCTTTGCGCGTTTCGCTCCCGTCTTCCTTGGCTCGATAAACGGTGCCGTCCGTGGAGTACAGCACCTCGCCATCGGCTCCGAAGAAAGCATTGAACGAGGGTTTGGAGGTCAATCGGCGAGGCGAGGATCTCCCGTCCATCTGCGCCAGCCACACTCCAGTCCGCCCGCCAACGCCGGCCGAAAACAGAACACTCTTGCCATCGCGGGAGATGCTGTAATGCCACATTTGAAAGTCCGGCAAGAGCCGGTCGCGTTTGCCGGAATCCAGATCCACAACCCAAAGGCCTCCGAGCGGCGAGAGCAGACCGCCCACACTGCGAACGATGTAGTACAGCTTCTTGCCGTCCGCGGAAATCGTGGGCTGAAAGCTAAACGCTTCCGATGTCATTTGCCGGTCGCCGCGTGAATCATGGACCCAGATCGTGTCCTGGTACGAGCCGATCGATGTAACCAGCGATCGGCCATCGGGAGCGACATCTACTCCCTCTTCTTCGGTTGTCCCAGAGGTGATTTGTTCCGGCGCGCCGTCCGGAAAGCGTTGCCGCCAGATGTGCGAGCCACTGCCCGTATCGGCGGAAAAATACATGAACTTCCCGTCTGGCGACCACGCCGCGCGCGAACACCCCGTGGGACCAACTTTCTTGCCTTTCGCGCTGCCATCGAAGGGCGCCACCCGGCACTGCCCCCACAACGTCAACACCTCCATGTCCATCGCATTCATCAGGAGCTGTTTATGATCCGGCGAAAGAAAAGAGAGATGATTCATGATGCCGTCCTCGATATACACCGTGCGTTCATTCGCGCGGCTTTCGGTGGAGGTGGCGACACCCATGGTGATTCCCTTTCCAGTCATATAGGAGAAGAGAATATTCCTATCATCAATCCAGTTCATGCCCATGCCGTTGGTCAGGAGGCGGCGTGGCTCCTGCCCCCCGATCACGGAAACAACGTATGTGTTAAAGCCCGTCGTCTCGAGCGCCATGTAGGCGATGCGCGAGCCATCCGGTGAGAATCGCGGCCATCCCTTGTAGGGCACGCGGTCATGCGTGAGCTGAACTGGGTCTCCATCCGGGAGGAGCTTGATATAAATCTCAGTCGGATCGCCCACGGCTTGGACTCCGGTGGAGGTCCCGCGCACGAAAGCGAGCATGCGGCCATCCGGCGAGATCGCCGGATCGATTGCGGAGTCGACTTTGGTCAGCTGGGTATACTGCGCAGAGCCGGATGAAGTGGATGTTTTGGATCGGAAAAGAAGCAGCGCAGATCCGGCGATCACGATGACCATCAACGCCGCCGCAGCCCACTTGAGCCGGGGCGCGGATCGCTGCGGAGTTGTGACGGGCGCCGCCGAAGCCTCCATGCTTTGGCGCAACAGGCGGCGCATGTCCACCACCATCGCGCGCATGGATTGATAGCGTTGCGCGGGGTCTTTCATCAGCGCCCTTTCCACGACCGCGCGAACCGCCGCTGGGATTTCGTTCCCAAGCGGCTGCGGCGAGCCGTGGATGATCGTTTGCAGGACTTCCAAATCCGTCGAGCCCTCGAACGGGCGGCGGCCTGCCAGCATCTGATACCAGACGATAGCGAACGAGAAAACGTCGCTGCGAGCATCCAACGCCCTGCCCGAGGCCTGCTCCGGCGACATGTAGGCAATGGTGCCGATGACGGCCCCCCGGCGGGTGAGTTCCTCGGTCATAGTGCGCGTCGCCTCGCTGGAAGCGGGCTGCTCGGCGAGTTTCGCCAAACCGAAATCGGCGAGCTTGGCATACCCGCTCTTGGTGATGAGGATGTTGGCGGGTTTGATATCGCGATGGAGAATCCCGGCTTCATGCGCGGTGGCAAGGCCATCGGCGACTCCCACCAAAAGTTCGATCGTATCGCGCCAGGTGTGGGGCCCGGCGTTCGCCCAATCCTTGAGGGTGCCGCCATCGATGTACTCGGTGACCAGGTATTGGCGACCGTCTATCTCTCCCGCGTCATGCACGGTAAGAATGTGCGGGTGATTGAGCGAGGATGCCATCTGCGCCTCGCGCTGGAAGCGTCGGCGGGCGGCGGCATCGGCGAGTTCCTCGGACAGAACCTTGACCGCCACTGGACGGTTGAGCTTGACATCGAGCGCCCGATACACCGCGCCCATGCCGCCCTCGCCGAGCTTAGACTCGATGCGATAGGCGCCGATCTGTGTGCCCGGAGGGATGGCCGCAGGCCCTGGATTGTCCAGAATGCTCCACTCGTCCGAGTTCATGGCGTTGTGCGGTTTGCTTGGAGATCATCATCACAATATCAGAGTTTTGGGGACGACAATGACCGGCAACTGCACCTCAGCCGTGCTTCAGCGGCGATTTGTCAAATGTTCTCCGTCAGAGAGCATCCGACCAGACAGCCTGATATCCACCGTGTCTGAAAGCGCCGCGATAATCAATCCTTTTTTTCATCCCACCGTTGCACAAGACTGCCAGCACAGATACACTACAGGCGGCCGGAGCGAAGGATAGGGCTCTGCTGGGAAGCAACCTGAGCGTCGACTCCGGGCCAAGACCAGGCTGGGGTTCAGTGAAGGCTGAGCCCCAGCAACAAGATTTATTCACTGGGATTGGCATCAATGCGAAAAATCCCAGGGGTCTGGGGACGGAGGCCCCAGAACATCAGTTCTCCTTCGTTCTCGATTCTTTCGTCCGTTCCGCTCCATCTAGACTTCCGCTCTTTCGTCGGATCCATGTCTCCGCCCTCAACTTCTGCATGAGCCTATTCCGCTGACCAGGTGTCGCAATCATTATTCAGCCTCGTTGGGCTAGGTGGATAGCCGCGCTCACCCGTGCGACGACGAAAGAGCTTGGCGCGAGTTTTGGGGCTCGCGATAAACTTCCTGCTTGGTGAGCACCCACCAAGCTGCTTCGGCCAAATGGCGCGCTATAGCGACCACCGCCTTCTGATGATTCTTGGCGCGTTTGATCCGTTGATACAGCCGAACCACATGGGTTCCTGCCAGCCCGCGCTGATTGAGTACAACCAGACTGCCGGTCTCTACGAACGCCCACTTTAGGTTTCGATTCACGTTTCACAGACCTGCCCCATGCGCGTGCGACCGCCACTGGAACGGACGCGCGGCACCAGCCCAGCGTAGCTGGCTAGGTGTGCGGCTGTCGGAAACCGATCTACTCTGCCGATTTCCAACATTAAAACCATACTGAGGATCTTCCCGACGCAGGGTAGTGTCTTCAGCAGGTCTGCCTCCGCACTCACCTTCATAATCGATTCCAACCAACGCTCGGCCGACTCGATCTGCATTTCCAGAAAATCGAGCGTCGCCAGTTCTTGCTCGATAGCTTCGCGGCTGTGCACCGGCAGTTCGGGCAACCGACCGTGTGTCTGTCCCGCTGGGCCATTCTTGGCGCGGCAGAAATGTTGCGGTCCCGGCGAATTTGTTCTGGCAGAAAAAGCCCCCCCCCGGTATCCCCCTACCTCGCCTTCGAGTTCGTTAGTTTTTCGGCCAGAGCTTTGACTTGACGACGATTCCGAACGTGATTTGGTGCTGGACGAGTTCGAAGAGGGGCGGCTGGCTGCCGTACTTGTACTGTGCGGTGAGCCCGAAGTAGTCGTTGAGGTTCCACGTCGCGCCCGCGGTGACCCAGTGGCGGACGTTGCGGCGCATGTGGACGAATTTTGCGCGGTCGCGGGTGCCGTCGTCTTTGGTGTAGTAGTCGAGGGTCGTGAAGGGTTCGTCGGCGAAAAGAATGCGTGCTTGGTAACCGGCGTTGAACGCAACTTTCGGGTTGTCGTCCGTGCCCCAGACGTAGTAGGCGGTGTCAATGCCTGGTACGATGCGGCGGATGCTGTCGTAATGGGAAAAGTCGACGGGTTGCTTGAAGAGTTTGTCCGGTTTGTTGAGGTTCGCTCCGAGCTCGGTCCCCAGGGACGGGTAAAGGACGAACCAGCCGCCAGGTACGGGTTTAGCATCGGGCCACCATGCGATGCTTCCAGCGCTCACAAAGTTGCTTGCGGGGTATTTCCTGGCGAACTCGCCGCCGGCAGGACGGAGTTCCCAATACAGGCTGTGGGTGAGTCCGTTGAGTGTTGCGGCGGCCTTGATCGCGTCGGGGTCGACCTCGGAGCGGTCATTGGGCGGCTCGCTGCCCGGGTTGGTTTGCACATCGGCAGTGACGCCTCCACGAACGCCATGCCAGTGGAGAGGAGGTGCAAGCGTGATCTTGGCATCGATCATGTACAGCGGTTTGGTGCCTTGACCGAACAGGGCGCTCCCAGCGAGATATAGGTCTGCTTCGTCGCGGTTTTTCGCTGGCGCGCGGAATGTCGTGGGGTGTGGGTTTGCCGGCGTGCTGCCTTTGGGCGGCGTGTAAGAGGCGGTTTGAAAGTCTCCGGAGCCGAGGTAGACGATGCTCCACTTGAGCAGTCGGGGGTTCCTGCCAGCGAGGATGGTCTCGGGAAAGGAGAAGATGACAGTTTGCTCCGCACCGATCCCTGAGGATATCGCCGCGATGCTGGTGACCATGAAGGGGATGGGGACGAATGCATCGCCTTGCTTCTCGAGAACGCGTACCGGCCAGTTGGCCGTGCTGGTGAGAGTGCTGGTGGGCGGGGGGAGACCGCTGGTGGTGAGGGTGAGCGCGCACGTGTTGCCGCAGCCGGGGGTCGGTGGGGAAAGCTTTTCGAGCGTGAACGTTGCCGCGTTCGCCGTTAGGACACTGCACATGAGGAGGACGTAGCGCACCATTGTTCCTTTCAGCTCCCTTGGTTGAGAAACACGGATTGCGCGCTTGCCGCGACGGTGACGCTGGGGCCGGACGTGACGTTGTCGGGGTCGATGGAGCCACCGCGGAGAGACATTTGTGCGGACACTTTGTGTTGATGCTTGCGCGTCTGGTTCGCGTCCACGACGCCGAGCTCATGAAGTTGCTGTGCGGCGCTGCTCGCCGATCCCGCCGGCGTGCTGATGACGACAATCTTGAGGCATTCTTGGGCAGAGACTTGGACTTTAGCGGTGGCGGTGACGCTGAAGGTCGGGATGGCGCTGTGCCTCATGACCTCCAGTTCGCCATGCTCCGTGGGTGCGCTCGCCAGGACAATGCCGGCTTCGCCGAGGATCGCGTCATGGTACATGACGTAAGCAACAATCACCGCGCCTGGCTGAAGACGAAGATCCGGGATGCGGTGGCGCACCGTAGTGTTGTCAGAAGCGGCCGGGCTCGTTGCCCCGTCAAACCGCAACGGAAGCTGCCAGGCGATCGTACCCTCCGGCAGTTTGATGGACGCCGGTGCACCGCGAATGGGATCCACCGCGACGAAGGCGGCCGATTGTACCGGTGTCACTGCTAACAAAGAATAGTCGCCATTGGACGCTGGAGCGAGCGCGAGTTCGGGAATGTAGAGCATGAGCCTACTATATTAAGCGGCAAATGCAGGGAGAAAGGGACAGCACGTAGAAACGAGAAGGCGAAAAACGGTGGTGAGAATTGCTGGGGAAGAAGTGTCGAGAAGTACCACCTTGTCGTTTACGCGCTGCGAGGAAGCGTTGCGATGGATCGCCAGCGCAATAAGACGATGCGAGGGTCTGTGTGAGCCAATCAGTTTGCCAGACAAAGACCCCGGCACCCCCATCCCCTACCTTGCCATCGAGTTTGCGGGGGCACTATGGTTTGAGAAATTGTGGCATATAGGGCGTCTCGAACACCGTAAGCTAGCGCTTGCGGTCGTACTTCGCATCGCCCTCGGCGGCGCTGAGGATAAGGTGGGTCACTCGGTCGCTCGAATCCAGGAAGAACTCGATCGTCCCCGCTGTTGAGTCGAACCTGGTCTCAGTTTGCGGAACAAGCGGAAAGTCCTTCATAAAGAGTTGCCCATCCACCACGCTTACGATTTGATGCGGCCCGAAAAAGTTCCTGGAGGCCACCGCGCCGTCACGAAACTCATATTCGCCCGCGTACTTGTTGAGCACGGCTGCGCTGGGATGCTTCGCGGCTTTCGCCGTCCCCACCAGATGGTCCGTGTCCCGCTCGCCTTCATTGCATACGTACTCAAGCATGTCCGTATCCACGGCGTAATTGACCCCCACCGAAATGGTCAGCGGCTTGGTCAATGTCTCGGGATCATCAAAGGTAACCTGAACCTGCATGTGTCCGAAATCGGCGCGCCGGAACTTCTCGGTCACACGCAGATGCTCGGAGTGGGGATGCCCCACCATATCGAGCCAGGTTTTGTCATTGAACCCTGCCGTTTCCACCACCAGCGTGTCGCCCTCCCAATGGCCAACTGAGTACCCCATCCAGGTTGGATTCGGATCTTTAGGCAGCTCGCGCCCATCCGTGTAGATCTGCCGAAAGTTGCCGAGTTCGTACAGCAGTGCAATCACGTTGGGCGACTGAACAATCCTGTAGAACGGCGTCGAGCCGGCGGCGAAGATCGCCTGGGGACCCGCCGGGAGGCAATGCGTAACCGGATTGTCGTGCCTCAAATTCACGGCCCGCTGGAGAAACAGCGCCTCCGCGGCTGCGCGAAAGACCCCTTCATCTTTGACATCCTGGATTACGTCAAAGCGATACGGAATGAGCTCGGGCTGCCACAGCCCGGAAAGGTCCGGTTTGCCATCAGGCATTCGGGGAACGGGCGCGGTCAAGTTCGGTTTCCCGTCAGCCGCGCGGGGGATTCCCGGAGTCGGCAAGTGCAGCCACTGGGCAACGCCCGGAACGGTGAGTACTACGGCAAGGATCATGGTGCGCATCGGCTAAAATGATACACCCGCGACGGCTCAGTGATGACGATCTGAAGCTCGCTTAAGCTGTCATCGATGACGAAGAAGGCGTAATGTAGGATTGTTCTAAACTTCGGAACAGCTTTCAGCGAAACTCGAAGCCAAGTTCATTCCAAATCGCATCTGGAGGCTGATCCTCCCTCAGCGTAGCGGTTCAATCCGAGCCTTGACTCCGGGCCATTCTCCCCGCCTCAGAAGTCCTGGGGTTCAGCCGGCCGATTTATTTTTGCCAGGAAAAGATTCCCCGGCACCCCGGGTACCTCCGCACTCGCCTTCGAGTCCGTCTGCGGTGCACTATGGTGCCCCGTGTCTGTCCCGCCGGGCCATCTTCGCGCCCCAGAAATCCTGCGGTGCTGCGGGCGAATTTGGATCAAAAAATCCAGCCTGGACATACCCACTAAAACGCTGCCGGGAGCCTCAGAGCAGTTTGCTCGTGCTCGGCTCACCCAAATCCTCGGGGTGCATGGGGTCCTTCGTCATCCGAGGGGGAAATGTAGTGCAAAATAGAACGGGCCGGCAGACACGACCGTGGATGACGGCCGCGGAGCGTTCAGCACGCGCTAGGAAGGCTTCGCTCGCTGCCGCAGAGAAGCGAACCGCGGCGCGCCTTGCACGGGAAGCAAAGAAACGGAAGTGATCGCGATGGGGGGGTCGAATCGAAGTGAGGATCCCGCTCTGCCGCGCCGGGCGGTACCTCGGCGTCCAGCGCGCCAGTTTTGAAAAAAGTTGAGACTTTTCAACCTCTTCCGAACGGGAAGGAGGGTAAGCTTTGGCTCGTTGCCCAAATTAGGAGACCTCTGAACACCAGACCCATGAATGTTCTAGGAGAAGTGCAACGATTTGATCTATACTGTGAAGGCCATTAGACGAGAGTCAGCTAAACAGCGTCATGCCAAGAATCGTCACAATCCTTGCACTGTGCATCGTAGGCCTCCGGCTCAACGCTGGGATCATCACAGATACTAGTGTCACCGTGACCGGGTCGTTTTGTAGCTCAGACCAGTCCTGCTCAGCGATAAATGGGCCGTTTTCAAATCAATACGGTTATGCATTCGCGAACCCGAGCGCCGGAGGTAGTGTGGGGCCGGGCGGCATCTTTCTCTCAGCGGGCATGTACGCGAACAGTGGTAGCCTTACAAATCTATTTCCGAGGGTCGACATTACCTTTGATGGCGGCTCCGCGTCGGCACAATTTAATGACCAGGTCATCATCTTCGGGCCACCGCAAGGGTTTCTGGACGTAACGGTGTTCAGTTTGATCGTCAGCCATGATGGCTTTGGGGGAGCGAATTTCTCCGTGGGCGGCGTTGCGGTGGGCCAAATCAGTGGCACACCAGGTTTCACCACGACTCTTCATGTCCCCTTTCAGTCCGGGCAACCGATCAGCATAACTGGAAGCGTTGCGGGTAACGCCAACGACTTCAGCCCGAACAATCCGAATGATGGATCCTCCGATATAACTTTGAACCTTTCTGCACGGAGCTTTACGGTGTTCGACATTAACGGTCACCGCGATTCGGATTTTAGCTATCTTTCCATGTCGGGAGATCAGCTCCCATTTTCCGATGGTGTTTTTATCCCGGAACCGTCAACGTTTCTGTTATTGACGACCGGGTTGGCTGTTGTCCTTCTAGTGCATCGTATACACTTACTTCGTCGCCGTGCGACTCCCGCCACACCAGCGATCCCGCAGGCTAGCAATATATAGTCCGAGGCTGTGGGGGCTGAAGCACCGCACCGCGACTATCCTGAGCCTGTGAACACTTTGCGTCTGGCCCTGGCGCTTGCGGTGATGGCAGCGGTAAGCGTAGGCCAAGACTTGAATTTTCAAGAAGCGGAGCGGCAGATTGTTCGCTTGCCGCCGACGGCGTTCACGAGGCTTCCTGCAGCCGTCGTTCGTGAGCTACAACGTCGAGGATGTACGATCCCTCAAGAAGTGTTCTCGAAGACGCCGAACAACGCAGTAAGGGGACAGTTCGCGAGACCCGGCCAGATGGACTGGGCTGTGCTTTGCTCCGTAAACGGCGCATCGTCGATCCTCGTGTTCTGGAATGGGTCTGCAAATAGCCCCGCAGATTTGGCAGTCGCCGAGGACAAGATTTACCTTCAGGGCCTGGGCGGCGACAAGATCGGATTCTCCCGAGGCATCAGTGCCGTGGGAAAGGACTACATTACGCGGCATCAAGTAGCGTTCGGTGGTCCGAAGCTGCCTCCAATCGACCATCAGGGAATCAACGATGCTTTTGTCGGCAAGGCGTCGGTTGTTCAATACTTCTTCGAGGGGACGTGGTTGCAGTTAGCTGGCGCGGATTGATGTGGGTCCGCTCCTGACCTGACTGTCGTTCGATCTTTCAGCCGTTAGAACGGCTAATCACCAACAGCGGTTCCGCAGTAGAGGACACGATGAGGCGGAGAGGTTGTGGACTACGCCCGGCGGAATGACGAAGAAATCGCCGGGAGCGACTTCGTAGCGCTCTTCGCCGATCGTATAGACGGCCGGGCCCTCCAGCACAAAGTACACCTCGTGCATTGTGGGATGACTGTGCAGTTCGGTTTCAATGACGTCCGGGAAGACGGCGACAGCGACCTGGGTGACGTTTGGCAAAACTCCAGTGCGGGCCAGTACATACTTCGGGTTGCCGTGCCGGGATGGTTCTGCAGCGCATTGATCTAGTTTGATGATCATGTCGTACAGTTTGACCGCACCCGACTCTCCTTGAAGAGAATGCAATAACGCTGGCCGCTCCGACGGTTACAGACAAGTACTGGTACGATAGCGCCGCCTCTTCAGGACCTTCGAGGGGTTCAGCAACAACCAATCCACGCGTAGACTCGAATCCTAAGCGAAAAGAGGAAACCAAAAAACTATGAAGCGTCACCTATTGTGCCTGGCGATCAGCACCGCCGGGGTTATGGCTCCAAGTGCGAAGGCGTCAGTCTGCTCCGATGCAAACAACTGCACTTTTACTTTTGACGTACACAATGTCGGCCCAACCACGTTTGGATCCGGCCCTTATGGGACGCTGAGCCTGGTGTTGAATGGTGACAACACCATTACGGCCACCATCGATCTGGCCGACGGTTTCGGTTTAATCAATACCGGCTTTCCTAACGGCCCCGGTACTGCTTATGGATTCGCATTCAACGATAACCTGGCGGACGCAACTTTCAGTTACAGCGCCTTTACCAGTGGCTATAGCGGAGGTACGGCGAACCAAGGAACTTTTCAATTCGACGGCTTTGGCGATTTTGACCGGGCTGCGGCGAACACAAGCCTTGGAAACACAGCAGGGGCCAATGTTGTTTCCTTTACAATCACTAGGACCGGAGGGTTCAATAGTGTACAGAACCTCGTCGGCCTCTCTAGCGGTAACATCTACTTTGCTGCCGACGTTTTTTACAACGGAACAAATAATCCGGGAGCCGGATGCGCGGAGGCCGCAAGTTGTACGGGCTTGATCGGAGTTAGTGGCGGCGGGTCTGCTGTCCCTGAGCCAATTTCATCTGCCCTTGTTGGAACCGGATTGATTTCACTCTTCTTCATGCGCCGACGCGTTCTCCCGTCGTAGCTGAACAAGCACGCAGAAAAGGCGACCCTCGTCTTTCTGTTCAATCGCGATGGTGTAAAGTCTTCCTCCGAGAACTTCGCCATTCCATCAGAGCCCCGGCTGACGTCGGGGCTTTTCTGCGTCTGCACAAATCCTGCAACGCTTTCAACGGTTAGAACTACGGCCCGGCCTCAGTCCCACCCAATGGCGCAATGAAGCGGAGCGCGGGCGAGGTCCTCGCTTGCGAAGTCTTCGGCGCGCTGGCTTCAGAGCCAAATCGGCGAATGTGCCCCTCATGAGCCAGACAGCCAGAGGTACCATTGCCCTATGGAAACGCGTTGTGAAAACCGCGGAGAACTGATCGAAGAGAAGATGCTTCGTATGAAGCGCGCGCCTCAACCTTCTCAGCCTCAGTAACCTGATCGCCAGCCTCCTTGATCCGGCGGTGGTGTTCCCGACACTCTTCGGCCCAGTCGGCTAGTTGAGCCATAACGTCTTCGCCAACATCCATCGGTGAAACCTCAAGCCGCATGTCTGATGGATGCCACGGCGATTGGTACAGCGTGCCTGGCGTGGAAGGTGTGGACTACCTTCTCAGCCAGCTTTACGAGGCCATAACAGAAGGCCATGCCGCCAGGAAGCGGATATTTTCACAAAGTGCGAAATGGCGCCGCTGCCCTAAGCCCTGGCATCTTCCTGTCCAAAGATCCGTACTGCGCGCAGCTCTTCCGCCGACCGTCATCCGCTAGCCGTTGCTATAATCGCTAGCACCGAGACAAGTGGAGGGAACTTCGCCCGGCGCGAGCTGGGTGCGCATTCTTATGCCCAGAGATAGCTACTTCGCAGAACTGTTGGTAGGCGGCCAAATCAACAGCGTTCTGGTTGATTCAGAGGTCACCTACATCATGTTGACCAACGGCACGCAGATCACGATC
>Ga0105245_10002813_pt1 | contig 15639 bp, 11 predicted proteins | sample KBSM54metaG_FD_81523 | JGI IMG/M metagenome (GOLD analysis project Ga0105245, IMG submission 81523) | Miscanthus rhizosphere microbial communities from Kellogg Biological Station, Michigan, USA - KBS M5-4 metaG | ecosystem: Host-associated > Plants > Roots > Rhizosphere > Soil | place...
ACTTCGTAGCAGAGCGCGACGCGTTCTTCGCCATCGACGTCGACTCCGAACGCCGCTCCGCAACCGACGCGCAACGTGCGGCTGGCGGCCTCCGCCGTCTGCTCGAGGTCCCCCGGGTGAATGTTTCGGCCGCGAAGGATCAGCAGATCCTTCAGGCGCCCAGTGACGAACAGCTGCCCGGCGCGACGCGCCCCGAGATCACCCGTGCGAAGAAAGGGCCCAGCCGGGGTGGGATCCTGCGTGAACGCCGAGAAAATCGCCGCGTTTTCGGCGCCACGTTCGAAGTAGCCATCACAAACGCTGGGCCCGCACGCCCAAATTTCCCCTACTTGGCCGTCGGCGAGCGTGAGCCGCGTCTCCGGGTCGACGATCCGCACTTCGTGTCCGGGCGCGGTTTCGCCGCAGGAGACCAGAACTTGAGCGTCGGTCGCTCCATTCGCTTCCGCGAGCTGGCGCTGGGTGAGCGCCTCGCGGCTGACCGTCAACGCTTCTTCACCGCCTCGGTGACCGGTGACGAACAGCGTTGCTTCGGCCATGCCGTAGCACGGCAAGAACGACGACGGACGCATGCCAGCCACGCCGAATTTGCGCAGGAAGCCGCGGAGAGTCGCGCTGCGCACGGGTTCGGCGCCGCAGAAGGCAATCGCCCAACGACTGAGATCGACCTTGGCTACGTCCGCCTCGGCTACTTTGCGAACGCACAGATCGAAGGCGAAATTGGGACCGCCGCTCGAACACGGCCCCGCCACGCTCGAGATCGCCTCGAGCCAGCGCAGCGGAGTCCGCAAGAACGAAGACGGAGCTAGGGAAAGGCTCAGCTTGCCCTCGAGCAGCGGCAGCATCACGACGGACATCAAGCCCATGTCGTGAAACAGCGGCAGCCAGCCCACGAACGAGTCGACATCGCTGGTGCGGCCGGCGAGCGCCAACGCCCGGGCGTTGGCCAAGATGTTGCGGTGCCGCACCATCACCCCTTTGGCGGCACCCGTAGAGCCCGAGGTGTACTGGAGAAAGGCCAAATCGTCGGAGCTCGGCAGGGGCAAGCTCTCGAGCAAGAGCGAGCTTTGGAGCCCGTCCGTGCCCAGTACCGAGCCGCGCTGCGCGCCCGCCGCACGCAGGCCATCCTGAATGGGTGCCACCAGCGTGCTGTGCGTCAGAAACTTCTCGGGACGCGCGTCATTCACTAGACCCGCCAGGCTCGTGAGCCCGACGGGCGTGCGCGGCAACGCGGCAGGAACGGGAACCCACCCCGCGCACATGCAACCGAGGAACGCAGTGACGAATTCGAGACCCGGCGGGTAAAGGAGCACGGCCCGACTCCCGGGCGGCCCCGCATCGAGCAAACTCTCGGCTACGGCGGCGGCGTGCGCCCCGAGCTCCGCGTACGACAGTGCAGCGACTTCGCGCCCGTCGTCGCCGAGGAACGCGAACGCACGATTCTGCCCCGAGTGCTTCGCGCGGTAGCGAAGCATTTCCACCAAACTTTTGGTTTCGAGTGCGAGCCAAGGATTCATGACGCTGCCGTTTGCTGCGAACCGTCAGGAGTGAACAGTGGAAGAGCGCGCCGGACCACCCACGCGCTGCAGCCAGCCGTTGCCTGCCAGCTGGGCGAGATCGAGATCGGCGATGCAACGCACATCGACCCCATCGAGCTCGAGTGTGCCCTCCAAGTGGATCGCCCCCGACCCCGTCGCGAAATCGGCACGATCGAGCCGAGAATGCTCGACATCGAGTTGCACGCCCAGCTCGGTGCCGCCGCGGGTGCCGGTAAACTTGAGGTGCACGTAGCCGCGATCGAGCGCCGCCTTCAGCGCACTGGCCGAACGCTCCGGCCGAAGACTCGCCTCGACACGGTGCTCGCCCTGCTCCAAGAATTCCACCAGGTTGCGCTCCGGTGATTCATCCACGGGGTGTACGGGTTGCGCCGCCGGCTGCCGGGCGGCTTCTTCCATTCGGCGGCGGAGGCTCACCGGGCGCATGTCCGTCCACACCTGGTTGATGTGAGCGAGGCAGAGCGACTTGTTGCCACTCACGCCGATTGCGCGCCAACCCGCAGGCGGATTCCCGCGGTACCCCGGCCAGATGGAGTATTGCTCCTCCTGATTGACGACGACCTGATAGACGGTCTCGTCGTCATCGATTCCGGATCTCGAGGCGCTACTCTGCCCATTCACCGCCGCGGCAGTGTTCTCATGTTCAGCCATATTCAAACCCTCTTCTGACTACGGAGACAGCGATTCTTTGGGGGTGTGCCGTGAGACGAGGCCAATCACGTCTGCCACCAAGCGGATCGAGTGCAGCTCTTTTTCCGGCACCGGCGGCAGCCCATTGGCCTTCATCTCGTGATCCAATTCGATGAAGTTGATCGAATCGAGTTCGAGGTCTTCGATCAAACGCGAATCAGCGCCGATTTCGTCCGACGGCTTGCCGGAAACGCGCGCCAGAATTTCGATGATCTTGTCAGTCAAGATATCAGTTCTCATCGTACCTCCTAAACACCAAGCACGAGTTATTGGACCCAAAGCCGAAAGAATTACTCATCACGTAGTTGAGCCGGGCCTTCCGTGCCTGATTCGGAACGAAGTCGTAACGGAACTCGGGCTTCGTGAGATTGATGGTGGGCGGCGCGACCTGATCGCGCAGGCTCAAAGCACAGATGGCCGCCTCGATCGCGCCGGCCGCACCGAGCGTGTGACCAAACATCGACTTCGACCCGCTGATCAGCAGCCGTTCCATATGGGACTCGAACACTTTCTCGAGCCCCAGAACCTCTACTTGATCATTGGCTCTAGTCGCGGTGCCGTGCGCGTTGACATAGTCAATCTGTTCCGGCTCGACGCCAGCGCTCTTCAACGCCGAAGTCATCACCCGAACTAGATCCTTGGCACTCGGATCCGGAATGGCGATGTGGTACGCCCCACTATTGCTACCAAACCCCACGATTTCAGCGTAAATATGCGCACCGCGAGCCCGCGCGCGCTCCAGATCTTCGAGCACGAGGATGGCGCCGCCCTCACCCATGACGAAGCCTGAACGTTCTACGTCGAACGGCTTGGAAACTCCCTCGGGCGCACCCAACGACGTGGATAAGACGCGCAGCGCGCAGTGCGCGTAGAAACAAAACGGCGTCACCGGTGCTTCCACCCCGCCGCTCACCACGACCGCGCAGTCACCGCTCCGAATGCGCCGAAACGCTTCACCCACCGCGTTCGCACCCGACGAGCACGCGGTCGACAGACACAAATTCGGACCACGCAGACCGTTCATGATCGCGATATGCGCAGCGACCGCGCTCGGCATCACACCCGGCACCGAGTTCGGCCCCATGCCCTTCAGGTTGTCGCGAAGACCTCGGCTGATGCTCTCCTCGTGAAACATCTGCCCGCCCAAACTACTACCAATGATGACGGCCGCTTCATCTCGCCAGTCCTGCGACTCATGCAGACTCGCATCCTTCAGTGCCATGGTCGCCGCGGCACAACCGAAGTGCACGAATCGATCGGAGCGATCGATTAGCTTTCTAGGCATATGTTCAGCAGGGTCGAAGTTGCGGACCACGCCCGCAATTTTCACCGGGTATTCACTGGTATCGAAGCTGTCGATTTTCGATATGCCGGACACGCCAGCGCGGCAATTTTGCCAAAAATCGTCCACCCCCACGCCGTTCGGAGCAACGATGCCCAGCCCTGTAATTGCAACCCGCTTCATGTTCGGTTCCTTCCCGATTCAGAACCCAGCCCACTCGCCATCCCAACCCGAACTGCCTATGACGAGTCACCGCGAGGACAACCCATTTGGGTTGCGCCCTTCTCCACCTCCCCCCGATACCACGCTCAGATCAGCAACGCAAGTACACTATCGCACATCGTATGCAATGCACATGAGTGGCGTAATCCGTAAGCGACTCCCATTCGCGATAGCGTTGAATGCGCACGCGCCTGCTTTCATTTCGTACTGCCGCTTTCGCGAACGCGACACACGGCGCGCTCCGGACACAAATCCCTGCTTCACTCGGCGGTTCACGGCGCGGGCTTCTGCGCGCTGGTGCGCGAATCGATCACTTTGATGTGGTCGTTCGCGTTTAGACCGCTCACGATTTCGACGTTGAAACCATCGGAGAGCCCGAGCACGACCGAACGCCGCTCGAACACCTGCGGCGACACCTCCACCTCGACGTACGGCTGACCGTGGTCGAATGTGACGAGGCTTTCACGAAGCAGCGGAACGTTGTCGCGACGATCGAGAATGATGTCTGCGTTGGCCCCGTAGTTCGCGCGCAAGAACGCCCCAGGCTTGAGCTCGATCGCGGCGCGAACCTCGAATTCGATCGCGCCGTCCTTGTCGGTACCCTTTGGCGAAATGTACTCGAGACGGCCGGTAAATCGCTCTTTTCTCAGCGCGCCCACGGTGACGGTCGTGACCATGCCGCGGCTCAGCGCACCGACCTCGCTCTCGTCCACGTGGCCTTGAAACAACATGTCGTTCATGTCCGCGACCGATGCCACCGTCGTCCCTTCGTTGAAGGTATTGGATTCGATCACACTGCTGCCCTCGCGGATCGGCACTTCGAGCACCGTGCCCTCCACCGTCGAGGTGACGACATTCGACACTTTGGCCGTGCCGCGCTCGGCCCCTTCACGAACGAGCTGCAAGTTACTGTCTGCGTCGGCGACTTCTTGCTTCGCCAGGTTGAACTCGAGTTCCGAACGAATGAACTCGCTCTGATCGACGAGCTGCATTCCGGACAGCCGCTTGAAACGCTCGTACTGTTTCTGAGAGCTCGCCAGGTTGATTTTCGCGGTGGCGAGCCGAGCCTCGGAGGCGTTGAGCGTCACCACGTTGGGAATGATTTTGATCTTCGCGATCTCGGCACCGGCTTTGATGTAGTCACCGGGCACGACGAAGAGGTGCTCGACCACCCCCGAGACGCGCGGCTTGATGGCGACCTCGCGGCGAGGCACGATCGCGCCGGGCGCAATCGTTTTTTCGATCACGTCACCGCGAGTGACGGTGGCAGTCTGATAAATGACGGGGGCGGCCACCGACTTTCGATACAAGAAAATCAGTGTCCAGATGAAGCCGAAGACCAGGGCTGCGGCGAAAAATATCGGTAAACTTCGACGGATCATTCGGCTCTCAATGCGACTACGGGGCGGATCTTGGCGGCGTGGTGCGCCGGCGGCACACCGGAAAGGATGCCGGCGATGATCAAAACGAAGGTGGCAATCAGCGCTGTCCGGATGTCGACCCAGGGTTGACCGAACGGAGAAGTGCTGGTCCGCGGAACGGAGCGCGCGATCAGCTCCAGCGAGAGCACCCCGGCAACGAGCCCCGCGTAGCCCGACAGCGAAGTGAGCGCCGCGGCCTCTTGGAGCACCATGGTCACGACACTGAGCGGTGTGGCACCGAGCGCTTTGCGCACGCCGATTTCCTTCGTCCGCTCTTTGACGCTGATCAGCATGATGTTGCTCACGCCCAAAACGCCCGCCGCCAGCGTGGAGATCCCGACGAGCCAGATGAACCACGTCACGCCCGTGAACAGGTTTTCCACGTGTTGAAACTGGAGCGCTGCATTCAACGAGCCGAGCGCAGCAGCATCGTCCGGGGCGATGCCGTGTCGAGCCGAGAGCAGTTGCCTGGCTTGGGTTTCGAGCGCCGCCGCGTCGTACGCGGAGCGCGCCGTCAGCGCGAACCAGCCCACGCTGTTGCCGCCGTTGAAACAGCGTTGAAAGGTCGTAAACGGCAGGTAAACAGCGCTATTTTCTTTATCGCCGTTGTCACCTGGACGTGACGAGTTGAGCACGCCGATGACGCGAAAGGAGATGCCGCGCACTTCGACGTATTGACCAATGGGATCCTCGTCGTCCCTGAACAGGATGCGGCGCGCTTCTTCACCGAGGACCGCCACCTTGCGCAGTGCCTCGATGTCGATCGGATCGATGAAGCGCCCGCGGTACACGTCGAAACCTTCGATCGCCGGCAGCTCCGGGTAGTCACCCGAGACTTGGAAGACCCCGTTGTTTACGCCACGTGTCACTGCCGCGCCGTCGCGCCCCAAACGAGCACGCGGTGCCAGGCGATCGAGCCCCGGCAACCGGCGAAGCGCGTCGGTATCTTGCAGGTTGAAATGGATCGCGCGGCCGGCCTGGCGCCCCTCGAAGGGCCTCGCAGTGCGTTGCCCCCAGACGTAGACACTATTGGTCGCAAAGCCAACCAGGTTGCGCTCCACGCCCGCCTTCAACCCGTTGCCACAGCCCAACATCAATACCAGCATGAAAATGCCCCAAAACACGCCGAGCGCAGTCATGGCCGCGCGCAGTTTGTTGTGCCGGAGCGAAAGTAAGATTTCTTGCCACTTATCGAGGTCGAACACGTTTCATTCCTCACGCATGGCAACGACGGGGCTGACGCGCACCGCGCGAACGGCCGGAGCCAGGCCCGCGAAGGCGCCCGCGATCACGAGCACGGCCACCGCCATCAACGCCACTCGTACGTCGACGTGCGGATCACGTACGTAGTCATTTTGCGGCATGTTCCTGGCCACGATCTCCAACGTGCCAATGCCCGCGATGAGCCCGGAGTAGCCGGCGAACGAAGTGACTAGCAGCGCCTCGGCCAAGATCGATCGCACGATCGCGGCCGGCGTTGCCCCCAGCGCTTTACGGATGCCAATTTCTCGCGTGCGCTCCTGCACCGAGATCAAGATCACGTTGCTGACACCGACCACCCCGGCCATGATCGTGCCCAAGCCAACGATCCAGACGAAGGAGCGAATCCAGCCAAAAATCTGGGTGATCTTGGTAAAATCAGCCAGGTTGTTGTGCACCGTGAGCGCGCGCCGATCTTCGGGCGCGAAGTCATAGCGATGCGCGATGAGGTCACGCGTGGCGTCGGCCATCGAATTGCTCTCTGCCACGCCGGCCGAGCCGACCGTGTACAGAATCTGATGCACCTTATCGACGCCTTGGTAGGCGAGCTGGGCGGTCGACAGCGGGATGTAAATCTTCCTCAGCTCGACTTCGCCGCCTTCATCTTCGTAGGTGCCGACGACTTGGTAAAAGTTGCGCCGAATCTGAATATATTGACCCAGTGGATCCGCCCCGTCGAAAAGCGCCGCGACGACCTCCGGCCCGATGACGGCTACTTTGCGGCGAAACTCGACATCGCGGTCATTGATGAACCGGCCCGAGAGAATGGTTGTCTTCGCTAGAAACTGATAATCAGCCTCGCAGCCTCGAATATCGAAAGAGGCATGGCGCTGGCCGAACGATACGCTGTCATCACCGTGGATGAAGCGCCCACTGAGGTGATCGACGCCCGGAATGCTCGTAGAAATGGCCGCGGTATCACCGTTGTGAAAGGTGATCTTACGACCGAGAGGCCGACCGGCAAATGGCAATGAGGTGCGGCCCGAGCGCACCAAAATCGAGTTGGTCGCGTCCTTCTCGAAGTTGTGTTCCACCGATTGCTCGAGCCCGCTACCCGCCCCGAGCAAAATGACCAACACGAAAATGCCCCAAGAGACACTGAGCGCAGTGAGCGCGGTGCGCAGCTTGTTGTGCTGAAGAGTCAGCAACAGCTCGTGCCAGCGCTCGAGCATCATCATGACAACTGTTCATTCTCGGCCACACGGCCGTCGCGCAAGCGAATGACGCGGTCAGTGCGATCGGCGATGTCTTGCTCGTGAGTCACGACCACGATCGTGATGCCCTCGTTGTTGATCTGCCGAAGCAGATCCATGAGCTTGTAGGACGTGAGTGAATCGAGCGCGCCCGTCGGTTCATCCGCGAGGATCAATTTCGGCTTCGCGATCAGTGCACGGGCGAGAGCGACGCGCTGCTTCTGTCCACCGGAGAGTTCACTCGGCAAGTGATGCGCGCGATCGGCGAGGTCGAGCTTCTCGAGATAGGTCATCGCGATGCGGTTGCGTTCGCGGCGCGATACTCCCTGGTAATAGAGCGGCAAAGCGACATTTTCCATCGCGTTTTTGAAGCCGAGCAGGTTGAACGATTGAAACACGAAGCCGATGAACTGGTTGCGATACAACGCCGCACGACGTTCACCGAGTCCGCGAATCGGCGTGCCTGCGAGTTCGTACGAACCCGAGTCGTAGTCATCGAGAATTCCGATGACGTTCAGCAACGTGCTCTTGCCCGATCCGGATGAACCCATGATCGAGACGAATTCACCGCGCTCGACCGCAAGGTTCACGTCCTTGAGGACGTGCAACGGCTCGGCCCCCACCTTGTAGGATTTATTCAGACCCGACAAATGGATTGTCGGCGCTTCCCTCGTCATGGCTGCTCCCGCGGAGTCATTTACGGCAACGCTCGTGCGCGTGCAACCGCTACCTCACCTTGCGAGTCGGTGTCGGGTTTCGACCAATCCGATTCTGATCGCAGCGCGCTCCGCTCGTTACATCGCGGCAACATTTATTTGGTCGCGTTTCGCCACGACGCGCGGGCGTGTAACGGAACATTTCAATGCTCGAGATCGATTCGCTGCGCGAGTCACGTTGAACAAACCAACTTGAAAAAACCGAATCCCTAAGCTATGCATTCCTCGGCTTTGGGAAGCGCGCGCTAGAAATGCGCGTTTCTAGCCGGGAAAAGCCGTGGGTTATTCGGGTTTTCTGGGCTGTGGGTGGCCGTCAATCGGGCGGTGTGGGCTCCCTCTCGCCACGAGCGGGAGCGAAATACGGTGTGACACGAGGGCGGCATGAGGATCTTGCACCTAAGTAGCGAATACCCGGATGAGTTGAGGCCGGGCACGATCATGGCCATCCAGCGCCTCGTGAGCTGTGCCGAGCAATTTGCATCGAATCACGTGATCAGCCTGCATCGGCGCGCTGTCAGCGCTTCACAGCGCGTCCGGCGTCGCGGCAATCATACGATCGTGTGCGAGCGGGGCAGCTGGCTGCCATTTCGCCGTCGCCAGTTCGTCGAGGATGCAACGCGAACCATCCTCTCTGAACGGTTGGCCGAAGGTTTCGATCTCGTTCACGCCCACAAAGTGACTACCGAGGGCTGCATTGCGCTTCGGTTGCGCGCCGAGCTGAAGCTCCAATATTGTGTTTCCGTGCGCGCGACCGATTTCGCGATGATCCGCGAAAATCCGCACCGAAATGCCGAATTTTTGCGTGTATTGAGTGAAGCCACGCGCATCGCCGTGATCGCTCCCTGGATGGTCTCCCGGCTTTCCAGCGCGTTCGGCAAGCGCTGGACAACTGCACATGAAGACAAAGTCATCGTCCTCGGCAATGTCGTGGATGGTGAGTTGTTGAAGCGCGAACAGCACAATGGCCGCTACGTGATGCCCATCCGCGTGATTCGTTCTCAGCTGCCGCGTAAGAATGTCCTGCGCACATTGAAAATGGTGCGCGCGCTCCGGGATCTCGGCCACGATATCCAGCTCGATGTGATTGGCGGCGGCACCGGCATGCCCCTATTGAAGCGCTGGGTGTCGAGTTTAAAATTGACCCAAGCGGTCAAACTACTCGGCGAAACACCCAATTCAGAAGTCATTAAGCAGTTGTCATATTACAAGGCTGTCATTCTCTTTAGTTATCCCGAGACGTTTGGGCTCGTGTACCTAGAGGCGCTTCACGCGGGAATTCCGCTACTTCACGCCCGCAACACCGGGGTTGATGGGTTGTTCCCCGGTTATCGTATCGGTGTTTCCGCGCCGCATGATTCAGCACACCTGATGAGTGAGGCATTGTTGCAGATGGAAGCAGGCCACGCTCTGCATCGCTCCGAGGTGCGCCGGCTGCAAGACACGGGAGAACTCAGCGCCTTCGGCTCGGGAGCCTTTACTCGCCGCCTCGCCAAGAGCCTTTACGATGCGCCCTTCGCGCCAGTCTCGAACGCGGGGCCGGCGGCGGTTGCCCCTCAGCCTGCCAGCCAGTGGGAGCAACAGTGGTCATGAATCTCCTCGGATTAGAAACCCGCGTGCAAGCCAAGCTGCGCACGTTACGCCAAGTCACTCACCGCCTGTCCACGTTGGGCAGGGCAACCTCGAGTCGCCCGAAGGTGTTTGGCATCGGCCTTTCCCGTACTGGAACCAAGAGCCTGCACCGCGCTCTCGGCAAACTCGGCTACCTCGACGACCATTTTTCGACGCACCTGCTCGATTTGGAGGGTGGGGAGCTCTCGATCAACCTCACGCGCGCCCGCCAATACGATGCGCTGACGGACATCACCGCGTCATTGTTCTTTCGCGAACTCGATGCGGCCTTTCCTGACGCCAAGTTCATTCTCACGGTGCGCCAAAGCGCTGCCTGGCTTGCCTCGTGTGAACGGCACTTTCCCGCGTTGCGTCCCAATGTCTGGCCGGCCAACAGCGCCAAAGTGCTAGAACTGCGGCGCCGCACTTACGCGGCTGAATCGTTCGACAGCAGCCGCTTTCGGGCGGCCTACGAAGCGCACACTGCCGCGGTCACGCGCTGGTTCGCAAGCCGCCCGGATTCGCTCTTGGTGTTCGATGTTTGCGCGGGGGACGGCTGGCCGGAGCTGTGTCGCTTCCTCGGCCATCCGCTTCAGAGCACACCTTTTCCTTGGGCGAACCGAGCGGGCTGAGGGCTGATCCATGTGCGGTATTTGCGGGATTGTTCAGTTCGACGGCTCGACGCCAGAGCCCGCATCGATCTCGCTGATGATGGCGCGCCTTCACCATCGGGGCCCCGATGATCAAGGCTCGTTCGAGGCGCCCGGCGTCGGTCTCGGTTTCGTCCGCCTCAGTTTGGTGGACTTGTCCAGCGCCGGTCATCAACCGATGAGCGCGCGCGCCGGCCGTTACACGATCGTCTTCAACGGAGAAGTCTACAACCACGCCGAACTCCGCGAGGAGCTGCAAGCCCGTGGCATTCACTTCACCTCGCACACCGACACGGAAGTGGTGTTGCAGGCATTTGCCGAGTGGGGCGTGGCCTGCTTGCAGCGCTTCAACGGCATGTTCGCGTTCGCGCTCCACGATGCCGAGGAGCAGACACTATTTTTGGTTCGCGACCGCTTCGGCGTCAAACCACTCTACTACCGGCAGAGTGGGCAACGTTTGGTGTTCGCTTCCGAGATCCAAGCCCTGCTAGCCGCCTTACCCGCGCAAGAAATCGCCGTCGAAGATCAAGCCGTTTTCGATTACCTCGCCTTCGAGCGCGTCGATCACGGCGAAGGCACATTCTACAGTGGCGTCTCGAAATTGCCGGGTGGGCATTACCTGGTGATCCGTCGCGGCGCCGTCCAGAAGCACCGCTGGTATTCGTTGGCTGAGCACATCGGCGGCGCGTTCACCCATCCCGAAGAGTATCGCGAGCTGCTTGCGTCTGCGGTTCGCTACACGCTGCGCGGTGACGTACCGGTCGGCGTCTCGCTGAGCGGCGGTCTGGATTCGAGCTCCATCGTCGGCACGTTGATTCACGGCCTTCAGCGCCGCGATTTCCCGACGTTTTCTGCCGTCTACGGCGCCGGTGTGCGCGGCGATGAATCGCAGTACATCCGCGAGTTCGCACCGTACTTGGCGAACATGCACGAGATCATTCCGAGCGCCGAAAGCCTGCTCGCGGATCTCACCACCTTCGTGCGCGCCCACGGTGAACCCGTGACACGCACCGGCCCCTACGCCCAATTCAAAGTGATGGAGCTTGCGGGTCGGCACGTCAAAGTCACGCTCGAAGGCCAAGGCGCGGACGAAGCGCTCGCCGGCTACCACCCGCTGCTCGGGCACTACTATCGCTCGCTGTTCGTCGGTTTGAATTGGGGAACGTTGGCGCGTGAGTTCGTCTCCACCCGTCGCGGCGGCGGCTCGATGACCGGATTCCGCGCGGCGGCCAGTAGCCTGGCTCCGCGCAAGCTGCAGGCGAAAGCCGCCGCAGCACAGCACTCACTGTCGCCAGGCTTCGTCGCCTCGCACTTGGCGAGCAGCACCGTACCCGGTTTGTTCCTCGCCCCCACCGATTTGCGGGGCGCGCTGACCAACATGGTCGAACACAAGCTCGAACATCTCCTCAAATGGACGGACCTGAATTCGATGCATTTTTCCATCGAATCGCGGGTGCCGTTCCTCGACCATCGGCTCGTCGAACGCACGCTGGCACTGCCGCCATCACTGGTCGTTCGCGACGGTTACACCAAATATATCCTGCGCCAGGCCATGGCGGGAATCGTCCCCTCGTCCATTCTCGCGCGCCGGGACAAGATCGGCTTCGGCACCCCGGAAGGCGAATGGTTCAAGACCCCTGCGTTTCAAGGCCTCGTCGACGCGGCGCTGAGCAGCCCTTTCTTCGCCGACGAGCGGTACATTCAACCTGCCCGCGCGCGCGCGCTCTATCAACGGCACCTGGCGGGGCACACCAATGCGGCGCGCCAAATCTGGAAATGGACCAACCTGTACCTGTGGCAGCAGGAATTCTTCGGCGGGGTCGAGCGCACCGCACCCCGAGTTCGCTCGCCAGAACGCCCCGCTCAAAAAATCGGGATTAGACCGCAAGCGTCAGTGGTTGGCAGCCCGGTGGGGTCTTCATGGAAACCAGCATGAGCCCCAGTGAAGCTTTGTCCGCAGGGCCGAGCGCCGCCACGCCCCCCCGGGACGTGAGCGACGTCATGGACGCACCCGCGTCCAGTGCTTGGGCGCAGCTCCGCTGGGTGGGCGGCTATTATCGGCCGTATTTGTGGCAGTTGCTGGGCGCCTCGCTGCTCACGGCCGTCACCTCGTTGCTCGCCCTACCGATCCCGCTGTTGATCCGCGGCATTCTCGACCGAGCCATCCCCGCCCACGACGAACGCCTGTTGGCGGAGCTGATTGGCGGCATCGTGGTGTTGCACGTGCTCGGCGCGGTGTCGGGAATCGCCGATAGCCTGACCGCGACGTGGATCACCAAGCGGATCCGCATCGACATCCAAAAGTCACTCTACGAGCACCTGCAGCGGATGCCGCTCGCGTTCTTTTCCAAGAACCACACGGGTAAGATCCTGACTCGCGTGATGCTGGACGTAGGTAACCTCGGCTCGCTGCTGCCCACGCAATCGCTGGGGCTGATCAAGAGCGCCGTCACCGCGTTCTCGGTGCTCGCCGTGTTGCTCAAGATCAATCCGCACCTCACCTTGATGATCGCCGGCACTGCGCCGGTGTTGCTGCTCGTGCACAACATTTTCAGGGGTCGCATCTTTCGCGCCAGCCTGTCGCTGAAAAAACACCAAGAAAAGCTGACGACCCTGCTCCAGGAGGATCTGAAAGGGTCCTTGCTCACGCAAAGCTTCGGCACCGAGGATTTTCGCCGCTCTTACGCGGTGAAGGCCATCATTCAGGCGGAAACGGCCAACCGGCGCGTGCTGGTAAAGAGCGCCTACGCGACCGCTTCCGGCGTGGTGCTCACCATCGCGTACACGCTCGTGCTTTGGGGCTACGGCGGGCATCAAGTCATCGAATCCGCAATGACACTGGGCACGCTCGTGGCTTTCGGCACGTACATCGGCCGCATCGATGGGCCGGTGAAGGCCATGGTGGCCTCCAACATCGGCATCTCCAATTCGCTCGCGTCGGCGCATCGCTTGTTGTCCACGCTCGCCGTCACCTCTCCCATCCGTTCGATCCCCGGAAGCCGACCGCTGCGCATCACGCGCGGCGAGATCGCGTTTCGTGACGTCGCCTTTTCTTACGGCGGCGGCCGCCCCTTGTACGATCGTCTCAATCTCACGCTCCCCGGCCATCAGGTGAGCGCGATCGTCGGCAAGACGGGCGTCGGCAAAACCTCGCTTTTGTACCTGATCCCTCGGCTCTATGACGTCGCTTCAGGCTCCATCACGATCGACGATCAGGATGTCACGGAGGTCGAACTCTCGTCCTTGCGCACCAACGTAGCCGTCGTGCACCAAGACACGTTCTTGTTCAACACCACCGTGCGCGAGAACCTGCTGCTCGGAAAGACCGGCATCAGTGACACATTCCTGATCGAGATCTGTCAGCGCGTCGGAATTCACGCAGACATCGTCAATTTGCCGAACGGCTACGACACCGAGGTCGCGGAGAACGGCGTGAACCTTTCGGGCGGCCAACGGCAACGCCTGTCGCTGGCGCGCGCGCTACTCAGCCAAGCGCCCGTGATCTTGCTCGATGAGTTCACCTCCGCGCTGGACTCAGTGACCGAGAAGCGCTTTCACGTGGATTTGCGTTCGCTCTTCGCGGGCCGCACGGTCGTGATCATCACCCACAACAAGTCCACGTTAGAGCTAGCAGACCACGTCTTCCAATTGTCGGTGGAAGGCGGCAGCGTCGTCGCCTCGCGCATCGATCGGGACGAAGGCAAGCGCATCGTCACCGAGACGGAACTCGAGCAAACCGGCAACCTGCTGGACGATCTCGCGGTCAGCTCGAAAGCGGAGAGCCCATGTTGAACGAGCAGCTCCGCGCGTGGCGAGCGCTCGGGCGCGTGCTCGTGCACACCGCAGGGCGTGCGGCACTGCAACGCGCGCTACCGCTGTATTTGGCGGTTGCACTCGCAGCCGGCGTGATCTTCGGAAAAAACGGCTTGAGCCCGATGACGGTCGCCGCGCTCAGCGCGCGCTCCATCCCGTTTCGGCTAGCCATCTATGCGGGCTGGTCGCTCGCGAGCTTGCCCGCGATCAAGGCGCTACTGGCCACGGAATCCACGTTCTTCTTGCGCGCCTTGCCTATCCCGCGGGCGCGCCTCTTCGTGCTCAGCGCAATTCTACTCCTCTCAGCCGAGTTGCCGTGGGCTTGCCTATGGCTCGCGGCTGGCGGTGTTGCGCTGGGCGTCGCGGCAGCCCTGATGGCCCTGGCGCTCAGTGCCCTCGCGTTGTGCCAAGCCAAGCCGAGCACGCTGCTCACCGGCGCGGCGTTGGGCGGCGCGCTGCTGTTCGCCCCCGCCCCGTACGGCCTGCTCGCCGTCGCAGTGCCCTGTGCAGCCTTCTCGCTGACCGAGGTTTGGATCCATGCTCCAGAGCTGCCCAGCCCGCGAGCGCGCGCCTGGGTTCGTGGCCCGGCATTGCTCGCGCTCACGTTGAGCCACCTGGTCGTGCTGCGCCGCACGGCCGCCGCTCAGTTGCTGCGCGCGGCCGGATTTTGCGCGGTTGCACTCGGGGTCGGCATCGTCGTGATTCACAACCGCGGCTACGCCAGCGCGGGCGAATTGCGCGTCAACGCCCTGATGATCGCCGTGCTGCCCTTGGCTTTCGGCATCGCCGGCATCGCCGGGCCCATTTTGCGCACCGAAGCCGAGCTCGGCTGGCTCACCGCTGCCTGCGGAACGCCCTGGCTCACGCGGCAATCAGCCGTATCGCTCGCGAGCGCCAGCATCGCAGCGGGGTTGTGCCTTGGGCTCTCACTCGGGCTGACGGCGCTCTTGCCACTCGGCGCCGGCGAACGCGCGGTGATCGTGGGCCAAGTCATTTTGGCGGGAATTCTGCTCTCGCCCATGATCCTGTTCGTGGCGCGCTGGGCCGTGCGAGATAGCGGGCGCGATGGCATGCGCCTCCTCGCGGGGATCGGTGGCGGCAGCATCCTGCTGATGTTTTCACTCGCTCTGTTCGATACGCGAGCGCTGCTTCTGTGGGGGCCCTTGGCGTTCATGGCCGCATTTCGGCGAGCCAACGGCGAGCGCTCATTCAGACCGGGACCCTCGCCGCC
>Ga0105245_10002814_pt1 | contig 15638 bp, 14 predicted proteins | sample KBSM54metaG_FD_81523 | JGI IMG/M metagenome (GOLD analysis project Ga0105245, IMG submission 81523) | Miscanthus rhizosphere microbial communities from Kellogg Biological Station, Michigan, USA - KBS M5-4 metaG | ecosystem: Host-associated > Plants > Roots > Rhizosphere > Soil | place...
ACCTGCGAAGCGGCGTTCCGGTCGATGACGCGCAGCGCCCGCTCGAGGAGCGCGGCGTCGATCTCTTTCCGGTCGATCAGGATGCGCGTCCACCCCAGCACCGCGTTGAGTGGGTTGCGCATTTCGTGCGACACCGTGGACAGGAACTCGTCCTTGGCGCGCAGCGCCTTCTCGGCCGTGAGGCGGGCCAGCTGCTGCACTTCGATGCGCTTTCGCAGCTCGGCTTCGCGGGCGAGGCGGTCGGAGATGTCTTCGAGCGTGGTGACGGTGCCGATCACCTCGTCGCCGTCCGACAGCGGGCCGATTCGGCCGCTCTGCGGCATTTCATCGAACCCGAGATCCGCGTGCGTCGGCGGCAGCGGCAGGATGTACCGGTGCAGGCCGAAGGACATCACGGCGATCCGGCCGGCCAGCGCCTCGCGATAGGACTGGTCCACGCCCCGCGCGACGAGGCCGGGGTACAGCTCGAACAGCGGTTTGCCGATGACGCTCTTGGCCGGCCGCTCCGTGTGGACTTCCATCCACCGGTTCCACACGATGACACGCAATTCGCGGTCGGTCGCGAACATCCCCTCGTGGGTCAGCTCGGAGAACCAGCGGACCAGCGCGGCCGGCAGGCGTGAGGCATCGACGGAGACATCGTGCGACATGTCAGCGCTGATCCTGTTCCCACTGCTCGATTGCGCGAATCAGGCGTTCGATGGACGCCACGCTGAGCACGATGACGAGGTAGCCGGTCAGGCTGCTGTTCTTCAGACGGAAGCCCGCGTGGACGATCAGCGCGTAGCGCAGGCCTTCGCGATTCACGGTGATCGAGCCGACGACGCCTTCCAGGCTTTCGAGCGTGAGGTGCGGCACGGAAAACGACACCTGCACATGCAGCAGGTTGCCGAAGGTGCCGAGGCACGCGTTCAGCAGGATGTTCCCGATCTCGGTCAGCACTTCGCGCGCCGACGCATCGATATCGAGCGGCAGGGCCGGCTCGTTGGTCAGCAGTTCCTTCAGAATGGCGGCACTGCGCTGATCGATCACCAGCAGGGCGTCCCCGGCGACGGCGCCCGAGAAAATCTGGTGCACGCTGGCCACTTCGTTCTCGATCATCGGCCGCAGCCGGTCGCTCAGCTCGTCGAGCGGGCACATCGCGATGTGCGGCACCTCGAGCTGGACGCGCTGGCCCGTCAGCTTCGAGAGCGACGCCGCGGCGCGGCCGAAACCGATGTTGATGACCTCGGTGAGCGCGTCTTCCTGTACCGCGGTGAGATTCATTCCGCCACCCCGGCCAGGACGCTCGCGAGCGTGTTCAGGATCTCGGCCCGATCAAACGGCTTGTTGACGAACGCCCTGGCGCCGGCCGCCTCGACCAGCTCGTGGGAGGAGGTCTGGATGTCCGCCGACACGATCACCACCTTGGCGTCGGCGTCGAGCTCGCGGAGCTTGGTGAGCACGTCCAGGCCATACATGCCCTTCATCACGAGGTCCAGGAGCACGATGTCCGGCTTGTCGAGAAAGTAGCGCTCGAGCGCGCTCAGCCCGTCCTCCGCTTCGGCCACCTCGTAGCCCGCAGGCTCGAGAATCTGCCTGAGCGTCCTGCGGGACAGCGCCGAGTCGTCCACGACCAGCACTCTACCCTTCATACACGCTCCCCGATGGCATCGGCCAGGCGCTCGAGCGGGACGCTCGCGTCACTCAATCCCGCTTCTACCACAGCACGGGGCATGCCATAAACCACGCATGACTCTTCCGCTTCCGTCAGGACCGTTCCCCCTCGAGCTTTGATCCACGCCGCTCCCTGGCGCCCGTCGTCGCCCATGCCGGTCATCACGACACCGAGCACGCGATCACCATACACCTCAGCCGCAGACTGGAACAGGACGTCGACGGACGGACGATGAGCCGTGTCGAGGGGGCTGATGTCCAGGCGGATACGAACGGCGCCGGTCGCGTCCCGGTTGAACGTCAGGTGACGGCCGGCGGGCGCGACGAACACCACCCCGGGCCGCACGAGCTCGCCTTCCTGCGCTTCGACGACCGTCAAGGCCGACGCGTCGTCGAGCCGCTTCGCGTAGGCCTCTGTATAGCCGATCGGCATGTGCAAGACAACAGCGATGGGCACGGGGAAGTCGGACGCCAGCCCCGGGATCAACGTCCGCAACCCCTGCGGCCCACCGGTGGAGACGCCGATGACGATGATGTCGTAGCGGTTGCGAAACGTGGACGGCGCCGCCGCGCCGGTCGCGACGGGAGAGTCCGCCGCCGCCGGCCGCAGCCGCCCGACCGATGCCCCCGCGGCCGCACGGACCTTGGCGACCAGATCCGCCGCGAGTTCGAAGATCTTCTCCGTCGCGAGCGCGGTCGGCTTCTGCACGAAGTCCACGGCTCCCGCGTCCAGCGCGTTCAGGACCTGCTCGCTCGATTCAGCCGAGATGCTGACGACGACAATCGGGATGGGATGAATCGCCATCTGCTTCTGGATGAAGTCCACGCCGTCGCTGCGCGGCATGATCAGATCGCACGTGACGACGTCAGGCTTCAGCCGGGCCACGGCGCTCAGCGCGTCCTCGCCGTCCGAGGCCGTGCCCACAACTTCCAGCCCCGGCGAATGCGAGAGCATTTCCTTGAAGACTTTCCGGACGTACGCCGAATCGTCCACGACGAGCACACGAAGTACGCGGTTCATTCAGAGCCTCTCGTTTGCTGCGCGGGGACGGGCGCCGGGGGGCGCTTCACGGCGTGCTTCCCCTTGACGTACACGAACGCCCCGCCGATTTCCTCGAGGCTGAACGCCGTGCGCAGGCGCAGCAGCGACTCCGACGCGCCGATGCAGAGGTACGCCGGGTCGGGCATGTGCTGGATCATGGCGTCCAGCGTCCGCCGGATGCTCTGCTCGGAAAAGTAGATGAAGACGTTGCGGCAGAAGACGATCGGCGCAGCCGCGTGCCGCGCCACATCGTCGGGCGCGACCAGGTTGACGATGTCGTAGGCGACGCGCCCCCGAAGCGCGGGATCGACCAGCCAGTGGTCCCCATCCGGCGTGAAGTACTTGTCGCGGAGAGCCGGCGACAGGTTCCGGAACGCGCGAGGCCCATACCGTCCGCGTTCCGCCCTGGCGACGGCGGCGCGGCTCGCGTCGCTCCCGACGATCTGGATCGGCGCCCGATCGAACCACCGGGCCTCCTCCAGCATCATCGCCAGCGTCAGCGGTTCTTCGCCGCTGGCGCACGGGACGCTCCAGATGTCCAGCGGGCGCCCGTGAAGTGCCTCGGTGAGCGCCGGCACCACGAAGTCCACCATCGCGCGGAGCTGATCGTTCTCCCGCCAGAAGTACGTCTCCGGCACCGAGAGCGCGTCCATCACCCGGCCCCACTCAGCCTCGTCATCCGAGTACTTGAGCAGGTAGTAGTAGTCCATGAACGACCCCAGGCCCCGCTCGACGACCAGCGGGGCGAGGCGATCGGCGACCTGATCGAACTGCGCCGGCGCGTAGAAGAGGCCGAGCCGTTCGTGGACCAGCTCACGAAAGATCGTCGTGACCTGCCCGACGAGTCCCAGTGCGTCGGCTCGGTACTGCATGTCACCGCGCGTCCGGGGAATCCGCTGTCAGCTCGTCGGCAGGACGTTGCGACACTGCCATCACGGCGGCGTGCCGGACTTCGGCGTCCGGATCCGTCCTGGCGAGTGCCATGAGCTTCTTCGCGGCGCTCCGGCTGCCCAGGCGCCGCAGTTCCGCCACGGCCGCCGATCGGACGGCAGGCGAGGCATCGTCCAGTGCGCCCTCGATGAGTCTCGACGCCTCGAGGTTTCGCATGCGGCTGAGCGTTTCGATCGTGGCTCGCCGCACATCGGGGGACGGATGGCCCAGGCCCCTGGCGATGTCGGCGATCCGGCGCTTCGGCAACGCCGCGAGAGCGATGATCGACGCTTCGCGCCGGGCCGGCTCCGCGGTCAACGCGATGAGCGCGGCCGTCGCCGCGAGCGCGTCCGTGCCCTCGCGCACGGCGAGCTGACCGAGCGCCGAAATCGCCGCGTTCGCCACCGTCAGGTCCGTATCGGCCGCCGCGGCCCACTGGAGCGCAGCTGCCGCCTCGTGGCCGGCCCTCACGCCGATGGCGATGACGGCTTCGAGCCGGCGTGAGGGATCGCCCGACCTCAGTACATCCGTCAGCGCGGCCGTCGCGCTCACGTCGCTCGTGTGCCCCAGCGCACGGATGGCCGCCCGGGCCATGTCGCCTTCCGCCGACGTGACGAGCGGCTGCAGGACCGCGACGGCGTCGGCTGTGTCGAGGCGGCCCAGGACCTCAATCGCCGCGAGGCGAACCTGGGGCGCGGGATCGTGGTCCAGCAGGCGTCGTACCGCGGAGGCGATCGCCGCGTGCCGCAGCCGGCCGACCGCGCGCAAGGCATGGTACCGGACCCACGGCTCGGAGTCGTCGAGCGCTTTCAGCAGCGGTCCTTCCGCGTCAGCGGCGTTCACGCGCGCGAAGGTCGCCGCCGCGGCCGCCCGCACCGCCGGCGTGTCGAATTCCAACGCGTGAACCAGTGCGGGAACGGCCCCGGCGTGCTCGAACAGGGGAAGATGCTCCACGACCGCCCGGCGCACGGGCTCGCTGGTGTCGCGGGCGCAGGCAATGACTCGATCCGCGCAGCTCGCGTAGCCGAAGTAGCCCGCGATCCTCACGGCCGATTCCCGAACGACCGGGTTGGGATCGTCCAGCAGTCCAGCGACCCTTTCCGGCATGTCCGGATGACCGATCGAGTTCAGCGCGGCGATGACAGCCTGACGTACGGCCGAATCGGCGTGACCGAGCAGACCCATCAGCGTGTCGTACGCCTCGGGGTCGCCGAGACGTGCGAGCGCGCCCGCGGCGGGCAGCGCAAGCTCGGGGTCGCCCAGGGCTGCCACCAGGGGCAGGGTCGCTTTCCGATCGCCAATGCGGCCCAGCGCGACGACCGCCGCCTGACGGGTGTCGAGATCCTCCGCGTCGAGCTCGCTGATCAGCAGATCCACGACACCCGCGCCGTAGCGGACGAGCGCCTCGACCACCTGCGCGCGGACAGATTCCTGGCCGAGCAGCCGGGTCAACGCGCGCTGGACCGCCGGGCCGTTGAGCCATCCCATGACGCTCGCGACCCCGCGCAGACGGTCCGAGCCCACGCGATGCACGGCATCGATCAGCTTCTGCGTGCCGGTGGCCGTGATGTGCCGCCGCACGACGTTCGCGATGTGATCGCCGGCCCCGTAGCGATCCTCGTACCGCTGCCACACGGCAGCCAGCCCGTCGGCGACCACCTCGGCGGCGCAGTCCGGCTCGTTCAGCAGCTGCACCAGCGGGACCACCACGACTTCGTCGCCGAGCTCGCCGAGGGCTTCGGCCACGACCGCGCGAAGCCAGTCGTCCTTCAGCAGCGGCACGAGCTGCGGCGCGACGCTGAGGTCGCCGATCTGTGCCAAAGCGTGCACGGCGGGAAACGCAAGGAAGAAGTCGCCGCCTCCGGCGATGGCTACGAGCTTCTCGACCGCATCGCTCGCCCGGAGGATGCCCAGCGCCTCGATGGCGTGAAAGCGGACGTTGACGTCCGCATCGTCGAGCGCTGTCATCAAGGCCGGGACGGCGCGACGATCGCGGCGCTCGCCAAGGATGAGAGTGGCCTGGATCCGCAGGTCGACATCGTGTTCATCCAGGCATGCAATCAGCGGCCCAACGACGTCGACCTCTGCGATGGCCAGGAGATCGAGAATGCTGCTGAGGACGCTGAAATTATGGTGCTGTTCGCGCAGCGTCCCCACAATATCGTCGACGATCGCCGATCCACGATAGACCAGGTCGCGCACGGCCGATTGCCTGGCGTTCCAGTCCGGATCGCCGAGGCGCAGGGACAGTTGCGCAAGGGCCTTCTCTCGTCCCGTGCGCGCCGTCACGTCTTCGACCGTCACGGCCACGCCCGTGATACGCCCTTCCTCGCGGACAGGCCCGATCGTGACGCGCTGAATCATGCGCGTCGATGTATTCGAAGTGTCGGCGGGCGGACACTCGACCAGTCCGCGATGGAGCGCGGTCGACAGGACCTCGAATCTGCCGTTGGCGCAGACGTCCCGGAAAAGCGTCAGCAGGCCCCGTTCTTCGAGACCGGGCAGAAGCGTCCCGATCGGGTGCCCGAGTGCATCCGCGGCCGCGATACCGGTGATGCGCGCCAGGAATGCGTCCCAGGTGCGCACGACCAGATGCGTGTCGGTTGTGAAGACGCCGAGCAGCGCCGGCTCTTCTCCGTGCTCATGCGCCATTTGAGCGAGGCCGCCGCTTGCCCGGCCGGGCGGATGGCGCCGCGGCGCGGGCCGTGAGCGCGACCGTGCGCTTCAGCAGGTCTTTGGCGCCGCCGCGGGTGCGCCGGACGCCGCCGGCGTTGTGCTCCGCGACCCGCCGGATATCGCCGAGCGCGGAGATGATCGAGGCCGAGACCGTCGAGTGCTCGCGGTTCGCGTTGGTGATCAGCCGGATCTGATTACCCGTGTTCTGGGCGGATCCGTGCATCTCCTTCATCGTTCGCGCCTGTTCTTTCATGGCGCGATCGGTCTGTTCGGCCTGCACCCGCATGCTGTCCGCGGCGTTGGCGATGTGCCCGATCGCCGTCGTCTGCTCGGCCACGGCCGAGGCCACGGTGCCGAGGCCTCGGCGCAGATCTTCCGCAGAGCGCGAGATCTGATCGCCCGCTGTGGCCTGCTCGGCCAGCGAGCGCGCGGTCGCCGTCGCGCCCCTGCGCATGGCGGAGGTGGCCTGCATCACCTGGCCCGCGGCCTTGACCTGCTCGGCCGTTGCCTTGCGGATTTGCATGGACTGGTCCTTCGTGTTCCGCGCCGCCTTCAGGATGTCGCGCGCCGCGCGGGCCTGCTCGCCCATGGCCTTCTTGACTTCCTGCGTGGTCCTCCGAATCTGGGCGTTCGCCTGAACCAGACCCGTGACCGACCGCGCTTGCTCGTCGGTTGCGGCCGCGACGAGGCGCGCCTGCTCGGCGGTGGACGTGATGTTGGCGACGACGTGCCTGCTGGCATCGCGCTGCTCGTCGGCCGCGCGCGCGATCTGCGCCATCACCTTGGTGGCCTCGGTGACGCCCTCGAGGATCTTGCGCAGGCCTCTGGCGCCTTCCTCGGCCTGCACGCTGCCTTCGTCAATCGTGCGCAGGCCTTCGTTCGCCGTGCTGACGGCTTCGTGCGCCACTTCCTGGAGGGCCTTGATGATGGCCGCGATGTCCGACGTGGCCTTTGCCGACCGATCGGCCAGGTTCCTGATTTCTTCCGCGACGACGGCGAACCCGCGTCCGGCATCGCCGGCCCGGGCGGCCTCGATCGACGCGTTGAGCGAGAGCAGATTGGTCCGCTCGGCGATCAGGTTGATGGTGTCCACGATGCCGCTGATGTCGCTCGTCCGCTTGCCCATGTCCCGGATCACGGCCGTGGACTGAGCGACCGACTCGCGGACCCGCGCGAATCCCTGAATGGTCCGCTGGACGCTGGTGCCGCCCTCTTCGGCATCACGGCTCGACCGCCGTGTCATCTCGTCGGCCTCCTTGGCGAGCGCGGCCAGCGACTGGCCGGTGCGTTCGAGCTCGGTGGCGCTGGTGGCCGCGCCCGTCGCCGCCTCGCTGATGCGCTGGCCGCTCTGCGCGACGCTCTGAACCGACCGGGCCAGCTGCTCCGTGGCTGCGCCGCTCTGTTCGACGCTGGTGGCCAGGCTTTCCGTCATCGCGGTCACTTCCTCGATCGAGGCGGCCGTTTCGCTGATCGACGAGGAGGCCTGTTCCGCGCTGACGGCGAGGTCCTCGGTGCTGGTGGCCACTCCCTGGATCGACCGCGTGATTTCCTCGATCGAGGCCGCGGTTTCGTTGACCGCCGACACCAGCGATTCGGTGTCCGCGGTCACGGATCGCACCGACGCCGCCATCTCGACCATGGAGGTGCTGACCTGCTGCGCGGTCGCCGTCATGTCCTGCGTGAGGTTGCTCACGCTCTGGATCGAGGCGCGGCTTTCCTGGATGGATCCGGCCACGTCGCGGATGGTGCTGGTCAGGCTGTCCGTGCTGGTGCTGACTTGCGCGATGGACGCGGCCATCTCGTTGATCGACGAGACCAGGCTTTCGGCCGAGCCTGCCACCGATTCGGCCTGACCGGACGTGTCCCGCAACGAGCCGGCGAGCTGACTCATGCCCGCCAGCGCGGTGTCGAGCGAACGCGCCTGAGCACCGGCGCCGTCCGATACCCCATCGGCGAGTCGCGAGATGACGTGCGCGGCGTCGCTGATGTCGCCGGCCTCGTTCAACAGGGCCGAGCCGTCCCGACGCGGGTGATTTCCGTTGCCGTTCGCAGCTGCCATAACCTTCTCCTCAGTCGCTTCCGGACAGGCTCATGCCGCCACGGTCGGCATGGCGTCAGCCACGTGATCGAGATTCAGAACGAGGACGATGCGATCGCCCAGGGTGGCGACGCCGTCGATGTAGTTCCCGCTCAATCCGCTGATGGCGTCGCTCGGCGGGTGAATCGACGCGTCCGGCACCGACACGAACTCGCGGGCGTCGTCGGCCAGCAGGCCCAGCATCCGTCCCCCCACTTCGACCACGAGCAGACGCGCGCGCAGGTCGCGCTCCACACGCTCGAACCCGAAACGCACGCGCAGGTTGAGCACGGGCACCACCTGCCCGCGCGAGAAGACGACGCCCTCGACGAATCCCGGCGCGTTGGGCACCGGCGTCACCTGCTCGATCATCTCGATATGCCGGACGAGCTGGCTCTCCACGCCGTACGTGGTGCCGGCGACGCTGAACAGGATGTACGGTCGCATCAGACAGCCTCCCGGATCTTCGGGCTTCGACGCCGCAGCGATCGCGTCAGCCCGCCGACATCCAGAATCAGAATCAGGCGGCCGTCGCCGAGCTCGGTCGCCCCGGAGACGCCGGCGACCTTGACGAGCGGATCGCTGAGCGTCTTGACCACGATTTCCCGCTGCCCGGAGATGCGGTCCACCAGGATGCCGACCGCTCCCTGTCCCGTGCCGACCAGCAGCACGTGCATGCGCGCGAGCGGCGGCGCCTCGAGCGAGAACAGCCGCGCCAGGCGGACGACCGGGACGGCCGCCCCGCGATGCATCATCAACTCGTTGCTCTCGATCGCCCGCAGCGACTCCGGGTCGATTTCGCCGACTTCGTGCACGGCCCCCTGCGGCACCGCGAACGTCCGATCCCCGACGTGGACGATCAGCGCGTCGGTGATGGCCAGCGTCAACGGCAGCACCGCGCGGAACGTGGTGCCCCGGCCGAGGGTGCTTTCCACCGTCAGCGCGCCGCCGAGATCCTGCACCGTCTCGCGGACAACCGCCATGCCCACGCCGCGCCCGCTGACGCGATCGGCTTCGTCCCGCGTCGAGAACCCGGGCGCGGAGATCAGGTCGAGCAGGGCGCGGGCGTCGACGTCTCCCTCGGCGACCGGAACGCCGGCGGCGCGTGCGCGCCTCGCGATGGCGTCCGCATCCATGCCGCGGCCATCGTCGCTGATCTCGAGGACCACGGATTCCCCGACGGTGGTGGCGGCGAGCCGGATGGTGCCTTCGGGGCGCTTCCCGGCCGCGACGCGTTCGTCAGGCGCCTCGATCCCGTGGCTGACCGCGTTGCGAACCAGGTGGAGGATGGGATCCATCATCCGCTCGATCAGGAACTTGTCGATTTCGGTCGCCTGCCCGGACATCTCCAACTGCACGCGCTTCTCGCTGTCGCGCGCGAGATCGCGCACGACGAACGGCATCCGCCGGAAAATCTTGGCAACCGGCACCAGACGCACCCGCATGACGCCTTCGCGCAGGTCGCGGATCTGCCGTTCGATGCTCTCGGTTTCCTGCTGCAGCCGGCGCCATTCGGCGGACGGCATGAACCGTTCGACGCGCAGCAGTCCTTCCTCGAGCCGGGCCCGCGAGACGACGAGGTCGCCGACCAGCCGCATCAGATCGTCCAGCCGCGACAAGTCCACCCGGACGAAGTTCGCCTCGGCGGGCGTGGCGTCCATCGCCCGCGGCGCCAGGGCCGGGAGGCCTGCGATGTCGGCGAGCACTTCTCCGGCCGGCGCGTCCGGCAGCCGTTCGTACGCGATGCCGTCGCCAGCCAGGGAGGCAAACGGCCGATCGCCGGTTGCCGCCACGATGAAATCGAAAGAGATTCCGCCACCGCCGGTCACGCTGGGCGTGACGCTGTCGATGCGCCCGATCTGCGAGAGGCGCGCGCGCACGGTGTCCACCTTCACGCCCCGCGCCACCAGGTCCGGCGACGGCGTGAACGCCACCTTCCACAACTGGCGGGCGGCCTCAGTGGCTGACGGCGAGGGAGCCCCGCCCTTCGACATTCCCTCGGCGAAGACAGCGGCCATCCGGGCCATCTGCTGATCGACCTCGGGAATGGCCGCGCGGCTCCTTCGCGCGCCGATGACGCGATCCAGCAGGTTCGTGCCCTCGATGAGGGCGTCGAAGGCGGGCCCGCTCAGCACGAATCGCTGATCGCGCATCGCGGCGAGACACGCTTCCATCTCGTGCGCCAGGCGCTCGGCTTCGCGAAGCTCGACCATCGCGGAGATGCCCTTCAGGGAGTGGAAGCTGCGGAAGAGTTCCTCGACGGCCGCCGTCGGCTGGTCAGCTCCGTCGAGGACGGGCTCGAGCAGCAGGAGGCAGCGTCGCACCGAGGCGAGGTGCTCCTCCGACTCGGCGAAGTAGTCGTCCATGAAGGACGCGATGAGATCGATGGGCGGCTCGGACATCGGCGGCGATCTATCCCTTGCCCGGAACAGCAGCCAGCAGATCGGACACAACCGCGGCAAGTTCCGCGGGCATGAACGGTTTCGTCATGTACGACGTCGCGCCCGCCTGCATCACGGCCTCGCGACTCGTGCTGTCGCCGCGCGTCGTCAGCACCAGCACCGGCACAGCCTTGTAGGGTTCGTGCGCGCGCACGAACCGCAGGACGTCGAGGCCGTGCATGTCCGGCATGTTCAGGTCGAGCACAATCGCGTGAACGGGCGCGACCGCGAGGGCCTCGATCGCCTGCAGGCCCGACACCGCTTCGACGAACGTCGTACCGGGCACGGTACCAAGTGATGCCCGCACCATCCTGCGAATCGTCGGTGAGTCGTCGACGATGAGAATCGTGTACATGGCGTAAGGGAATTCCGATGGCGCGTAACGAAGACCCACGAGCATATCGCAGATAGCGAATCGACGGCACGGATGAGCTTAGCCGTGCTATCCTGCCGCTCTACGCGTGGACTCAGGGGCTCAATTGGAGGGTCAGGTATGAAACGCATCGCCTTATGTCTCGCCGGGATCGTCGCGGCTTCGATTATTGCGTTCGCACAGGCGCCGGCAGGCCGCGGAGGGCCGCCGCCACCACCGCCGCCGCTCGAGCCCGGTGCGTCCCAGGCTGACGTGGACACGGCGTTGCTGGCCGCGCCGGCCAACCTGAAAGATCAGGCGACCGTCATCAAGTGGAAGCCGGATCAGACCTACACGACGCTGCGGAAGGGCACGAACCGCCTGGTCTGCTTCGACCGATCCGGGTTCCCGCTCATGCAGCCGTTCTCCGTCGAGTGCACGAGCATCGCGAACCTCGATCGCGTGGCGCAGAACCAGAAGTTCGAGGCGCTCGGCGACCGCGCCAAGGCCAACGCCGCGTTCGACGAGGCCGAGAAGAACGGCACGCGCGTGAAGCCCGAGTTCGGCTCGGTCTTCTATCACGTGCAGGGGCCGACCAAGGAAAACGCGCGCAACCATATGACCATCGCCACGCCGGGCGCGACGACGGCGACGCTGGGGCTGCCCGACAACGGCCGCGGCGGCGGCGTCTGGATCATGAACGCAGGCACGACCACCGCTCACCTGATGGTCCCTGGGGAATAGGGACAGGGATAGAGATAGAGGTTAGAGGTTGGGGATCGGGGATTACCTGATAGCCCTTTTGCTTGCCGGGGCAGCGCTCGCTGCTCCCGGCAAGCAGACGTTCACCGGCGTCATCACCGACGACATGTGCACCGCCGGCCACGCGGCGATGCGAATGGGGCCGACCGACGCGGAGTGCGCGGTGGCCTGCGCCGACCTGCACGGCTCCGCCTACGTCCTCGTCTCCGGCAAGACGGTCTACACGCTCAGCGATCAGAAAACGCCCGCCGGATTCGCCGGACATAAAGTCCGCGTCATCGGCACGCTCGACGAGAAGAAGAAAACGATCCTCGTCGAGTCGATCGCCGCGTCTCCTCAGAAGTAGGCAGGCCTTCAGGCCTGCTGTCCCTCTGCCATGTCAGGAGTCTTCATCAGTTACCGCCGCGACGACAGCGGCGGCTACGCCGGCCGCCTGTTCGACGTCCTCGCCGCGCGTTTTGGCCACGATCAGACATTCATGGACCTCGACGACATCCATGGCGGTGACAACTTCGCCGCGGTGATTGACGAGAAGGTCGGGCAGTGCAGCGTGCTGCTGGCGCTCATCGGCGAACGGTGGCTGACGCTCAAGGGCGCGGACGGCGTCCGCCGGCTCGACGCGCCGGGCGACTTCGTGCGGCTCGAGATTGTGAAGGCGCTCGAGCGTGGCGTGCGCGTCATCCCCGTGCTCGTCGGCGGCGCCGCGATGCCGGGGGAGGCCGATCTGCCCGGGGCGCTCCGGCCGCTGGCGGTTCACCAGGCCATCGATCTGAGAGACGCTCACTTCCACGCCGACGCGAACCAGTTGATCGACCTCCTGCAGGGCACCGTGCCCGGCCTTGGCGCGCGGCCGTGGCAGGGGAAGCGGCGATGGCTGATTCCCGCGGCGGGCGTCGTGCTGGCGGTCGCCGCCGTGACCGCAGGGCTCAGGTATCGCGAGTCGAGATCGGCAGCGGCCGAAGCCGCACGCGCGCGGGCCGTCGCCGAGAGCGTCGCCGGCAAGTGGACCGGGACCGTCAAGTACGACTGGGGCGACAGCTACGAGGAAACGTTCGAGTTCGACGTGGCGGGCGGCGAACTGACCGGCGCGGCGTCGTATCTTCGACGCCCCCGCGGCATCCTCGACGGCAAGCTCGACGGCAGCCGCGTCAGCTTCACGACCAAGTCGCTGACGTCACTCAACGACAAGACGTTCGAGGACACGCACCACTACAGGGGCACGGTCGAGGGGAACGTCATCAACTTTACGTTGAGCACCGACAGCGGGGCCGAATCGCACGTCCCCGTTCGTTTTACCGTGCGGCGTTAGGCTCGATCCGCAGCACCATCCCGTCGGCCCCGGTCCGGCCGCTCGCCTGCTCGGTGACCACGTAGATGTAGCCGTCGGGGCTTTGCTGGACGTCGCGGACGCGGATGTTCAGCGGCAGGAGCAACGCTTCGCGGCGTTCGGCCTGCGACGGCTGGCCGAACGCGATGCGCTGCAGCTGCCGCGTGGTGAGCGCCCCGACGAACAGGTTGTTCTTCCAGTTCGGAAACTTGTCGCCCGTGTAGAACATGATGCTCGACGGGCTGATCGACGGCACCCAGTGGATCCGCGGGTTGTCCATCCCGGGCCGGGCCCACGGTTCGTCGGAGACGAGCGTGCCGGTGTAATTGCGGCCCGTCGAGACGAGCGGCCAGCCGTAGTTGTGACCCGGTTTGAGGATATTGACCTCGTCGCCGCCCAGCGGGCCGATCTCGGCCTGCCACAGCTCCCCGGTGATCGGATGGGTGGCCAGCCCGTAGCCGTTGCGGTGGCCGTACGTGAAGATCTCCGGCTTCGCGCCGGCCTTGCCCACGAACGGGTTGTCCGGCGGCACCGTGCCGTCGTCTTTCAGTCGAAGGGTTTTGCCGACGTGGTTGTCGAGCGCCTGCGCCTTCATCCGGAGGCTGTTGTTTTCGGTGCCCGTGCAGCAGAGCCGGTCGCGATCGCCGACGGTGACGTAGAGCATCTGATCGGGGCCGAAGAAGACGCGGCCCGCGAGGTTGCCGCTCGTCTCCCACGCGTCGGCGACGAAGATTTCCTGGACCTCGCCGAGCGTGGCGCCTTTCAGGTGTCCGCGCGCGACGGCGAGCGTGTTCCCGCGCGGCCCCTGTTTCGGATACGAGACGTAGACCAGGCCGTTCTCGGCAAATTTCGGATGCAGGGTGACGAAGTGCAGGGAGTCGCCCGCCTCGCCGGCCGGCGTCGGAGACGTCCACACCGCGTCGGGCAGCAGCTTGCCGTCGCGTATCAGCCGGAGGCGGCCGTTGCGTTCGCTGACCAGGATCCCGCCGTCGGGCAGAAACGCGAGGCCCCACGGGTGGAACAGCCCGGTCGCGACCGTGACCACGCGGATTTGGCCGCCGGCCACATCCAGCACGCGGGGGGGCGGCGGGTCGGCCGGCTGCTGCGCGTGATTGGCAATGGGTGCCGCAAACAGGAGGGCCGCCGCGGCCCCGAGCATCAGCCGGCGTCGAATCAGCATCTGCGCCTCACGCTTTCGCCAGCACCATGCCGTACCCCTGCGACCGCGGGCTGACGCCCAGCAGGCGCACGCCGTTCATCAGACCGTGGGGCGTGGACGAGACGACGGGCACTTTGATCTCGCCTTCGAGCGGCATGATCACATCGAGCGTCCTCAGCGCGCCGCAGGACATCACAAGGGCGTCGGCCTTCTTGGAGTTCGCGTAGGCCTCGGCGCCCAGCTTGAACAGGATGTCGTGGGTCGCGGCGCCTTCCGGAATCTGCACGAACCCGAGACCTTTTGCGGACGTGACCTCGAAGCCGTACTCTTCGAGAAACACCTTCAGGCGTTCGGTGACGACGTCCGTGTAGGCCGTGGCGATCGCCACGCGTTTGGCGTTGGCGACCTTCAAGCCATCGAGCAGACCGGCGCTCTGAGTCGTCGCCGGCAGGCCTGTCGCTTTGGCGACCTTCTCTATCAACTCCTCGTGGAACTTCCGGCCTTTGTAAAAGGTGAGCGACGAGCCGAACACCGAGATGACCTTGGCGCCCTGCTTCGCCAGCGCCTGGGCGGCGGGCAGCACTCTCGGGATAGCCTCGTCGTAGCCGGCGAGCGTCATGCCGCCGGGGAGGCCGACGCCGCCCGACAGAAATTCGACACCCGTCGGATAGAGCAGCTTCGCGTCGGGTGGAATCGGGTAGTTGAGCGGCGGGAAAATCAAGCCGAGCGCCGGGTCGCCGGCCGCGGTAAGCAGACTCGCGCCCGGCATCGCCAGCGCCGCCGCGATGCCCCCGAGCTTGAGAAAGTCGCGGCGTGAGCGTGTCATCACTGCCTCCTGTTGGACGGACCGGCCGCCGGTGCCGGGGGCCATTGTAATCCCACCACCTCGTGAACGAAGCGCAGCTTCTCGATGGCCGGAGGCGGCAGCACGAACGGGTAGCCGTCAGGCAACCCCATGCCGCGATTCAGATTGTTCAGGACGTAGGTCAGCGCCACCCAGCTCTCGAGGAGCCGGTCGAACGGCTGCCGCATGGAAAACACCGCCGGAGCGGCGGACATCGACGGCTCGTCGGACCGTTTCGGCCGCAGCGACATGCCGCAGGCCCGCGCCGTTTCGAGCGTATCGACCATGTGGAGGTAGTGCGCCCAGCTTTCGGCCCAGTCCTCCCACGGATGGGCGCTGGCGTACGCACTGACGAACCGCTCCGGCCAGTCG
>Ga0105245_10002816_pt1 | contig 15638 bp, 16 predicted proteins | sample KBSM54metaG_FD_81523 | JGI IMG/M metagenome (GOLD analysis project Ga0105245, IMG submission 81523) | Miscanthus rhizosphere microbial communities from Kellogg Biological Station, Michigan, USA - KBS M5-4 metaG | ecosystem: Host-associated > Plants > Roots > Rhizosphere > Soil | place...
ATGTTGTCGATGCCGTTCTCGTCCAGTCGTTCGCCGGCCTCGATGACAGGGAGCGAGCGAGTCTGCTCACCCTGCTGTCCCGCGTCGGCATCGGCGACCCGGCCGCCTGACCGGTCAGCTTCCCGCCGACGGATCCGCAAGCAGCTCGACCCGATCGCGCAGGTAGGTGTCGAACAGCGCGACCGACCCGGGTGAGAGTGCGTTCCACCGAACGAACAGGCGATCGTCGCGGAGCACGATCGGGCCGACGGATTCCAGGGGGTCATCGAGCGGCAGGGGCATCGCCTCGAAGTTGACGGTCTCACCCGCGGCGAAGCCGGCGCGACGGGCCGCCTCGCGCAGCTCGCGGCGCTCCTCCCCCGACACCGAGGTGAAGTTGGGATGCCGCGGGTCGCGCGCCCGCGTCACCGACCCGGTCGCGAAGAGCCGTTCGCCGCCGATCGGATCCGCCGCCAGCAGTAGCAGCACCCCGAGCCGCCACACCTCGCCGACGGGCACGAATCTCGGGGCGCGGCGGAAGGGTCCGATCCGACGCGGGGTGTGCAGCTCGGCCAGCGCCTCGGTGCGCGCCTGCGCCGCGGTGAGCCGGTCGATCGCGGACGCGATTGCGATGCGGGCGCCGGCCGCGGCATCCATCACGAGGAGGTCGTCGAGGGGCGCCTGCGCGACGTCGGCTTCTCGTGGCCGAGCATCCGCTCGGACTGGATCGCGCGCATCACGAGATTCACCACGCAGAGAGTCGGAGACACCACCACGAGAACCCAGAAGACCCAGACCGGCCACGCCCAGGCTTCGACGAGATCCCACGTCTCTTTGACTCCCAGGAACGCGGCGCCCCCGGCGACGATGAACCATCCGTTCGCCTTGTTGAAGAACGACACCGCCTGCTCGGTGACCCGAGGGTCGAGCACTTTCACGACCTGCTGCTGATGCTGCCGGTTGCGCGCGGTCTGCTTGAGCCAGGCCACCGGCGGGAGCAGCCACCACCACGCCGAGAAGCCCTCCGGCTTGGGGATCGACTTGTTCGCCTTCTCCCAACTCTCGCGGTCGATCTCCTCCTCGCGCAGTTCGAGGTAGGCCTGGATGAGCGGCCCGGCCACCAGCAGCCAGGCACCTAGAAATCCGAAGATCGCGATCGCTTGGGGCATGCCAAAACCCTGCCATATCGGCATTCTGGGAGTCTCATGAACCCACTAAGCTCGCACCAACAGTTCGCGAGGCGAGGGGAACGTCATGGCTGACGCACCGAAGAAGAAGGTCGTTCGAGCAGAAGAGACGGCGGCCGAGAAGGCTGTCGACGCCGCTCCCGCGAGCGGGGCGACCTGGACGCCCACCCCCGAAGCGAAGAAGCAAGCCACCACCCGTCGCACCATCGCCGTCGTGCTGTGGTTGCTGGCGATCGGCACCGAGGCGTTCGCGATCTTCTGGGTGTTGAAGCAGAACCCGATCAACATGGTGCTGCTGATCATCCTGCTCGTCGCCATCGCGGGGCTCGCCATCGGCGGCTCGCTGCTGTGGAAGCAGGCCAACCGCCTCGATCCGGCGTCGAAGTCCGACCCGGTCCGCTTCTTCGTGCAGAACCAGCTCGGCGTGATCATCTCGGCGATCGCCTTCATCCCGCTGATCATCCTGATCTTCACGAACAAGAACATGTCCGGCCAGCAGAAGGCGATCGCCGGCATCATCGCGATCGTGCTGCTCGGCGCGTCGGGCACCGTCGGAGCCAGCTTCAACCCTCCGTCGACTGAGCAGTACACGGCCGAGACGCAGACGGTCACCGACGCCACGGGCGGCCAGAACCTCGTCTACTGGACGAAGACCGGCAAGGTCTTCCACCTCTGTGCCGCCGCATCGGCCGTGAACCTGCAGTCGAAGGACAACACGATCTACTCGGGAACCGTCGCCGAAGCCCACGCAGCCGGCAAGTCGCGCCTGACGCTCCAGGTGGAGCAGGAGCGCAAGCAGTGCGGGTTCGAGCCGACGGACAGCCCGTCGCCGACGCCGTAGCGCGAAGGCCGGCGTCGGCGGTCAGCCGTCGACGCGCTCACCCATCGACAAAGGTCGCGAGCGGCTTGTCGGGATCGACGATGTAGGTGGACAGCATCATCCCGGTGTCCGGACCGAGGTCGAGCGCGTTGTGCGGGGTGCCGGGTGGCATGAGGAACGGGTCACCGGCGTTCAGCAGCAGGCTCGGCATCCCGTGGATCTTCATCTCGACGGTGCCCGCAAGGATGTAGCCGACCTCCTCGCCCGGGTGGGTGTGCCATCCCGACTCGACGCCGACCGGGATCTCGGTGAGCACCTGCACGATCTCGCGACCCGGGATCGAGGATGCCTTGTGCTGCAACTCCGTGCGCTTCAGCTTGCCGGCGAGCGCGTCGTCGCTCACGGGGTGACGGCCTTCCACGCGGCGAGGATGACGTCGGCGACCGCCTGCGGCTGGGCCACGAATGCCAGGTGCGAGCCGTCGAGCTCGGTGAGCTGCGAGCCCGCGCGCTTCGCGTGCTCGCGCGTCACGTCGGCGCCCGCGGCCTTGTCGCCCGTGCCGACCACGGCCCACGACGGCAGCTTTCTCCAGGCGGGCGCTCCGGTCACGTCGTCGAACGCCGACGCCGCGACCGGACGCTGGGAGGCTCCGAGCACGGCGGATTGCTCGTCCGGAAGGTCCGCCGCGAACACCTCGTGGAATTTCGCGGGGTCGACGTAGAGCTCGACGGCCGTCTCGCTGCCGGATCCCGTGGGGAACTGGCGCGTCAGCAGCGCCGTGCCGAGGATGGAGTCGGCCGAGGTCGCCGTGACGTCGCTGAGCTTCTCGCCCTCGTCGGGTGCGAAGGCCGAGACGTAGACCAGTCCGACGACGTTGCTTGCCGCGGTGGCCGCGTTGGTGATGACGGCGCCGCCGTAGGAATGCCCGACCGCGAGCACTGGGCCCTCGACCTGCGAGATCACGCTCGCGATGTAGGCAGAGTCACTCGTGACGCTGCGCAGGGGATTGGCGGGCGCCAGGACGGTCGCGCCGGCCGCCTGCAGGATCGCGGCGACGCCGGCCCAGCTGCCCGCGTCGGCGAACGCTCCGTGCACGAGAACGATGGTGGGGCATGCGGTCATGATCGACTTCCTTCGTGGTGGGGGACGGAAGGACCTGTCGAGACCTGAGACAGGTTCTGATGTCGATCATGCTCCGATCGAGTGCAACCTGGGAACGAATGTTCTTGGTCGAATCCGTCTCAGCGGTTCATCACCTGAGTGAGCAGCAGCTCGAATGCCTCGGGTCCGATGCTCACGGTCCCCGCGTAGGGGTGATCCATGCTGGCCGTCGTGTAGATCAGCAGGCCGACGTAGAGGCCGATGAGACCCGACATGGCCAAGTGGATGGTCAGGCGCTTCACCTGGATCATTCCGAGCATGACCGCATTGATCACGGCGCCGGCCCAGAGCACGCCCCAGAGCAGGGGCGGCAACGACAACACCGTGTCCGCGAGCCGAGCGCGGCGCGCGGCGACGAAGTCGTTGAAGGAGCCGATCGTCTGGGTGAGAAGGGATTGCTGTCCGGGTGTCGTCGGCTCCACCGCAAAAAGGCGGCGTTGAAAGGCGTCGAGGGTCTGAGTGGCGTCGACGGGAACGATCCCCTGCCGTTGGAGGGGCCAGTCCTGATTGATGACGGTGTGCACGTAGTTCCGGAGCCCCTCTTGTAGAGGAACAGCATCGGCGTGCGAGAAGCCCGAGACGTCGCGGTAGAGCGCCGCGAGCGCCGACGTCTCGCTGAGCACCGCGTCGTGCACCTGGACGTAGTTCTGATACACCGAGACCGCGACGAGCGCGAGCAGGATGCCGTAGAAGAGCCCGTACGACGAGATCGCGTACCCGAGCACGCGGTCCCACTCCCCCGGGTTCTCCGCCATCCGTTTCACCCACGGCCGCAGGGCTAGCAGGATGAGGAGCGAGACCAGGACGAAGAGGATCACGAACAGCGGCAGGGACACCCCCACCGGCAGGTCGTAGAACCACTCCATGGCGATCATTGTGCCGCGAAGGCCGCCCCTCAGCCCACCAGGGTGTAGAACCGCGCGATCTTGCCGTCGGCCGCGAAGATCACGTCAGTGCCGGAGACGATCGCCGTGCCCTCTGGCCCGAGCTCCCAGCGGTGGATGGCGACGTCTGCGATCTGCACGGCCGACGCAACACTGCGGAATGTCCACGACGGATCGAGTCCGTCGATCAGAGCCGCGATCTGAGCGATGACATCCGGGACGCCATGTGACTCGTGCTCCGGATCGACGAACAGGATGTCCGGCGCGAAAAGCTCGTCGATCGCGCGGCGCCGGTGTTCGGCATCCGTCTGCTGGAAGATCTCGAGGAAGGCGCGCTCGATCAGGTGGGAGGGGGTCGCGGTCACAGGAACATCCTCTGGCATATCCCGGAGCCGATTGAGGAGGGGGGCGTAGCGCTCGCGCCCGGCAGTTGATGCTTCGGAGACGCTTTCCGTCATGCCGGAATCCTAGAACTGTCGTCCGGGCGAGATTTCAACTAATGATGGTGCTCGAGAACGAGGACCTCAGTCCCCTCGTTTCCTCGAAACAGCCAACTCGAGTTGGTCTCCAGCCCCTGCGAGTTATCTGTCCGCGTCAACTCTTGCTCGATTTCGCTCGCATCGCCTGTCAAGTCGCGCACCGGACTGAGGTAGCTCAGCCAGTACACCGGGATCCGCTGGGCCAAGCGACGGCTTTCGGTCGGGTCGATCTCAGATACCGGCCTCAAGACCTCGCCACTGGGAAGGTTGATCTGCCATTCCCGACCGATCATCCTCGCCCACACACGCTTCTCGGCGAGCGGTTTTCTCTTAGGCACGCGATCATGCTAGGCGGCCGAACTAGACGTTGAAGCGGAACTCCACGACATCCCCGTCGTGCATCACGTAGTCCTTGCCCTCGATGCGGGCCTTGCCCTTGGCGCGCGCTTCGGCGATCGAGCCCGTCGCCACCAGGTCGTCGAACGAGATGATCTCTGCCTTGATGAATCCGCGCTCGAAGTCGGTGTGGATGACGCCCGCCGCCTGCGGAGCCTTGTCGCCCTTGTGGATCGTCCAGGCCCGCGACTCCTTGGGGCCGGCGGTCAGGTAGGTCTGCAGCCCGAGAGTGTCGAAGCCGATGCGCGCGAGCTGGTCGAGGCCGCTCTCGGTCTGGCCGGTGGATTCCAGCAGTTCGGCGGCGTCGGCGGGGTCGAGATCCTTGAGCTCCGACTCGATCTTGGCGTCGAGGAACACGGCGTGAGCGGGCGCGACCAGGGCGGCGAGTTCGGCCAGGCGCACGGCATCCCGAAGCACGGCCTCGTCGACGTTGAAGACGTAGATGATCGGCTTGGCGGTGAGCAGCCCGAGTTCTTTGAGGGCGGCGAGGTCGACGCCTTTCGCGACCGACAGCGGAGTGCCGGCGTTGAGCGCGGTCTGTGCGGCGATGGCCGCCTCGAGCACGGCGGGCTCGGTCTTCTTGCCGCGCACCTCCTTCTCGAGGCGCGGGATCGCCTTCTCGAGCGTCTGCAGGTCGGCGAGCGCGAGCTCGGTCGTGATGGTCTCGAGGTCGGATGCCGGATTCACCTCACCGGCGACGTGCACGACATCCGAGTCGGAGAATCCGCGCACGACCTCAGCGATCGCGTCGGCCTCTCGGATGTTGGCGAGGAACTGGTTGCCCAGCCCCTCCCCCTCACTCGCACCCTTGACGATGCCGGCGATGTCGACGAACGAGACCGTCGCGGGCACGATTCGCTCGCTCGAGAACAGCTCGGCGAGCTGAGTGAGTCGGGCGTCCGGCAACTCCACGACGCCGACGTTGGGCTCGATCGTGGCGAAGGGGTAGTTCGCCGCGAGCACGTCGTTCTTGGTGAGCGCGTTGAAGAGGGTGGACTTGCCGACGTTGGGCAGGCCGACGATGCCGATGGTGAGAGCCACGAGGGTCAACAGTACCGGCGTTGCGCGGCGAGCCTCGGCCCTCTGTCGCACCTGCGTGCGAGAGTCGGACTGTGCCGCTCGACTTCACCGCCATCGACTTCGAGACGGCCAACGGCTCCGCCGCCAGTGCCTGCTCGGTCGGACTGGTGAAGGTGCGCGACGGCCAGGTCGTCGATCGAATCGGCTGGTTCATCCAGCCGCCGTTCGGGCACGACCACTTCGTCGACTGGAATATCCGCATCCACGGGATCACGCCCGAGATGGTCGAGGGCGCCCCGAGCTGGACCGAGCAGCTGGTCGACCTGGTCGCCTTCGCCGAGGATGACATCCTGGTGGCCCACAACGCCGGCTTCGACATGGGCGTCATCAAGTCGGCGTGCGTGGCGACCGGCGTCGCGACCCCCAGCTACTCGTACATGTGCAGCCTGCAGGTGGCGCGCAAGACCTACACGTTGGATTCCTACCGGCTGCCGGTCGCCGCGATGGCCGCCGGCTTCGAGGACTTCGCACACCACGACGCGGTCGCCGATTCCGAGGCGTGCGCGGCGATCATGATCCACGCGGCCGACCGCTGGGGCGCGATCGACCTGCCCGAGCTGGCGTCGCTGGTCGGGGTGCGGGTCAGCACCACGGTGCCGGCCATCGAGGCTGCCGCGAGCTGAGCGCTCACCTACTCTGGGCTCATGCCCGAGGTGTGGGACGTGATCGTGGTCGGCGCAGGTCCGGCCGGCTCGAGCGCGGCACGGGTCGCGGCTGAGGCGGGCGCTCGCGTCTTGCTGCTCGACCGCGCGCGCTTTCCGCGCTATAAGACCTGCGGCGGGGGCATCACCGGGTTCTCCCTGCACGCGATGCCGGATGCCGCCCGAGCAGCCTTCGAAGCCGAGATCACCGACTTCGGGCTGAGCCGCCGCGGTCGGGACCGGGTCATGCTGCACCGGAACGAGCCGTTTCTCGGGATGGTGCAGCGCGAGAGCTTCGACCAACTGCTGGTGGACGCTGCCGTCGAGGCGGGCGCCGAGTTTCGCGACGGGATCGCGGTGCGGGGGCTGGCGGAGGACGGCGAGGGGGTAGCCGTCCGGCTCGAGGGCGAGGAGCTTCGGGCGCGAGTGGTGGTGGGCGCTGACGGGTCGAACGGACGGACGAGCGGCTACGTCGGCGTCGAGTTCGCGGGCTCGGACCTGGGGCTCGAGGTCGAGCTGGCGGCATCCGGTCATGACTGGCAGCACACCGCGCTCTTCGATTGGGGAGCCGATCGCGGGGCGTACGCCTGGCTCTTCCCGAAACGCGACGCCCTCACGATCGGCGTGATCCAGCGCACCGGCCTGCCGGACGCGACGCGCGCCTATCTCGAGCTCTGGCTCCGGCAGCTCGGTCTCGCGGGTGCGACCCGCGTGCGCGAGTCGGGCCACCTGACGCGGTGGCGCTCCCGCCGGTCGCCGCTGCGGCGCGGCTCGGTGCTGGTGGCCGGCGAGGCGGCGGGACTGTTGGAACCGTGGACCCGCGAGGGCATCTCGTTCGCATTGCGCTCGGGTTCGATGGCCGGTGCGGCGGCCGCGGCGGGGGCTCGCGCGAGCGACCGTGTCTCGCGCGACACGGCCCTGGATGCGTACACGGCGGCCGTCGAGCGGCAGCTGGTTCCTCAGATCCGCACCGGTGCGGCGATGCTGACCGTTCTCGAGCGAGCACCCGGACTGCTGCACCGCCTCCTCGCACACACGGCACTCGGGCGGCGCACCTTCCTCGCGCTCTGCCGCGGCTCGGAGCGGGTCACCGCGCTGGTCGAGAATCCGGTCGTGAGGGCGGGCGCCGCCCTGTTCGGCCGGCGGTGAGTCGGCTGCTTTCGCGGAGCGCCACCCACCCGATGTCCGTGCCCGCTGCGACACTGACGGCATGGATCCCATCGTCGCTCTTCTGCTCGGCCTGGCCGTCGGCGTCGTGCTCGGCGTCGTCATCGGTGCGCTCGTGGCACGCAGCCGTCGGGCATCCACCGCGGTGGATGCCGATCCGGCCGTCCTCGAAGCCCGTCACGCCGCAGCCGTCGCCGAGCTCCGCTCGCGCGAGGCAGAGGCGCGCACCGAGCTGAGCGCCGAGCTGGCTGCCGCCCAGGCATCCCTCGCGGGGCTCCGGGAGCAATTGGTCGATGCCCAGGGGCAATACCGCGACCTCATGGACCGAACCCGGCTCGAGGCGCAGCAGCGCGCCGCAGCCGATCAGGCCGAGAGCAAGGTGCTGCAGGCGCTCGCTCCGGTCAAGGAGTCGCTGAGCAGCATGCAGCAGAAGGTCACCGAGCTCGAGACGCAACGCAGCCAGCAGCACGGCGAGCTCGCGCAGCAGTTGCGCACCGCCGCCGAATCCGGTGAACGCCTGCGCACCACGGCCGAGTCGCTGGCGTCGGCGATGAAGAACAACTCGACCCGCGGTGTCTGGGGCGAAACCCAACTCCGCGCCGTCGTCGAAGCCGCGGGCATGCTGCAGAACGTCAACTTCGACGTGCAATCCAGTATCAAGGTCGACGACCGCTCCGCGCGGCCTGACATGATCATCCGTCTGCCCGGCGGCAAGAGCATCGCGGTCGACGCGAAGGTGCCGTTCAACTCCTACCTCGAGGCAGCGGCCATTCCGCCGACGGCGCCCGAGGCCGAGCTCGCCGTGCGCGAGACGAAGCTCAAGCAGCACGTCAAGGCGGTGCGCGACCACATCTCGGCCCTGGGCGCCCGCAGCTATTGGGACGGACTCGACTCCAGCCCCGAGATGGTGGTCGCCTTCATCCCGAGCGAGTCGCTGCTGTCGGCCGCCCTCGAGGCCGACCCCAGCATCATGGAGTTCGCCTTCTCGAAGCACGTCGCCCTGGCCTCGCCGGTCACCCTGTTCTCGGTGCTGAAGGCCGTCGCGGTGAGCTGGCGCCACGAGGTCGTCACACAGGAGGCGAAGGCGCTGTTCGACGTCAGTCGCGAGCTGTATTCGCGCCTGACGACCCTCGCCACCCACGTCGACAAACTGGGCCGCTCGATCGAGCGCAGCGTCAAGGACTACAACACCTTCGTCGGCTCGCTCGAGCACCAGGTGCTGCCCTCGGCCCGCCGGCTGAGTCAGCTCGACGAGTCGAAGGTGCTGCCCGACCTTACTGAGATCGAAGAAGACACCCGGCAGCTGACCTCGTCGGATCTGACGGCCGAGCTGACATCGCTCGACGAACTCGAGGGAGTCGCCCGGCCCGAGCTCGACCTGGGCCTCGTGACCCCGCCGGTGGCGAAGATCACGAAGCCCAAGTCGGCCTGAGACTCGGCTCAGGCGCCCGTCACGGCGCCGCTCACGCGTCCGTCGCGCCGTCTTCCTCGGCCAGGGCCTCGCGGACGATCTCGCCCGTCGACGGCGGGGCGCCGACCAGCACGGGCTGAGGCGGCGCAGCGTTCGCCTCGTCGTCGGTCGGCGCCGCGAACTGCGCCTCGTAGAGCCGGGCGTACGCACCCTTCTTGGCGAGCAACTGATCGTGCGTGCCCTGCTCGACGATCGCGCCGTTCTCCATCACCAGGATGAGGTCGGCATCCCGGATCGTTGACAGCCGGTGGGCGATGACGAAGCTGGTGCGGTCCTTGCGGAGCGCGCTCATCGCGCGCTGCACCAGCAGCTCGGTGCGCGTGTCGACGGAACTGGTCGCCTCGTCCAGGATCAGCACGCTCGGCCGCGCGAGGAAGGCTCGCGCGATGGTGATCAGCTGCTTCTCGCCCGCCGAGATGTTGCCCCCCTCGTCTTCGAGCACCGTGTTGTAACCCTCGGGCAAGGAGTGCACGAACCGGTCGACGTACGCGGCCTCGGCGGCCGCATGGATCTCGTCGTCGGTGGCGTCCGTGCGTCCGTACGCGATGTTGTCGCGGATCGTGCCGCCGAACAGCCAGGTGTCCTGCAGGACCATGCCGGTGCGCGAGCGCAGGTCGGCTCGTGTCATCTGCGAGATGTCGATGCCGTCGAGGGTGATCTTTCCGCCATCGAGTTCGTAGAACCGCATGATGAGGTTGACCAGGGTGGTCTTGCCGGCCCCGGTCGGACCGACGACCGCGACCGTCTGTCCGGGTTGGGCCACGAGCGACAGGTCGGTGATCAACGGCTTCTCGGGGTCGTACGAGAACGACACGTGCTCGAACTCGAGCCGCCCGGTGTGGGCGGTCGGCGACGGGGCGGGGTCGGCATCCGGGGTCTGCTCCTCGGCGTCGAGCAGCTCGAACACCCGCTCGGAGCTCGCCACACCCGACTGCAGCAGGTTGGCCATCGACCCGAGTTGCGCCAGCGGCTGCGTGAACTGCCGCGAGTACTGGATGAACGCCTGCACGTCGCCGATGCTGATCGAGCCTGCCGCGACCATGACCCCGCCGACGACCGCGATGGCGACGTAGACCAGGTTGCCGACGAACATCATCGACGGCATGATCAGCCCGCTGATGAACTGCGCGCCGAAGCTCGCCTTGAACATCTCCTCGTTCTTGGCGGCGAAGGCCTGCTCGACCTCCTGGTGGCGGCCGAACACCTTCACCAGTGAGTGGCCGGTGTAGCCCTCTTCGATCTGGGCGTTCAGTGCGCCGGTGTGCTTCCACTGCGCCACGAACTGCTTCTGCGAGCGCTTGCCGATCGCGACGGTGACGCCGAGCGTGAGCGGCACGGCGACGAGCGCGATCACCGCGAGCAGCGGCGAGATGACGAACATCATCACCAGCACGCCGATCACGGTCAGCAGGTTGACGATCAACTGGCTCATCGTCTGCTGAAGGCTCTGCGAGATGTTGTCGATGTCGTTCGTCACGCGGCTCAGCAGCTCGCCGCGCGGCGTCTTGTCGAAGTAGGTCAGCGGCAAGCGGTGGATCTTCGCCTCGACGTCTTCACGCAGCCGGAAGACGGTGCGCTGGGTGACGCCGTTGAGCAAGTACGCCTGCAGCCAGCTGAAGACCGACGCGAACACGTAGAGCAGTAGGACGATGCCGAGCACCAGCTGCAGGGCCGAGAAGTCGATGCCGTGACCGGGATGCAGATCCAGCCCGCTGAGCAGGTCGGCGGTCTTGGTGTCTCCCTTGGCCTTCAATCCCTCGATGACCTGCGCCTTGGTGACGCCGGCGGGCAGCTGCTTCGAGATGGAGCCGTCGACGATGATGTTGGTGGCTTGCCCCAGGATCTTCGGCCCGAGCACGCTGAGCACCACGCTCGCGACGCCGAGCAGCACGACCAGGATGATCATCCCGCGCTCCGGCGCCAGCCGGCCGATCAGTCGGCGAGCCGACGGCCCGAAGTTCAACGCCTTCTCGGCGGGGCCCTGCATGCCGCCGAACGGACCGCCGCCACCGGGCCCGCGGCGAACCGGGGTCGGGCCATCGGGTCGCGGGTTCGATGCGGGCGCGGCCGGCTTGCCGCCGTTGCTCGTGGCGCTCACGCTGCCTCCTCGATCGAGAGCTGGCTCTGCACGATCTCGGCGTATTCCGGCGAGCTCAGCAGCAGTTGGTCATGGGTGCCGATGCCGACGATCTTGCCGTCGTCGAGCACGATGATCTGATCGGCGTCCAGGATGGTGCTCACCCGTTGCGCCACGACGATGCGGGTCGCGCCGCCCACCTCGCGGTCGAGCGCGGCGCGCAGTCGCGCATCCGTCGCCGTGTCGAGCGCCGAGAACGAGTCGTCGAACACGTAGATCTCGGGTCTCTTCACCAGGGCTCTGGCGATGGCCAGCCGTTGTCGTTGACCGCCCGAGACGTTGGTGCCGCCTTGGGCGATCGGAGCGTCGAGCTTTTCGGGCATCTTCTCGACGAAGTCCTTCGCCTGGGCGATCTCGAGCGCGCGCCAGAGCTCGTCGTCGGTGGCGTCGGGCTTGCCGTAGCGCAGATTCGAGGCGACGGTCCCCGAGAACAGGTAGGGCCGCTGCGGGATCAGGCCGATGCGCGCCCACAGCAGTTCGGGATCGACCTCGCGCACATCCGCGCCGTCGATCAGGGCGGCGCCGCCGGTGACGTCGAAGAGCCGCGGGAGCAGGTTGATCAGGGTGGTCTTGCCGGCACCGGTCGAGCCGATGATCGCCGTCGTGGTCCCCGGTTTCGCCGTGAAGCTCACGTCGTGCAGCACGGGCTGATCGGCCCCCGGGTATGAGAACGTCGCTCCGCGCAATTCGACCTGGCCCGAGCCGGTGAACGTCGTGACCGGGTTCGTCGGCGCGACGACCGACGAATCGGTATTCAGCACCTCGCCGATCCGGTCGCCCGAGACGGCGGCACGCGGCAGCAGCACCGCCATGAAGGTGGCCATCATGACGGCCATCAGGATCTGGATCAGGTAGCTGAGAAATGCCACGAGCGAGCCGACCTGCAGGTCGCCGCTGTCGACCCGTCCGGCGCCGAACCACAGCACCGCGATGCTCGACACGTTCATCACCAGCAGCACGAACGGGAACATCAGCGCGAACAGCCGCCCGGCACGCAGGGCGGTTTCGGTCACCGCCCCGTTCGCGTCGGCGAACCGCTCGACCTCGACCGGTTCGCGTACGAACGCTCGCACGACACGGATGCCGGTGAGCTGTTCACGCAGAACCCGGTTGATGGTGTCGATGCGGGTTTGCATCTTGCGGAACTGCGGCACCATGCGGCTGATGATCAGCCCGATCCCGATCAGCAGCACCGGGATGGCGACCAGCAGAATGCCTGACAACGGCACATCCTGCTGCAGCGCGAAGATCACCCCGCCGATGGCCAGGATCGGCGCGGAGACCAGCAGCGTGCAGGTCATCAGCACGAGCATCTGCACCTGCTGGACATCGTTGGTCGTGCGCGTGATCAGCGAAGGGGCGCCGAACTTCGACACCTCGCGTTCCGAGAACAGTCCGACCTGGTGGAAGATCGCGCCGCGCAGGTCTCGGCCGAACGACATCGCCAACCGCGCCCCGAAGTAAACCGCGATCACGGCGCAGACGATCTGGCCCAACGTGATGATCAGCATCACGATGCCGGTGTTGATGATGTACGAGGTGTCGCCCCTGAGCACACCCTTGTTGATGATGTCGGCGTTGAGTGTCGGCAGATACAGCGACGCGATCGACTGGCCGAGTTGGAACACGACGACGCCGAGCAGCAACAGCCAGTACGGGCGCAGGAAGCGCACGAGCAGGCGACCGAGCATGGTCAGTCCTTCTTTCGTGTGGTGGTGGTGGAGGTGGAGGTGGAGGCGGGCGGCAGCACGCCTCGGGTGATCAGGGTGACGAGTTCGTCCACATCGAACTGACGCGGAACGTTGAACGGTGGAACGGCGGTCGCGAACGCGAGCAGCCGCACGTACAGCCCGAAGACGTCGGGAGCGACAGTCAGTTCGCCCGGGCGGAAGACCTGACCCAGAATGACAAGCCACTCCTGCTGGTCGGAAGCCTGTTGCGCCCCGGAGGGTGGGCCGCCCTGCATCCCCAGCGCCGACATGAACCCGATGACGCCGTGGAACCGGTCGCGAAGAATCTGCACGACCTGCGTGATCTTGTCGACGGTGGGCTCGTCGGGGTCGATGCCGCGCAAGGCGTCGCGGAACGGCTGCGGGTCGAAGAAGCGGGCGATCGCCGCCGAGATCAGGGTGTCTTTGTCTCCGAAGGCACGGAAGATGGTGCCCTCGGCCACTCCGGCGGCCTCGGCGATCTGACGGGTCGAGACGTCGCGGCCGTGCTCCTTCAGCAGGGGAACCACCGCGTCGATGATCGACGAGCGGCGCTCCTCGGGCGACATCGGCTGGGCGCGCGTGCGCACCACGACGAAGTCGGGCGGGAGGGAGGTCACCGCGAAATGCTAACTGAGTGAGTACTCACTCCGCAACCGGCCGATCAAGATGTCGCAGATGGTTGCCGCCCCGGCTCGAAATGAACCAGCTGGGGCATTTCACCAGGTTGAGGTCACCCGTCGAGCCACTTCTCGGCCTGGTGGTCGGCGATGATCCGACGGATCGTGCCGGAGCGCGCTCGCAGCACGATGCTCTCGGTGCGGATGATCGGGCCCTTGCGCCGCACACCGCTCACGAGCTGTCCGTCGGTGACTCCGGTCGCGACGAAGAAGGTGTTGTCGCCCTTGACGAGTTCGTCGGCCTCGTAGACGTGGTCGAACTTCAGCCCGGCATCCAGGCCCTTCTGCACCTCGTCGTCGGTCTTGGGCGCGAGGATCGTCTGGATCACGCCGCCCAGCGCCTTGATCGCGCACGCGGTCGCGACTCCCTCGGGACTGCCGCCGATGCCGACGCACATGTCGAGCCGGCCCTCGTAGCTGGCCGCGTTGATCCCGCCGGCCACATCGCCGTCGAGCAGCAGGCGCGTGCCGGCCCCTGCCGCGCGGATGTCGGCGATCAGCTGCTCGTGGCGCGGACGGTCGAGCACGCCGATCCACATCTCGCCCACCGGCTTGCCCTTCGCCTCGGCCAGCGCGCGGATGTTCTCGCCGATCGGCTTGCGGATGTCCACCACGCCCACACCCTCCGGGCCGGCGACGATCTTGTCCATGTAGAACACGGTGTGCGCGTCGAGCATCGCACCCCGGTCAGCGGCCGCGATCATCGAGATCGCGTTCTGCCTGCCCGCGGCGGTCAGCGAGGTGCCGTCGATCGGGTCCACGGCGATGTCGCACTCCGGGCCGTGGCCGTTGCCGACCACCTCCCCGTTGAAGAGCATCGGCGCCTTGTCCTTCTCGCCCTCGCCGATCACGATCGTGCCGGCGAAGTTGACCGTTCCGAGGAACTTGCGCATCGCATCCACGGCGGCCTTGTCTGCCGCGTTCTTGTCGCCGCGACCGATGAACGGCACGGCGCGGATCGCGGCCGCCTCGGTCGCGCGCACCAGTTCGAGCGCCAGGTTGCGGTCGGGCTGGAGGAAGAGAGTGCCGGTTTCGAGGCTCACCATGGTGCCTGCATCCTTGTCGAAATCGCGATCGAAGAGACGAGATGGATGCGCCGAGGTGGCGGCCAGCGCACGCCCGAGCCTACCCGGGCCGGTCGCTAGACTCGACGTCGAACCCCACCCTCGCTGCCAAGGAGCCGTCATGCCCGTCGCCACCCCCGATCAATACGCGGAGATGCTCGACACCGCCAAGTCCACGGGCTTCGCGTTCCCGGCCGTCAACGTCTCGTCATCGTCGACCATCAACGCGGTGCTGCAGGGCTTGAGCGAGGCCGGCTCCGACGGCATCATCCAGGTGACGACCGGCGGCGCCGACTACTTCGCCGGCCAGACCGTCAAAGCCCGCGCCTCGGGTGCGCTGGCCTTCGCCGCCTTCGCCACCGAGGTCGCCAAGAACTACCCCATCACCGTCGCGCTGCACACCGACCATTGCCCGCAGGATGCGCTGTCCGGCTTCGTCGAGCCGCTCATCGCCGCATCCGAGGCGCAGGTCAAGGCCGGGGGCAACCCGATCTTCCAGTCGCACATGTTCGACGGCTCGGCGATCCCGCTCGCCGACAACCTGGAGCAGGCCAAGCTGCTGCTTCCGCGCATGAAGGCGATCCACGCGATCCTCGAGGTCGAGATCGGCGTCGTGGGCGGCGAAGAAGACGGGGTGAGCCACGAGATCAACGAGCACCTGTACACGACGCTCGCCGACGCCATCCAAACCGTCGAGGCGCTCGGTCTCGGCAACGCCTCGAGCGAGCAGGGCCGCTACATGGCCGCCCTCACCTTCGGCAACGTGCACGGCGTCTACAAGCC
>Ga0105245_10002817_pt1 | contig 15634 bp, 15 predicted proteins | sample KBSM54metaG_FD_81523 | JGI IMG/M metagenome (GOLD analysis project Ga0105245, IMG submission 81523) | Miscanthus rhizosphere microbial communities from Kellogg Biological Station, Michigan, USA - KBS M5-4 metaG | ecosystem: Host-associated > Plants > Roots > Rhizosphere > Soil | place...
TAAACCACTTCACTGTACCTGTTTCTTTCATGGTGCCTCTTCTTCGGGCTATTGCGGCCCGGATATATCGGATTCAGAATTGTAGCGCGAAATCACCGCAACGTGTCTGCTGCACAAAGCACGTGCTGTAGCTTCCAGGCTCTTGTCAACGGTACCACATTCAGCCGAATGGCAGGTTCGGGGTGTCAAGCCGGCCCTAGGGCTCCGAAACTACCGGCAATTTAGCCGCTTCCCAGGCGGCCAGGCCGCCCGCCATCTCGATCAGATTGGTGATCCCGTACTGGTGCAGGATGCTGGCGGCAATCGACGACCGGTAGCCTCCTGCGCAATGCACCGCAATTCTGCGATTTCTGGGGATTTCGGCCATGCGCTCCTGCAAATGATTGAGAGGGATATTCACGCTCCCGCCAACATGCTTGGCGGCCCACTCGCGCGGATTCCGGATATCCAGCACCAGCGGCGGATCGGCACTCTCCAGTTCTTCCGCCACCATCGGAGCACTCACACGCTCGGTCGGCCAGACTAAATCCTGCCTGCTGGCAAGCGCTTCCATGCCTCCTTGCAGGTAGCCTTTCACGTGATCGAAACCGATGCGGCCCAGGCGCAGCGCAGCTTCCTGCTCGCGGGAAGGCTCGGCGATGATGACGATGGGTTTCGCACGGTCGAGAATTGTCCCCGCCCACGTCGCGTATTGACCGCCGAGTCCGATGTTGAGGCTGCCGGCCAGATGCCCCTTGGCGTATTCGGCGGCTTCCCGGACATCGAGAATCTGCGCACCCTGATCCCCCATCCGAAGTACTTCATCCAAATCGATAGGATGCAGAACCTGTTCGAGATTTTTGTCCAGAGTGGTTCGTTCGCGCGTGTTCAAGATCGCGTCGTAGGTGAAGTACGCCGGAGCGTCCGGCTGGTCGGCCGTCACCAGGCGAATAAATTCCTCTTTCGACATGGGCTGCAGCGCGTAATTCAATCGCCGCTGATCCCCCAGTGATGAAACCGTGTCGGACGAAAGCTTCTTCCCGCACAGCGAGCCCGCGCCGTGTGCCGGATAGACCAACGTCTCGTCAGGCAGCGGCAGGAGTTTATTGTGGAGGGAGTCGTAGAGGTGCGCGCCGAGGTCGTCGGCAGTCCATCCGAGTGATGCCCGTAGATCGGGGCGGCCCACGTCGCCGATGAACAAAGTGTCGCCCGTGAGAACCGCATACGGCCTGACGGCATCCTTCGCGAGATCGAAAACCAGGATCGAGATGGACTCGATGGTGTGGCCGGGAGTCTCCAGGATCTGTAGCCGCATCCCTGGAAAATCCAGAGTATCGCCGTCCTTCATGGCGACGAAAGAATACTCCGCCTTGGCCTGCGCGCCCAGATGGATCGTCGCGCCGCAGCGGTCGCGCAGCTCCAAGTGCCCGGCGACAAAGTCCGCATGGAAATGCGTGAGGAACACGTGCCGGATGTTGAGACCGAATGATTCGGCATCCTTCAGATATTGCTGGATGTCGCGCTGCGGATCGACGACGATGCCCGTGGCGCTGGCCTCGTCGCCCAACAAATAGGACGCGTGCGCCAGACACCCGAGATAGTACTGTTTCAGAATCATGGCGCTCAGGCCTGCGATGCGGCTAGAGCCTGATCCAGATCCCAGAGAATGTCTTCGATGTCTTCCAGGCCGACCGAAAGCCGGACCAGATCCTCTGTTACGCCCGCGGCTTCCTGTTGCGCGCGCGATAGCTGCTGGTGCGTGGTCGAGGAGGGGTGAATCACCAGGCTGCGCGCATCGCCGACATTCGCCAGGTGGCTGAACACCTTGAGATTGTCGATAAACTTCTTGCCGGCCTCCAAGCCGCCTTTGATTCCGAACGAGAATACCGCGCCGCCGCCCTTGGGCGTGTACTTTTGCGCCATCTTGAAATAGGGGCTGTTTGGCAGCGACGGATACTTCACCCACGTCACTGATTTATGCTTCTCCAGGTGCTTGGCGACGGCCATGGTGTTTGAAAGGTGCCGATCCATGCGCAGGCCCAGGGTTTCAATGCCCTGAATGAACTGGAACGCATTGAAGGGGCTCATGCAAGGACCCAGGTCGCGCAGTCCTTCCACACGGCATCGAATGATGAACGCGATTGCGCCAAAGACCTCGCTGAAATTCATGCCGTGATAGGCTGGCGAGGGCATATTGATTTGCGGGTGTTTGCTCTTCGACCAGTCGAATTTGCCCCCATCGACGATCATGCCGCCGATGGAAGTGCCGTGTCCGCCCATGAACTTCGTCAGCGAATGGACTACGATATCCGCGCCATAGTCGATCGGCCGGCAGACGTAAGGCGTCGCGAACGTGTTGTCGATGATCAGCGGAACATTCGCGCCGTGCGCGATCTTGGCCACAGCTTCGATGTCCAGCACATTGCCACGCGGATTGCTGATCGTTTCTCCGTACAGCAGCTTGGTATTCGGCTTGATCGCTTTGCGAAAGTTTTCGGGATCATCCGGCTCGACAAAGGTCACCTCGTAACCGAACCTGCGAAACGTGACGTCGAACTGCGTGTACGTGCCGCCATACAAGGTGCTGGCCGCGACCAGGTGGTCACCTGGCTCCAGCAGGCTCGAAATCGCGACCAACTGAGCGGACTGCCCGCTGGCTACCGCCAGCCCGGCCACTCCGTTTTCGAGCGATGCGACGCGCTGCTCCAGGACGTCGTTCGTGGGATTCATGATGCGGGAATAGATGTTGCCGAATTGCTGTAACCCGAACAACGCAGCAGCGTGCGCGGAGTCATCGAACACGAAAGAGGTGGTTTGGTAAATGGGTACCGCGCGCGCCTTGGTAGTGGGATCTGGCGAATAACCAGCGTGGAGGGAGCGGGTATGGAACCCTAGAACACGATCGATCTTGTTGTCGGACATTTTTCGATCCTACCAGGGAATCGATTCCCCTGAAAGGACCAAACCGGCAAAAGATGTAAACAAAATGTAAAGCTGCGCGGCTGCGAGTCCCGCGAATTTACTTGGTTTTATCCTTGACTTTATCGGCGCCTTCCGCTACTTTGTCGGCCGTCTTGTTCACGACTTTCTTGGCGCCTTTCTTGGTGGCGCTTCCGGTCTTTTTGGCGGCCCTGCCGGTAGCTTTCGCGGCCTTCTTTACCTCTTTGCCGGCATCTTTAATATCTTCTTTGGGCCCTTGCTGCGCGGACAGGATGAGCGCAACCGAGCCGGTGAGGACGAGGGCAAGCAATCGAACGGTGGTTCTCATGTTCGTAGCATATCAAGCATTCGACTGCCTTCCCACAGGATTATTTCGGGAATACTTCCGGGGCGAAAGGATCTACTAAGTGAGAACGCGTCTAAGTAAGGAGACTCACATGCCCGACTCAACAAATCTCGGATACCCCAACGAGACATTTGGCGACAACCTCGCCGAAGGTGCCAAGAATCTGAAGGACACCGTCACGGACACGGCGAACAAGGCCTCGGAAAAAACCAAGGAGTTCGGCCGAACGGCAATGAATAAGATCGAGGAGGGCCGTACGTCCGCCGCCAGTTCGCTGCACACCGCCGCTACCACTCTGCATCAAAAGACAGATAGCAGCGTGCAAGCGGCGGGAAACGTAGCCCATTCGGCAGCCGACAAGCTGGAAGCCGTGGCCGGCTATATGCGGGACAACGACACCAAGCAGATGATGGCGGACGTAGAGGAGATCGTGAAGAAGAATCCGGGGCGGTCTCTCTTGGTGGCGGTCGCAATCGGATTCCTGGCGGGCCGGGGACTTCGTAATAACTGAGGGCGTCATGGCAGCAATCCGGGAGCGGTCCCTAGCGGATGTCTTACAGGACATCATCGCGAATGTACAGGAGATAGTCCGATCGGAGCTACGGCTGGCCAGCGTCGAGATCCGGGAAGAGCTTGTAAAAGCAGCCAGCGCGGGAAAAGTTGCGGCTGCCGGAGCCGTGCTGGCCTTATTCTCATTTGCTCTGTTTCTGCTGGCCGCGGTATATGGTCTGGCTCTCGTCATGCCGCCGTGGATGGCGGCGCTAGCGGTGGCCATCGTCCTGGCGATCGCAGGATCCATTTTAATCACCGCTGGGAGCAAGCGGCTGAAACTCATTCACCTTAAACCAGAAAAGACCGTTGCGAGTATCAGGGAGACCCTACATGGCTGAGCAGACCGACCAGTTGGAGAAACATATCCAGTCGAAACGAAATGCACTGGGGCACAACCTGGAGGAACTGGAATCCAAGGTCAGGAGCGCCGGTGATTGGCACACTTACTTTGAGCGCTATCCGATGACGGCCCTGGGCATTTCATTCGGCGGCGGCATCCTGTTGTCGATGCTGATCGGGAGCAATCGCTCGAATCGTGGCCGCATGGTTGCCGACAGCGTCAGTTGGCAGGAGAATCCCTCCAGAACGCTGGCGAATGCCGCGCGACCCGCCGGCGGAGCGCGCGACAAGATGGCAGAGACCGTGGACACCATTAAGGGCGCGCTGTTTGGGCTCGCAACGGCCAAGGTTCAGGACATCCTGTCGGATGCGATCCCTGGCTTCCGCGAGCAATACCAAAAGACAGAACGGCAGAGGGACTATGCCGGATATTCTGAATCGAAGCCGGTGATGTAGCGCGTTTAGATGCCGGCGTACCAGGAATAACTGCTTTCCGGCCAATACTCTTTCAGGCTGTCGGTGACCAACAGACGGCTGACATGTTTGATGCTCTTATAGCCAAGCTGGCGCGGCACCCGCACACGTAATGGACCGCCGTGGCCGACGGGAAGATCGGCGCCATTCATTCCATAAGTCAGGAGCGTCTGCGGATGCAAGGCATCGGCCATGTCCACGCTGTCCCACCAGTCGCGCTGCACTGAGAAATAGACGACATATTTCGCTTGGGGCAAGATGCCGGCAACGTCCAGGACGTGGGACAGAGCTACCCCGGTCCACTCTGCGATAAAAGACCAGCCCTCTTCGCAGGCCAAGTGCGTAATCTGGCTGCGTTGGGGATAGCTCTTGAGGTCGGCCAGCGAAAACGATGCGGGGCGAGCGACCATTCCTTCGACAGAGAGCCGCCAATCAGCAAATCCACCGGCCTCAAGGCGCCTGAAACCCGCATCGCGAGGTGGATCGCCATTTGGAAATGGGTTCTTCGAAATGAAGCTGCGAGGAAATTCGCGCGCCATCGAGTGGCGAGTCAGCAGGCGTTGGGAAGCATAGGTCAGCGTTGCGCCCGCGCCGTAGAGGCTGCCGTAATCGGGAGGAATCAGACCGTATCGATTGGCGAGACGGGCGGCCACTGCGAGGCCGGCCGCTCCCACCGCCGTGGTCAGTCCGCCGGTGATCAGCTTTCGTCGCGAGAGATTGCTCATGAGTGGTCCTGAGGGGCGTCAACGCGCCCGGTGATCATGGCTCGCATGCGGCTTCTGAAGCCCGCCAGACAAACCATCCCGATGTGGCCCAGAAGGAACAGTACAAGAAACACGGAGACGAAGAAATGGATGGTTCGCGCGGATTGCTGCCCGCCGAACACGGTGACGACGGTCGGAATCGCGGATGTGACGGCCGGAGACATCGCCAGGCCGGTCCAGATCACTAAGGGGAACAGTACGAAGATGACGAACAGGTAGGTCAGCCGCTGAAGCACGTTATACGACCAGGCATCTGAGTCACTCGACTGCTTGAAGCTCCACGCCAGGCCGGTCCCCGAAGGCATCAAGTCTTTTCGAAAATGCCCTGTGAGCGCGCCGGAGACGACGTACAGAAAGCCGGTCAATACCGCGACCCAGGCAGCTTGAAAGTGGAGATACCGGCTCCAACCGTTCTGGTCGGGCAGCACGTATTCGTACCCGGTGGGCACGGTGGATCGGGATGACGGGATGGGCAGGTCGAACAGAGAGGGAGTTAATATGTTGCCGGTTTCGCCCCAATAGAAGCGCGGGTGAGAGATGACAATTTCGACTCCACTGACCAGTAGGGCAAAGAAACACAGTGCGGTGATCCAGTGCGTGACGCGAACCATGGCAGTGTGCCGGGGCGTATCCGTCGTGGCTGTTACGGAAGTAGCAAGGCGTGGGACCCAGGCAGAATCCGCCATGCAGGTATCCTATCACCGCATCACTTCTGATTCACGGCGTCGTTATCGTTATCGTTTGCGAGGGCGTTTGGGAACAAACGCGAGGAACCGGCGCGGATTGTCCACCATGATGTGGTGCAGCACCTGGTCGCTCACGCCCGCGGCTTTCAGTTTCGGCAGGAACACCGTCAAGGTCTTGGCATAGCCGCTGGATGCATCGGCGGAGAACATCAGATGGTCGGCGAAACCCGCTTCGATGAGCGCCACGACCATAGGAACTTGCTGCGCATCGCCGTTTTGGCCCTGGCGGTCGAAACCGACAAACGCGCCGCGCCGGCAGATTGCTTTATGCACATATACGTTCGCATCCACCAGATTCCCCAGGTGTCCGATCACGACACGATCCGGTTTTACGCCCTGGTCTTCCAGGATGTCGAGCTGTTCGAGCGCCGACTTGCCGGGAATACCGGTGTGCGTAAAGATCGGAATGTTGGTGGCGACGTGCGCCCGGCCCACCGCGCGAAAGACTTTACGTTCGTCTGCGGTGATCTCATCCCATGAGCCGATTTCGCCGAACGCGCCGACCACGTCATCGTCCACCTGCTTGATCAGAGCCTTGAAGATCTGATCCTCGCTCATGGTGGAGATCTCTTTCGGATAGAACGGCTGCGAGTAGAAGCCGCCGCCCACCACGATCGGCACACCCGATTTCATGGCCACCTGGCGAATGAAGTTCATGTCGCGGCCCATTTCCGCGTGCCCCGCCTCGACGATGCAGGCGATGTTGCCATCGCGTGCGGCGTTCTTGACTTCCGTGGACATGAGGTCGGCGTCGCGCATGATGTCGGGAGGCGGGGGAGCATTTCCGCCTTTGCCGGCACCGCCGCCACGCGCCGGAGCCGGCGGTAGACCATTCGCGGCTCGGACGGCAGCGGATGCGGCTGCAAATTTCGCGTTGAAATCCGGGCCTAGTTGAAAGTGCTCATGAAAAAGCGTGGCACCGCCGGCCAGCTCTTCGGGAGCATAGTCTTTAAGGATCGTCCGGATGATCGCGCCTTTCGGAAATACGGGAGTCTGCGCCTGGATGCTCCTCGGAAGTGCGGCTGCGACCGCTCCGATTCCCAATCCTTCGAGCGCCTGCCGGCGGGTCAAACGTTGACCAAGAAACTTTGACATGGTGGGATTATTATAAGTCGCGGCCGCAGCTAGGTACTCGCGCCTTCAACCTGCAGCAGCTTTTGCTTTCGTTCGATTCCCCAGCGGTATCCGGAGAGCGATCCGTTGGTCCGCACGACACGGTGGCACGGTATCGCCACGGCCAGGTTGTTTGCGGCACAGGCTCCTGCCACCGCGCGCGTTGCGTTCGGCCGGCCCAGCTTTTGCGCGAGTTCCGCATACGTGCAGGTAGCACCGCAGGGGATTTCGCACAGGGCCTTCCAAACCCGCTGTTGAAATGCGGTGCCCTGAACGTGCAGTGGCAACTCCAATCCAACCGACGGGTTCTCGACGAAGGCGACGACGCGGGCCACCATGCGCTCGAACTGCCTGTCTCGGCCGATCAGCTCGGCGTTGGGAAACCGGTCTTGGAGTTCCGTCACCAATTTATCCGGAACGTTCCCGATTGCGATCGAACAGATGCCGAGATCCGAGGCGGCCACCAGGATCGATCCAAGCGAGCACTCGCCGACAGCAAATCGGATGGTGGCGCCTTCGCCGCCTGCCCTGAACTCCGTAGGCTTCATCCCCAGCCTTTTATTGGATTCGGCGTAGAAACGTCCATTCGAATTGAATCCCGAGTTGTAGATCGCCGATGTCACCGTCCCCGGGCGCGACAGCTCTTCATGCATTCGTTTCGCACGATGCGCGTCCGCATACGCCTTGGGCGTCAGACCGGTCATCGACTTGAACATGCGGTGAAAATGCGACGGACTCATGCGGGCGGCCTCAGCCAGGGCGCTGAGCGCGAGGCGCTCTTCTGCATCGACGATCGATTGACACGCCTGAGCGACGATGGCTGCTTGTTCGGCGCGAGCTGAGAGGGTGTTCGGTTTACAGCGCTTGCAGGCTCGAAATCCGGCGCGCTCCGCGTCCTTCGGCGTGGGATGAAATGCGACATTCTCGCGACGGGCAAGCCGTGCCGGGCACGACGGACGGCAATAGACGCCCGTGGTCTTCACGGAATACACGAACGTGTCGTCCGCACTTCTTTCGCGATGGCTCACCGCATCCCAACGCTCCCGGTCGGTGAGATAGAGTTTCTCGATTGTGTTTTTGGGACTGGGCATGACCGAAGATTAGCCGATTCCTGAATCCATCACACTCCGTTTCTTGCTTTCAAATTCGGTCAGATTCCCTAAGTTTGACCCACAAGATCAACATAGCCCAGTACATGTATGATTTGGAATGGTGCTATGGAGGCAGAGACATGATGCGAACGCTTAAGAAGATACCCGTGATGGTGTTGGCCATAACCGCGGTGGCCAGCGCGCAATGGGAGCCGTATCCGTGGAAGAACGTTCCCCGCACCGCGGATGGCAAGGTCGATTTGAATGCGCCAGCGCGCCGCACGCCTTACGGCAAGATCGATTTGTCCGGCTTCTGGATGCCGGAGAATCCGACCAAGCACCTGCTGAACCTGGCTGCCGACCTGAAACCGGACGAAGTGCCCCTCAAGCCGCAGGCGCTGGCTCTTTACAACGAGCGCATCGCGAATAACGGCAAGGATCACCCCGGAGCATCTTGTCTGCCGTCCGGCATTCCTGAAAAGGACAACATTCCCGATGGTCTGAAGTTGGTGCAAACCGAGGACCTGACATTGCTCCTGCACGAATCCCGTACGATTTACCGGCAAATCTTCACCGATGGGCGCCCTCTGCCCAAGAATCCGCAACCGACCTGGATGGGATATTCGATCGGCCATTGGGACAAGGACACGTTCGTGGTGGAAACCATCGGGCAGAACGGCAGGACCTGGCTCGACATGCGCGGGCTGCCGGGAACCGAGTCCCTGCGCGTCACCGAGCGATTTACCAGGCCGAGGATCGGTCACATGGACATCGACGTCACCATCGACGATCCGGAAGCGTATAGCAAGCCCTGGAACGTCAAGCTGGCGTGGCGCCTGCTGCCGGATACCGATCTCATCGAGAGCATCTGCGAAGAGAACAACCGCGACCCGGGGCACATGGTCGGCAAGTGAAGACGGTCGAAAACCGCAAATCGGGACGCTAAATCAACCTTAGACAAGACTTTCTGCCCTTTTTCGGCATATTGTCTCTGAAATTTCCGTCTTAATCCGACGATATGAGTGGATGTTTGCCTGTACCTGGGCGAAGTCGTAATTCACTGAATTTCAACAGGTTGGTGGAATGTCCCTCTTAAACCGGCGGAACGGCGAAGGGCGAGCATCGGGAATCAACGGGGCACGGATGGGCGCCGTCATCGCCATAAATGTCGCCTTGTTCGCGGTTATCGGATACGCGTTTTGGCACGAGGACTGGCGCTACTCGCTCCCCACATCGTCCCCGCAGGGATTGGTTCAGCCGCCTCTGGGGTCCCATCTGGCCTTGCCGCCGTCCATCGCCGCCGTGAAGCGCGAGGGACGGCCTCTGCTGATGCACTTCGCCAATCCGCAATGCCCCTGCACCCAGTTCAACCTGGATCACGTGCGAAAGCTGGAGGAGACCTTCGGGGCCAAAGTAGACTTCGTGACCGTCCTGCAAAGCGAAAGTGACCTGGCTGAGGCTCACTCCGAGTTCCAGTCCATGCATCTGGGAATGCCGGTCGTGTATGACCGGGGGGCAAAGATCGGGGATTGGGCGGGGGTCTATGCGACACCCCAGGCCGCGATTCTGAGCGCCGACGGCAGCCTTTACTATCGCGGGAACTACAATCGCTCGCGATATTGCTCCGACGAATCGACCGAATTCGTGCGCATCGCCCTGGACGCTCTGGTTGCCGGCCGGCCGCTTCCCCGGCTGCCCGCTGAGGCGACTCTCACCTACGGATGCCCTCTGCCCAGACTGACTCGCGCAACTTCGACTAGCGAGACCCTTCCATGAATTGGATCTCTCGATTCCGCCGGTTCGCCGATGAGTCCTTCGGCCTTTCTCCCGAGCAGGTCAGCGGGCAAATGGCGCGCGTGTATACGCGCGGAGACCGCCTGATCGGTTACTTCGTACTGGGCCACGTGATCGTGGCGATTGGTCAGGCATCCGTCTACAGCACCTGGGGCATCACGCTACCCGTCACGTTGGCGGCGGTTTTGATGTTCTTTTCGAGCGCGACGTTCCTTCCTGGCTCGCAGGTCACCCGCTATGTCGCAGGTATTGTCTTGCAGATTTTCTGCGCACTGCACATCTACCAGCTTCACGGTCTGCCGGAGATGCACTTTTACTTCTTCATGGCGCAGACCATGCTCATCGTATATGAAGACTGGAAGGCCACTTGGCCCGGCACATTGCTGCTCATCGGGCAGCACACCCTGTTCGCGCTGCTCCAGAATACCGGCTCGAATTTATACTTCTTTCCGGATTCGTATATTACCGTACGGAAGCTCGCCTTTCACTTCGCGATCGCGCTGATGCAGGTAGTGATCTGCTCCTATTGGGCAATCCTGCAAAGGCGCCAGCGCCTGTTTACCGCCTGGCAACGAGAAGAGCTGAAGGCGAGCCGTGAAAGAGCCGAGCAAGCTACTCAAGCCAAGAGCCAGTTCCTGGCCACCATGAGCCACGAGATCCGCACGCCGATGAACGGCGTGATGGGCATGACCAGCCTGCTGATGGATACGCGGCTCGATTCGGACCAGCGCGATTTCGCCACCACCATTCGTCACTCGGCCGAAGTACTGACGTCGCTGATCAACGACATCCTCGATCTCTCGAAAATCGAAGCAGGAAACCTGGAGCTGGAGTCCGTCAATTTCGATTTGCGCGAGGTCGTCGAGACCAGCGTCGAAGTTCTGGCTCCCAAAGCGGATGAAAAAGACATTCAACTTCGCATCCTGATCGAGCCGGAGGTCCCCTTGGCCCTGCGGGGAGATGCTGGACGGCTCCGCCAGGTCCTGGTGAACCTGCTGAGCAATGCAGTGAAGTTCACCCAAGCAGGCTCCGTTGAACTGCGCATCTCGGCGCACAGAGCCCCAGGGCGGACGAGTTCCACGTTGCGCTGTGAAATTCGAGACACCGGTATCGGTATACCAGAGGATATCCGACCACGACTCTTCCAGCCATTCATGCAGGCCGACGGCTCCACCACGCGTAAATTCGGAGGCACCGGCCTGGGGCTTTCCATTTCCAAGCGGCTGGTCGAAAATATGGGCGGCACAATCGGGATGCAGAGCGTTCCAGGGAAGGGATCCACATTTTGGCTGGAGATTCCCGCCAGTGAAGGAACGTTCTGTGTGCTGAATTGGAGAGAGACCATCGGGAAGCGGCGCGTCCTCATTGCGCACCCGGAAGAAATCGACCGCCAAGTCGTGATCCGTACCATGAACCGCGCGGACCTGTCTTACGCCGAGGCGGAGAATCCGGCAGAAGCGCTAACCAAGCTGCTGCAAGGCGTCGAAGAACATCAACCATTCGATTTCGTTTTGATCGACAGCCATATGCTCGTGGCGGAGGGACCAGCGCTTATCCGCACGATTCTCACACATCCCGCGCTCGCCGGGATCCGCCTATTCTTGCTGACGCCATACGGGGATCGTGAGATAGGCAAGAAAGCACTCGGCGAAGGTTTTCATGGCTACATCCCGAAACCGCTGCGCGAATCCATGCTGCTCAAGGCCTTGAGCGATTCGCTTCTAACGGCCACGCCGCAAGATCCCGAATCTGATTCTTCCAGGAAAGAAGCGCCAATCGCGCTGAGAATTCTGGTGGCTGAGGACAATGCCGTCAGCCAGCGGCTCATGGCGACGGTGCTGGCTAAGATGGGACACACCGCGGACATCGTCGCCAACGGACGGGAGGCCGTCGAGGCCGTGCGCCGCCGCGACTACGACGCGATTCTGATGGACTGCTTTATGCCCGAGATGGATGGATTGGAGGCCACTGGCGAAATCCGCCGGCTGGAAAACTCCTTGCGGCGCATTCCGATCATCGCCCTGACCGCGAATGCGATGACCGGCGATAGAGACCGGTGCCTCGAAGCCGGAATGAACGATTACCTCTCAAAGCCAGTGGATCTGGTGCTTCTCGACCAGGCGATTCGCCACTGGACGGACCCGGAAGCCAGCAAACCGCGGATCACCCCCGCATTTTCGGAAACAATCTAGTCCGCCGGGCAGCCGCCTGGATGCGATTCTAATCACACGGCAAAGAATGATCACATCCGGCACCGGCATCGGCATCGACTTCGGCACCACCAACAGCTCCGTGGCGCGAGCAACCGATACGGGTGAGGTTGAACTCGCCCAATTTCCGATCGCTGCCGGGTTCACCGATGCCTATCGCTCGCTCCTCTATCTGGAGGAGCTGCGGGAGCGAAACAGAAAAGTTGTCCAATCCTGGTCCGGGCCGGAGGGCATCGAACGCTATCTGGCGGCGGAGACGAAGGGCAGGCTCATTCAATCGCTCAAATCCTTCCTGAGCAGCCGCACGTTACGCAGCACCGATGTATTCGGCCGTATGCGGACCATGGAGGATCTGGTGGGGCGGATTTTGCGAGACCTCCGCGAGAAGGCAGAGCGCCGGTTTGGTATCGAGATCCGGACCGCAACGGTCGGCCGCCCCGTCACCTTCGTGGGAGCGGAGAACGAAGCGGACAATGCCTGGGCGCAAGCACGGCTGGAGCAGGCGTTTCTTGCCGCCGGGTTCGAATCCGTCCAATTCGAAATGGAGCCCGTGGCGGCGGCGCACCACTACGAGTCCACGCTCGATCATGATCAGCTAATTCTGATCGGCGACTTCGGAGGCGGCACCAGCGATTTTTCCGTTGTCCGCGTTGGTCCAGGCGTTCGCCGCCGCGGAAGGCGACCCTGAGATCTTCTGGGCAACGCAGGCGTGGGTCTCGCGGGGGACGTTTTTGACGCGCGGATCGTCCAGCATGTGGTCTCGCCCGCTCTGGGAGCAGGTACGCAGATGCGCTCGATCGACAAGCTTCTTCCTGTACCGGGCTGGGTCTACTCGAAACTGGAACGTTGGCATCACCTTTCATTTCTGAAGACCAATGACGTGATGAACATGCTTCAGAGCGTCGAGGCCCAGGCTCTCGAACCGCAGAAGATCGCCGGGCTTCAGCACTTGATCCGCGAAGATCTGGGCTTCCATCTGCATCGGGCGGTCCAAAAGGTGAAATGCGAGCTCTCAGCGCAACCGGCCGCGGTTTTCCGTTTTGCCGACGGTGTTGCCGGCATGGAGGCGCCCATCCAACGCGAGGTGTTCGAAACGTGGATCGAGGGCGAACTTCACCAGATCGCCGCGTGTGTGGATTCCCTGCTGCTCAGCTCCGGGATCCGGGCCGGCGAAATCGATATGGTGTTTCTGACCGGGGGATCGTCCTTCGTCCCGTCCGTCCGAAAGATTTTCGAAACACGCTTCGGGCAGGATCGTATTCGCGCCGGGAACGAATTCACTTCGGTGGCTCGCGGTCTCGCCCTCCAGGCCGCGCGTCCACGGCCTGGTTAGGCAGGTTTGTGCAGCAGGCTGACGATTACCTGGAACAGTTTCGATTTCACCTCGTAACGCTGCGGAGCGTGCGTGATGTACCGCACCACGACTTTCAACCCGCCGCCGGTGGGACGCAGGTTCACCGTGGGTTTCGCGGAAAAGGCGTGGGCTCCATACCGGCTGGTGACGCGTTCCCAATCCTTCGCGGCTTGTTCGGAGTCGGCTTCTGTCTCATGCTCCACCAGTTTGCGAATCTCCTCGGCCACCAGGTACGGGTCTCCCGTGGAGGGCACGGCCACCTCCAGTTCATCCCAGAGCCATTGGCCGGCGGTGGAGAAGTTGAAATAATGGCCGTCCATCGCAAAACTGTTGGAGAAGGCCACCTGGCGACCGGTGGGGTGCCCGGTATCGCTCAAGTTTCCCGATTCAAGCAGCACGGTTTTCAGCACGCCGATTTCGATCACCTCGCCGCCGACGCCATTAATTTCCACCCAGTCGCCGACGCGAATCCCGTTCTTCCCAATCAGGGCGAACCAGCCAAAAAAGGAAACGATGAAGTTCCTGAGCACTACGGTGAGCCCCGCAGTGGTCAGGCCGATGATCGTGGAAAGCTGGTCGGGCGGACCGAAAATCACCAGCAGGACAAACAGCACTGCCACCACCTGCACCGCGACGGACGCTATCACTTGCCCTTGATGAAGGCGATGACGATCCGCCACGCGGAACAACCGGCGAATGGCGATGATTACCAGAATGGCAGCCAGAAAGATGGCGAGAATTTTCGCCAGAGAGGTCAGGAATAAATGCAGCACTGCTTGCCGGCGTGCTTGCATCAGGGAGATCCAACTCCGATACACCCCGGCGAGCTCCTGGGTATCCTGGATTCGCTTATCGAGTTCGGCGAGAGTCTTCCTCTGCTCTGACAGCCGACTCAGGCTGTCAATCGTTTCTGCTTCGGCGTCCGGGTCGCGGGTATGGGTTTGTTTCTCTAACTGATTGTGCTGGCCGGCCAAAGCCATGGCATGGGCGCCGGCTTGCTGTTCGGCATCCAGCAGTTGATTGTGTACCGAACCTAAGGCGAGCAAGGCCCGAGTCTGTTCTATTAGGGTTCCCGTTGGAGGAGTATGTGCGCCCTTGAGCGCTTGCGCGGTCTGACCCTCGACGGATACAAAGCGTTGGCGGGCCTGTTCCAGGGCAGAATGCGGATCTCCGCCCTGCCGCGCCAGGTCCTGCTGGGCATCGTCGAGTTCGTCCTGATCGAGTGCGAGCTGGGCGTTTGCAAGGTTCAACAGGTCGGCATCCTTCGGATCCGCCTGTTTGGCCAGTTGCGCGGCGCGGCGCTGATCCCAGGCGACCTGGGCCTTCAGCTGATTCACCCGTTCCACCAGACCCCGCAGCGGCCCCGTTGCGGGTGGATGATAGGCCGCGGCTTGGCGAAGCGCCGTTGCGAATGCTTGATCCAATTCGTGATCGGCGAGACGCAAAGCCTCCCGAGCTTCGTTTTGTTGTTCGTCGGTTTCAGCCAGTGCCGCCATCTGATTGGCGGTTTCCAGAAGCTGTGTATTGACACCGGCGACCTGGGCGTTGGCCGCGTCTGTAGCAGGAACAGAAGGCCGGCTGCTGGAATCGCGCGTGACGTATACCGCGATCAGACAAGCGAGCAGCAACGCTGCAAGAATCGCCGCGGGCACGGAATACAGCCGTTTCATGCAGTAGCCTCTCTGAAGAGGATACGACATGCTGTTATTGCGGCTCGCGTGTGCAAGCTGCACTCGGAAGGCCAAGATGTCCGGGACGGTGCTTCCTTAAACGACCGGCCGGCCGTAGAGAAAAGAGTTAAAGATTTTGTGGTGCGGTCGAGAGGACTTGAACCTCCACGAGCTTGCGCCCGCTAGCACCTCAAGCTAGTGCGTCTGCCAATTCCGCCACGACCGCATATCCTAAAATCCAACCGTTAGCAGATCCGTTGGA
>Ga0105245_10002818_pt1 | contig 15629 bp, 14 predicted proteins | sample KBSM54metaG_FD_81523 | JGI IMG/M metagenome (GOLD analysis project Ga0105245, IMG submission 81523) | Miscanthus rhizosphere microbial communities from Kellogg Biological Station, Michigan, USA - KBS M5-4 metaG | ecosystem: Host-associated > Plants > Roots > Rhizosphere > Soil | place...
CGACGACGACACCACCCTTGATCTTCTTGACGAGCGTGCCTTCCACCGGCTGATCGGTCTCATACGCGACGCGGATCTTCTCCCACACGCGCATGAAGTCGGCTTTCTTCTTCGACAGGACGACGGAGCCTTCCTGATCCTCGAGATGCTCGAGGAGGACTTCGACTTCGTCGCCCGGCTTGAGGTCGGGATGGTCCTTGAACTCCTCGAGCGGAACACTGCCCTCTGACTTAAAGCCGATGTCGAGGACGACCATGTTGTCGCGAATCTCGAGGACTTTGCTCTTCACGATCTCGCCCTCGTCGATCGACGCGAGCGTGCCGTTATAGAGCTCCATCATCGTCTCGTATTCTTCCGACGTGTATTCGTCGTCGTAGAGTTCGGGACGGCGGTTGGCGAGCGGGCGAAGCTGCGCGCGCTGCGCATCGCGCTTCTCGCGCTCCGAAAGCGTACCGGTTGCTGTGGCGGTTGAGGTTTCGAGCTCTGGCATACCGAAGTGAGTGTCTCCCGACTTATCGCGGAGGTTTAGGCTCGCCGCGAACGAGGTTGAATGGATACCAAATCAATCAATGTCTATGGCAAATGCCGCGAACCGTCAAAGATACCTGTGACCAAACTATTCGTCAACTGCAGAAGTCTTGTCAGGACGCCGAGTTACGGCCTTGGCGAGGGCCACGATACGCTCCACCTGGTCCTCCTGGGTCAAGTAGGTGGTGTCGATGAGGATCGCGTCGGTCGCCTGAACCGTCTGGGTCGCATCTTTCGCGTCGCGATGCACGATCGCATCGGTCTCCGCGGCAATTTCGTCTTCGGTCGGGTGCCGATCGAGCCGTTGAATGAGGCGGCGGCGCGCCCGCTCCCATGGGTCGGCGACGAGAAAGACCTTGAGCTCGGCGTCAGGGAACACGACGGTGCCGATGTCCCGCCCGTCGACGACCACGTCGCGCGCGACGGCCGTTCGTCGCACGAGCTCGTTCACCCAGTCTCGAACCCGCGGCATCTTGGCGACGCGGGAGACGTGCTTGGTCACTTCGACGCTGCGTAGCGCGGCGTCGCAGGGAGCGCCATCGAGCAGCGGCGCGAACGCCCCTTCGGCGGGAACGAAGGTGACGCGATTGGCGGCCTGAAGCACCATCTCGTCGGTCCAGCGCTCCGCGTCGACACGCTCTTTCTGGTCGAGCTGAGCGGCGGTGGCCGCGCGGTAGAGTGAACCGGAATCGACGTGATGGAAGCCGAGACGCCGGGCGACCCACTGCGCCGTCGACGACTTCCCCGACGCCGCCGGGCCGTCGATCGCGATCACGACGTTCCGCTCGGTCACAATGAGATGACTCGTTCGAGGTCCGACCAGAAGTTCGGATAGGATACGGCGACGCAATCGCGATCATCGATGGCGATCGAGTTTCCACGCGCCGCGGAGAGAACGCCGAACGCCATCGCGAGGCGATGGTCGCCGTGCGTGAGAACGCGCCCCTCGAGCGGACGGCTGGAGCCGCGGATCAGCATTCCGTCGGGCAATTCCTCGGCGTCGGCGCCAATCGCGCGAAGATTGTCCACGACGGCAGTGATGCGGTCGCTTTCTTTGACGCGCAGCTCACCGGCGCCGGTGATCAACGTTTCGCCTTCGGCGCGTGTCGCGATGCAGGCGAGGAGCGGCAGCTCGTCGACCATCGACGGGACGCGCGCCCCTTCCACGACGCTGCCGTGCAGCTCGCCGGGTGAGACGATCAGGTCGGCAACGGGTTCACCGCCTTCCATGCGGCGATTCTCCTCGCGGACGTCGGCGCCGGCGAGACGCAGCTGATAGAAGAATCCCTTTCGCGTCTCGTTGACGCACACGTTCTCCAATCGCAGCGACCCCTCATCGGCGATTGCGGCGAGACCGGCAAAGAAAGCCGCCGACGACGGATCTCCCGGCACGACGACGTCAGTCGCGTCCACGCGGTCCGAAGGATCGATGACGACCTGTTCGCCGTGTACCGTCAAGTGGGCTCCGCGCGCGGCGAGCATGCGCTCGGTGTGATCGCGGGTCTTCACCGGCTCGGTGACCTCCGCGCGTACTCCCGCGATCAGCGCCGCGAGGAGGATGGCGCTCTTGACCTGCGCGCTGGCGGTTTCGCTCGTCCAATCCACGGCATGGAGCTGACCGCCGCGAATGGTCATCGGCAGTCCACCGTGCTCCGGAAGCTCCACCGTCGCGCCCATCGCTTCGAGCGGGCGCGCCACACGGCGCATCGGACGGCGGCTCAAGCTCGCGTCGCCCACGAAGGTCGCCCGAATCGGCAGCGCGGCGACGACTCCGGCGACGAGACGCGTCGTCGTCCCGCTATTGCCGCAGTCCAGCGGTGCCGGCGGTTGGGAGAGCCCGCGCAGTCCGCTGCCGCGCACCACCATCTCGGGCGCCAGGTCGGGAATCTCGGCGCCGAGCGTGCGGAGCACGCTGGCGGTGGAATGGACGTCGGCCGACGGCAGAATTCCCCTGATGCGCGAGTCACCGTCCGCGATCGTGCCGAGAATGAGCGAACGATGCGAGATGGACTTGTCGCCGGGTACGCGGAGCGATCCATGAACGTTCATCGCAGCCACGACTCCAGCGTCGTCGCGAGGTCCGTCTTCTCGTCGCGATACTTGACGATGATCGGCGCGTGGAGGCTCAAGTGCTGCGCGGCGCCCCACCCGCTCGCGACGGCCCGCGCGCCGGGAACGACGACCGCGTTTTCAGGGATCTCTAACGGGCGCTCCGGCGACGCGCGATAGATCGTTTCGCGAACGAGGTCGAACACCGGAGTTCCGCGCGTAAGGACCGCTCCAGCCGCGAGGACGGCGCCGCGTCGCACGATCGTCCCCTCGTACACGCCGCAATTTCCGCCGACGAGGACGTCGTCCTCGATCACCACCGGCGCGGCGTTCACCGGCTCGAGGACGCCGCCGATCTGCGCCGCGGCGCTGACATGCACGCGCTCGCCGATCTGCGCGCACGACCCGACGAGCGCGTGGGAGTCGATCATCGTGCCGCTGCCGATATGCGCGCCGACGTTCACGTACATGGGTGGCATACACACGACACCCGGAGCGACGAATGCGCCGCGTCGTACGGACGACCCTCCCGGCACGATGCGAACGTTGTCGGTCGCGCGAAAGCGGCGGGGCGGGTACGTGTCCTTGTCCACGAAGTGCAGCGTCTCGCCAGACTCGGCGAGCTTTCCGACGCGAAAGCCGAGAAGAATTCCGCGCTTCACCCATGGCACGGCGCGCCAATCGTTACCGTCGCATGACGCGGCCCGGACCTCTCCGCGCTCCAGTGCGTCGAGCAGCTCCTCGACGGCGAGGCCCGCCTCTTTTGGAAGCGGCTCGCCGGTGGGCACCCCGGCGCATCTCTCGATGCGCGTGCTCAGCTCGTCGACGTTCACCGCAACGCCTCGGCGGCTTGAAGGGCGGCACGCACCGCCCCGTTGTGCGCTTCCACCATTGGCACGAGCGGAAGGCGGAGCTGATTCTGAATGCGACCCATCATGGCCAATCCGGCTTTCACGGGCAGCGGATTCGACTCGATGAACGCGGCGCGCATCCAGGCGAGCAGTTGGAAGTGCAGCGCCCTCGCGGCGTCGAACTCGCCCGCGCGCATCTTGTCGCACAATCGGGCCATCAGTCGCGGCGTCGCGTTCGAGATCACCGAGACGATGCCGTCGCCGCCGAGCGCCATCACGGGTAGCGTCATCTCATCATCTCCGGACAGCACCGAGAAGCCGGACGGCCGGCCGTGAATGATGTCGGCGATCTGCGGCAACGAGCCCGAGGCCTCTTTCACCGCAACGATGCCGGGAATCGCAGCCATCTCGATCGTCGTCTTTGCCTCTACGTTGCTCCCCGTACGGCCGGGCACGTTGTAGATGACGATCGGCAGATCCACCGCCTCGGCAATTGCGCGGTAATGCGCGACGATGCCGCGCTGCGGCGGTTTGTTGTACATCGGCGACGTGTGCAACAGATGCGTCGCACCGGCGTCGCGCATCCGCATTGATAGCTCGATCGCCTTCTTGGTGTCGTTGCTGCCCGCGCCGGCAACGATAGGCACGCGACCGCGCGCCACCTCTACCGTGACGCGAACGACGCGCTCGTGCTCGTCCAGTGTCATCGTTGCCGCTTCACCAGTGCTGCCACATGGCACGAGGAAATGAATGCCTTCGGTGATCTGCCAGTCGACGAGTGCGCGGAGCGCGGCTTCGTCGACGGAACCGTCGCGGTTGAACGGCGTGACGAGCGCGGTTCCGCATCCGATCAAGCGTGTCGGCGTATCAGGCATTGCTCGAGGAGTCGAGGACGTCCTTCATCGTGAAAACGCCGCGCCGGCCGATCAGCCAGGCGGCCGCGACGAGCGCACCGTCGGCGAACACCCGGCGGTCGCGCGCGACATGCTGCAATCGCACTTGTTCGAACTGCGCGTCGAAAATGACTTCGTGAATGCCGGGAACCGACCCGACTCGCACACTCGTGATTGGAATCTCGCGCCCCCCCGCGGCGGCAGCCGCCTTGGCGAGCGTGAGTGCCGTTCCTGATGGCGCGTCCTTCTTCGCTGAGTGGTGAGTCTCGATCATGTGCGCGTCAAACCCGGGGGCAGCGGCGAACAACTCGGCGGCTCGGGCAAGGACTTGCTCGAAGATGTTCACCCCGAGTGAAAAGTTCGTCGCGGCGAGAAGCGCGCCATTCGATCGGTTCACGTCGCGCTGAACGTCGTCGAGATCGGCATACCAGCCGGTCGTGCCAACGACGACGGGACAACCAGCCGCAATGAGCGCACGGACGTTCGCGGGAGCGGCGTCGGGAACGGTGAACTCGACGGCAACATCCGCGCCCCCGAGCATGTCCTTCGTGAGGCCGGATTGCATCTCGGCATGATCGAGGCGCGCCGCCACTTCGAACCCGTGACTCGGCGCCAGATCCGCGATGGCCCGCCCCATCTTCCCCATCCCAACGATCGCCAAGCGTCGTGTCATGTCGCACTCCCGCCGAAGAAGGCCGCGTGCAATCGCTGCATCGCCGGCTTCACCTGGTCGTCGTCCACTACCATCGTGAGGTTGATGCCCGTTGCGCTGAGCGACAGCATGTGCACGCGCACGTCGCCGATCGCCTCCAATGCCCGCGACATGGCGTGGCCGCCTTGCGCGATCGCGCCGCCGACCACGGCCACGATCCCACGATTGCGCTCGAGCGTCACGTCGCCGAGCCGGCGGAGATCGCTGACGATCACGTCGATTTGAGAAGCGTCATCGACGGTGAGCGACACCGACACCTCCGACGTAGCGACGACGTCCACCGACGTGCGGTGACGCTCGAACACGTCGAACAGTTCGCGGAGAAAACCCTCCGTCAGCAACATGCGCGGCGAGCCGACCTTGATGAGCGTCACGTCGTTCTTGCCGGCGATCGCGGTGACGGAACGCTTCGGCGCCTCGAAGGTAATCTTGGTGCCCTTCCCGTCCGGACGGCGCGAGTTGAGCACATACACGGGGATCCCTAAGCGAACCGCGGGTGCGATCGTGTTCGGATGCAGGACCTTCGCGCCGAATGACGCCAATTCCGCGGCTTCGTCGAACGCGATCTGCTCGAGCACTCTCGCTCCGGGAACGACGCGCGGGTCGGCCGTCAGCATGCCGTCCACGTCGGTCCAGATCTCGATTACGTCCGCGCGCATCGCCGCCCCGAACAGCGACGCGCTGAAATCGCTGCCTCCACGCCCCAAGGTCGTCGTGATGCCGGTCCCCTGGCTGGATCCGATAAAGCCGCCGAGCACGGGTACCTTGCCCTCGCGCACCAACGGCAGCACCGAGCGTCGGCAAGCCTCGGCGATCGCCTCGGGCTGCGGCTCGGCACGCGTGAACGTGGCGTCGGTGATCATCACGGTGCACGCGTCGACGTGAACGGCGGGAATTCCCTGTTGCTGAAACGCGGCGACGCAGAGGAGCGACGACATCTTCTCGCCGAACGACGAGATGGCGTCGAAGCTCCGCGGCGTGAGGTCGCCAAGCGTCGCGAGGGCCTCGGCGAGATGCGCGAGCTCGTCGGCCATCGCGCTCAACTCGGCGACCGTTTCCGTGGCGCGCTCGCCCTCACCGAGAAGAAGCGTCGCCTGTTCCATGTGGCGGCTGCGCAGACTTTCGACGGCACCGAGCGCGCCGATGAGATGTCCCTTCGCGGCCTGCTCGGCGATCGCGATCAGCGCGTTCGTCACGCCGGCGAGCGCCGACACGACGACGACGGCTCCCTGGTCGGCGCGCGTTCCGACGATGCGCCCCGCTCGCGCGATCGCTTCGGCGTCGCCGACCGACGTGCCGCCGAACTTGAGGACGATCACAACCCGTCGAGCAGCCCGCGGCGCGCCATCAGCTCGGCGTTCAGCACCGAGGCGCCCGCGGCGCCACGAATTACGTTGTGCCCCATCGCGACGAACTTCACGTCGAAAACCGGATCGGGACGGATGCGCCCCACGGTCACCGTCATGCCGCCGCCGCGATCGACTTGTCGCCTGGGTTGTGGATGGTCGGGTGACGCGCTCACCTCGAGTGGATGCTCGGGTGCGCTGGGCAAGCCGCGCGCGACCTCGGCGCCGCGCCAACCGGCGATCGCGTCGCTCACCTCCTCCGGGCTCGCGCTACGCGAAAGCCCGACCGACATCACGACCGTGTGTCCGTGCTCGACGGGGACACGGTTGGCGTGCGCGCTCACGGGAAAGTCCGCGCTGTACACCGTCGCACCGTCGCTCGTGCCGAGGAATTTGCGAACCTCGCCCTCGATCTTTGGCTCTTCGTCGCCGATGTACGGAATCACGTTGCCGAGGATGTCGAGCGACGCGACGCCAGGATAGCCGGCGCCGGAGATCGCCTGCATCGTGGCGACGACGAGCTTCGTGATACCGAACGTCTGGTGAATCGGCGCGAGAGGCAGCGCGGTGACGATCGCCGAGCAATTGCCATTCGCGACGATCGCGCCGTTCCACCCGCGCGCTTTTCGCTGCGCGGCAATGACGTCGAGATGTTCCGGATTTACCTCAGCGATGACGAGTGGGACGTCGGCCTCCATCCGGAAATTCTTGGCGTTGGTGAGCACGATCTTGCCAGCGCGCGCAAACGCCGGCTCGGCGGTCGCCGCGGCGCTCGAGTCGAGCGCGGAGAAGACGATGTTCGCCGAGATCTCCGAGGGATCACAGGCACGGACCGTCATTCCCGAGACGCGCGACGGCATCGCGTCGGATCCGATCCAACGCGCGGCTTCGCCGTACGGCTTGCCGGCTGAGCGCTCGGAGGCCGCGACCTCCGTCAGCTCGAACCACGGATGACTCTCGAGCAGACGAATGAACGCCTGTCCCACGGCTCCCGTCGCACCGAGCACGGCAACCTTGCGACGTTCGCCCCCCGGCGGGCCTTCTGGTCGTGTACTCATGTGGCGAGCAGGGCCTTCACGATCTTCTCATACGCACCGACCGCGCCGCGTAGCTCCTTGACGTCGATGTGCTCGTCCGGTGTATGCGCGACGTGAATCGAGCCGGGTCCGAACAACAGCGGCGTTCCCCATCGGCCGAGCAGCGGGATGTCCGAGGTGTACGCGACCGGCGCGATCTCGAATCCAGGAATCGTGTGAAAATGCTGTGGCGGGATGTGCGAGCCGAACTCGAGCTCGGCTTTTCCCTTCGCCCAGCGTTGCAGCGCCGAGCGCATCGGCGCGACATCGCTCACCAGCCGAAACATGACTTCGGCTTCGGCCAACGCCGGAACGATGTTGGCTTCGGTTCCGCCGTGGAGCGTGCCGACGTTGTACGTCGTCTCGCCGAGCACGTCGTCCTTTGGCAGCTCGATTTGACTCAGCGTCGGCAGTAACCCGAGCATTGGCGTGATGGCCGAGGCGCCGAGGTGCGGGTAAGCAGAATGCGCCGCGCGTCCAGTCGTCCGAACCGTGACGCGTAACGAGCCCTTGGCTCCGCTGGCAAGCTTGCTCTCTGTCGGTTCACCGTTGACGAGAAAGCGGCTGGTCGACGCCAACCGGTTCGCCGCGCGCGCGCCGTCGGACCCCTTCTCTTCACCGACGACGAACAGCAGATCGACGCGCTGTTCGCCGGCGTTGGCGAGTCGCTCGGCGGCAACCATCATCGCGGCGGCGATGCCTTTCGCGTCGCAGGCGCCGCGGCCGTAGAGCTTGTTGCCTTCGAGTTTCGGCGCGATGTAGGGCGGGACCGTGTCGAGGTGCGTCGAGAGGGTCACTCCGCCGCCGCTACGAAAAGCCCAGACGTTGGCGCGACCACGAGACACTTCCTGGAGCGTCACGTTCCACCCTCGGGCGACGAGCCACTTCGAGACGAAATCCACCGCCGCGCTTTCGGCGCCAGTGGAGGAATCGATCGTGAGGAGCTCCGCAGCCAACGCGACGACGTCGGTCATGCGGCAAAGCTAGCCGATCCGGTTAGCCCCTCACAGTTCTCCGGCGAGCACGCGGCGTCGCAGATCGAAGAACGCGGGATCGAGCTCGATGCCACGGGCAATCGCTTCGTCCTCGAGCGCGTCGAGCAGACGACGTTTGACCCGACGACCTTCCGCGCCGCCCGGAATCGTTTCCAACGTACGCGCGACCGCTGATGCACCGCCGAGGTACGCGGCGAACGAAACCGGCGGCGATCCGTTGGTGCGACCGATTGCGACGAACGACGCGGTGTCGGCAGGCTGAGTGATTGGGCCGGACAGCACCGCAACGCCGAGCACTTGAGACAGGCGCGAACCGAGGGCGCCGGTGAGCTCCGATTTTCCGGTCATGACGCGCCACAACTGTTGACGCGAAGTGCCGACGTACCGCGCGAGGTGCTGCTTTGACAGGCCGCGGTCGATGCGAAGCTTCTCGATCCGCTTGCCGAGCTCGGTGAACTCGGGAGCGCCCGCTGGCAGCTTCTCGGATTGGGCTTCCATTGACCGTCCCTGCAACAAATGCTACATTTGAATTACCGAACAGACCCCGAATCCAACGACATCTGTTACCGCTGAGATTAGGAGCGCAGGTGGGCAAAGTCAAGAAACGGGGCCGAGTTGGGAAGTCCAGAGCGAAGAAGCCTGGGCGGAAAAAGCATGCACCATCCGGTGCACGAGAGAAGGTCGTGGCGACTTTCAAAGTGCGGGAACTGGATCCCGTGGCGAAGTGCGGCTCCGGGACATCCGTTCGACGGCTGTTTCGCATCGACGAACATGTGGACGGTGCAGTGAGGCCGCACATGGTCTTTCTCGACCGGCATGGGTGGTACTGCGAGCACGGCCGCGATTGTCCCGCGGTATCGCAGGTCCGCACGACTAGTGATGGTGCACGAACACGTGGACCGACTAACAACGGAAGGATGAGAGCATGATTGCGAGACACGAGGCGACGGTAGAGAAGATGGACATCTGGGCACAGCTGTCGGCGCCACTCCCGACGGGAGTGATTGCGTGGCGGCAGGACGGTCGCGCGGTACAGCGCGACGGGAAGTACTTCGCGCGATTCGTTGCATACGTCGACGCGAACACGGTACGTGAGCGACTGGACAGCGTGGTGGCGGGCGAGTGGGATCTGACGCTCGAGCTGCTCCCCACTCTGACGTCGGACGACCAAGACGAGTCGACCTGTTCGTTCAAGGCGCGCCTGCAGATCCTCGGCGTGATTCGCGAGGACGTCGGGACGGGCCGCGACTACAAGGCGGCGGCGACCGACGCGTTCAAGCGCGCCGCGGTCCGTTTCGGTATCGCGCACGAGTTGTACGCGTACGAGCAGAATTGGGTGCAGGTCGACGGCGACGGCAAATACGCCAAATCGCTGGAAGACCCGGCGGAAGCGTACGCCCGACGCGTGAGCCGGAGCTCGCAATCTGAGTGGTCAGTGGCGCGCGCCAGCGAGCTGGCTGACGTCGCCGACGAACCTCCCGCTGCGACGGGGCCACTGGCGAGCGACGAACCGAGTTGTCCGAAGTGCGGCGGGCGGATGTGGGACAACCGATTGTCGAAGCGCAATCCGAAAGCGCCGGACTTCAAGTGTCGCAATCGGTCGTGCGACGGCGTGATCTGGCCGTCACGTGTCGCGAGCGTTGCAGCCAAAGTCGAGCCGACGCTCGATGATTTCGACAGCACGAACGACATTCCGTTCTAGGCGACTCGGCGACTCGGCGACTCGGCGACTCGGCAACTCGGCAACTCGGCAACTCGGCGGTCGCGAAACGGGAACGGGCCCTGGAACATCGGGGCTCGTTTCTTGTTCGTAGGGCTTATGTCAGAGGTCGCATCACTCGAGCGGTCGCGTATCCGGCGATTACGGCAAGGTATGAACCGAGAACGCTAATGGTGATGTAGCCGAGGGCGCGGAGCGTGGCGCTGCGTTCGACCAGCGTGAACGCGTCGAGCGCGAAAGTTGAAAACGTGGTAAAGCCGCCGCAGATACCGACCGTGAAAAACAGGAACCAGGCGTGCGTCGCGTTCGGAGGGGCGAAGTACCGGCCGAGGAAACCGAGAGCGAACGATCCGGTGATGTTCACGGCCGTCGTGCCCCACGGAAAATCGAGCGACGCCGGCGAAAGCCAAACGCCCGCGATCCCGTAACGGAGAAGCGAGCCGAGTGCTCCGCCGATCGCGACGGCGAGCCAGTTCATGCGGTGCCCTGACCGAGACTCGAACTGGCGCTCCCTTGCGGGAAACGGGGTTTAGGCTCTGCACTGCCCTTCTCCCAATCGGAGTCATCCGGGACCATGCGCGCAAGGATAACGATTTGGGTCGCTCTCGTCAGCCGGCAAAACGCGCCACATGCGCTATGCAAACGACGCCCGCGCCCGATGGGTCCGGCTGTGAGTGCATCCTCGAGAGGGGCGGCATCGCGGCGTTTTCGGAGTTTTCTAAAGACCCCGCGTACTCGGGCGCGAAGCTCGCCGCCAGTGTATGTTACAGATGCTGGTGTGTGGCCACTGCGCCACCTCCCCCTGGTCGAGCGGCCTGAGTGGCCCGCCGACTCGAGAGCCTCTCGGTCCAGCTTTTCTTTGATCGTGAGCGCCTATGCCTCGAGTCGCAGAACGGACGGTCCTCATCGTCGAGCCGAATTCCGATGCCCGCGCGCAGCTTCGCGCGACGCTCGAAGCCAAAGGGTATTCCGTCACCGCCGTGAGCAGCGGCGATGAGGCGCTGTCCGTCGTCGGCAAGGCGCGGATCAGGCTCGTCGTCACGGAGTTGTACCTCGAAAATCGCAAAAGCCGCTGTCTGCTGAACGCGATCGCCGAGTCGTCGCCGTACGGGCGCACCAAGGTATTGGCGTACACGCGACACGGCCGTGCGAGGGACCGAGCGTGGGCCGTCGCCGCGGGAGCGGATGGTTACGTGCTCAAAAGGAACGGCGAGGCGCGATTGCTCGATGTCGCCGGCAGGCTGACCGCGGGTGGCCGATGAGCCGATTCCCCGCGGCATCCGCCCCCGTCGCGCGCGACGCAACGGAACTGGCCGACGCAGCCGACCTCCGCTCGGTGATCACGGCGGCGCTCGCTGCCTCACCGGTCGATGAGGATGCATTGCGGCGCGGGATCTGGACCTTCGTCGGCACCGAGCGTGATGCGGGCGCGTCTCCAGGTCAGGTCATCATGGCGCTGACCGATCTCGTCGACGAAGCTCCACCGGCGCCGGTCGCCGTCCAACGGGCGCGCTTGCGACGCGTGATTCTCTGGTGCGTCGAGGCGTACTTCGGCCAGTTAGGCGGCGACGTTCTCGGGCGAGAGGCCGACGCGTACGCGGATTTGCCGCGGCCGTCGTCCAACCGATGAGCGACGACCCGCGCGACGAACACCGCCGATTCGTGCGAGGCCCGCTCGCCACGCCATCGGAGATCGCGAGTGAGGATCCGGCGTATCCCGTCACCGACGCGGCCCGTCCGTCTGAAAGGTCGTTCTCCGATTGGCGCGAGCGGCTGGCGCGGAATCTCTCGCGCCGGAGCGACGGCCGATGGGAGCCGTTGACCTACGTTCACAGTGCGCGGCGGGACTCTGTCGGCGACGAGTGAGCGCGACGATCTCGTCATCGAGACCATCGTGATGGTCCGACGAAGCGTTACCTACGCGTGACGCTCGATGCGAACGCGCTGACGTCGGCTGGAACGGACACACTCGAGCGGCGCCCGATCAAGGGCGAGATGTTCGGTGCAGCGCGTCTTGGGTCACACGCCCAGAAACTGGCGCGCCGACACACCCTCGCGCCGACCGAGCGGACGAGATGGTTCCATCGCCGAGATCGCGGGCCACTGATCGCCCGCCTCGATGCGACCGAGCGCGCGCTCACCACCGCGCGTGAGACGCTCGCCGCCGCCTCCACCGCGGGCGCGGACGTTGGCCCCGCGGGCGCATGGCTGCTCGACAATTTCTTCGTCGTCATGGAACAGCTCCCGGAGATCCGCGCGATGCTTCCGGCGGGCTACTACCAGGAGCTGCCGAAGCTCGCCGGCGACGGACCTCGCGCCGGGTATCCGCGGATCTACGACATCATTCTGGAGCTGATCGCCCACACTGATGGGCGCCTCGATGAAGCGAGCGTGTCCCTGACCCTCGCCGAGTATCAACAGGTGTCGGCGCTCACGTTGGGCGAGCTGTGGGCCGTTCCGGCGATGCTGCGCATGGGCTATCTCGAGAACGTCAGACGCATGGCGCACCGTGCGTCGCGCGACGTCGCCGACCGGGCCCTGGCGGATGCTTGGGTGTCGCGACTCATCGCCGCGAGTCCGTCGGACGGTGACGATCTCGCGAGCTTCGTGCATCACAGTCCGCACCTCACTCCGGCGTTTCTCACCAGGTTTCTCCAGCAGATTCGCAGCCGGCGATCCGACTTCACGCCGCTGCTGTGGCTCGAGCAGTGGCTCGCCGAAGACGTCATGACGGTGGAGGACGCCGCACAACGCTCGTCGCAAGAGCTTGCGCTGACACAACTCGTGATGGCCAACTCCATCGCGAGCCTGCGCTTGGTGACCAACATCGATTGGACGACGGTGGTGGAGGCGGCGAGCACGGTGGAGGTGAGGCTGCGCGAGGACCCCGCGCACGCCTACGCGGGCATGACGCGCGCGACGCGCGACGCGTACCGCCACGCTGTAGAACGGATCGCCAAGGGCTCGGCGCTCAGCGAGGGCGACGTCGCCCTCGAAGCCGTTCGCGCCGCGCGCGCGACGACCACGGAGAATGGCGCGGACGCCCGCCGTTATCACGTTGGCCACTACCTGATTGGGGAAGGACGGCGCGAATTCGAGCGTGCCTGCGGATTGCGGACGACGCTTGCCACGCGCATGCGAGAATTCGTCCTCACGCATCCCGCCCCGTCGTACTTCGGCGCCGTGGTGGTCGTGTTCGTACTGATTCTTGCCGCGTTGCTCACGCCGCTGTGGGTTGCGACGCCGGGCGGCGGCGCGGCGTGGCTGGTGCTCGCGGCATTGTTCGCGGCGTTTCCCGCCGCGGATGCGGCGGTCGCGATCGTGCATCAGGTCGTCAACCTCGTGATTCCCGCGTCGCGTCTGCCGCGACTCGATTACGCGGACGCCGTTCCCGCGCAGCATCGGACAGTCGTCGTCGTGCCCTTGCTGTTGGGGAGCGCCGAGGCGGTGACGCGGGCGCTCGATCACATCGAAGTCCAATTCCTCGCCAATCGCGACCGCGAGATCCGGTTCGCGTTGCTCGGCGACTTTCTCGACGCGGCAACCGAGCACACGCCTGAGGATGCGGCAATCGTCGACGCGGCGGTCGCCGGGATCCGAGTGTTGAACGAAGCGTATCGCGGCGACTCGGACGCGCCGTTCTACCTGCTGCAGCGCTCGCGCCGATGGAACGCCGCGGATTCGATCTGGATGGGCTGGGAGCGGAAGCGCGGAAAGCTCGTGGAATTCAACGCCTTCATTCGCGGCGCCGCCGATGGAGCCTTTGCGATCGCCGAAGGCGACGTCTCGTGGCTACGGAGCGTCCGGTATGTCATCACGCTGGACGCCGACACGATGCTCCCGCGATCCGCCGCGGCGGCGTTGATTGGAACGATCGCCCACCCGCTGAATCGTGCCGTTTATGATCCGGCGCGCGGCCGCGTCGTGCGCGGCTACGGCATTCTGCAACCGCGCGTGAGCGTCTCGCTTCCCAGCGCCGGTGAGTCGCGATTCGCCGCGATCTATTCGGGGCATCCGGGCGTCGATCCGTACACGACGGCCGTGTCGGATGTCTACCAGGATCTGTTCGGCGAGGGCACGTTCACCGGCAAGGGGATCTACGAGGTCGACATCGTTCGGCGCGCGACCGACGGCCGGTTCCCCGACAACAGCCTGCTCAGCCACGATCTCCTCGAGGGAACGTTCGCGCGCGCCGGCCTTGTCACCGACGTCGAGGTGTTCGACGACTACCCGACGCGGTACCTCACGTCGAGCCGGCGCGCCCATCGATGGATGCGCGGAGACTGGCAGCTCCTTCGCTGGCTGACGCCGCGCGTCCCCGGGCGCAAGGGCGCCAACCGCGATCCGCTCTCGGCGCTTTCGCGCTGGAAGATCGCCGACAACCTTCGCCGCAGCACGACGCCGATCGCGCTCCTCCTCTGGCTCTTCGCCGGCTTGACGGTACTCCCCGGATCCTGGGCGGCCTGGACGGCCGCGGTCCTTGTGGCATTCGCGACGCCATGGATTGCCCCGCTAGTGTTCGCGGCAACTCGACCACCGCGCGATCAAGCGTGGGGGCCGTACTACAGAGCGATCGCGCGCGATGCGTCGCGCGTTCTGCAACAGCTCGCGTTGGCGGTGGTGCTGCTGCCTGATCAAGCGCTGCTGGCAACGGACGCGATCGTGCGGACCGTGATCCGTGTGCGCTGGACGCGCCGTGGCATGCTCGAGTGGCAAACCGCTTCGCACGCCGAAGCGACGACGGGCCATGGCCGGCGCTCCGTCTGGCGCCGAATGTGGCCGTCGGTGCTACTCGGCGCCGGCATCATGGCCGTCGTTGCCTGGGTGAACGCCAGCCCGGCCGCCAATCAATTGTCGGCCGCGGCCGCGTGGACCGTGCTCGCCTCCGTGTGGCTTCTCGTGCCGGAAGTCGCGCTAGCGCTGAGCGCACCGGTCCGTCGGCGGTCCCTCATGCTCGACGTCGACGAGCGCGCGGCGGCGCTGCGCTACGCACTGCGTCACTGGAGATACTTCGATCGGTTCGTCACCGCGGAAACCCACTGGCTCGCGCCGGACAACTTTCAGGAGACGCCCGACCCGCTGATCGCATCGCGCACGTCGCCGACTAACATCGGGTTGCAGCTCCTCGCGACGGTGTCGGCCGCCGATCTTGGATTTCTGACCCGCGGCGAGACGATCGATCGCCTCGAGCACGCGTTCGACGCCATGGACCGGATGCCCCGAGTTCAGGGCCATTTCTTCAACTGGTACAGCCTGGCCGATCTGACGGTGCTCGACCCGCCGTACGTCTCGACGGTGGACTCGGGCAACCTCGCGGGCCATCTCGTCGCGCTCGCTCAGGGATGTCTGGAGATGGCCGGCGCGCCGGTCGATGATGGGCGCGTCTGGGCGGCGATTGAAACGGAGATGGGGCCTCGCGTGAACCCCAGCGCGGGGGAGGGCGGCACCTGGGTTGGGGA
>Ga0105245_10002820_pt1 | contig 15623 bp, 9 predicted proteins | sample KBSM54metaG_FD_81523 | JGI IMG/M metagenome (GOLD analysis project Ga0105245, IMG submission 81523) | Miscanthus rhizosphere microbial communities from Kellogg Biological Station, Michigan, USA - KBS M5-4 metaG | ecosystem: Host-associated > Plants > Roots > Rhizosphere > Soil | place: Michigan...
AGCGGCAACATGCAAAAGCTGCAGGCGTATGCGAAATCGAACGATCCGCAGGAGCAGCGCGATCTGCGATCCACGATTGCGAAGTTCATCGATCCGAAGCTCGCGCTTCGCACGCTCGACTGGTCGCTCACGCCCGGCATGCGCAGCCAGGATGCAGGCGGCGTGATGAGCGGCGTTCTCAGCACGCCGCAAGTGCAGAGCGAAGCGTGGAAGTACTACATCGCGAATTGGGATCGCTTCGCGCAGAAGTTGCCGCAAGCGACGACCGGCGGCGGACGCGGAGGTCCGATTCAGGCGCTGGCCGCATTGTGCGACGCGCAACTTCGCGACGAAGCCTCGGCGGCGATGAAAGCGCATGCCGCCGCGGGCACGGAGCGGCGCGTTGCGCAAGCGCTCGAGCGCAGCGGTCAGTGCATCGCCACGCGCGAGCTGCAGGCGCAGAAGCTGTCGTCATGGGCGAAAAGCGGCCCATGACGTAGTCATTTACATTCCTTACAGACGTTTTTCGAACGGATGAAGTGCATCCGGCGCGCTCCGCATACGTTGTTCGCATGCGAAAGAGCACGCTGGTTGTCCTTCTCGTCCTGACATTCGTTCCTTCCGCGCTGGCGCAGCGCGTGCGCGCCGTCGGCCCGACGCAGCCGAATGCGGGCGATCCGCTTCCGAGTCTCACAGCCGCGCAACTCGCGCAGTTCAACGAAGGGCGCGACGAGTTCCTGGAAGTCGAGCGCGCGCAGGACGGACTCGGCCCCGTCTTCAACGGACGCTCGTGTGTCGAGTGCCACGAGGCGCCGGTCGTCGGCGGCACGAGCCGGCGCATGGTGACGCGCTTCGGCCAGCGCACCGGCGCAACCTTCGACGCGCTCGCGTCCCTCGGCGGATCGCTGATTCAGGCGAACGGCATCGGCCCGCGCGAAGGATCGCCGCATGTGTTTCAAGGCGAGATCGTGCCGCTGGCGGCGAACGTGATTGCGAGACGGCGAACGACGCCGCTGTTTGGACTCGGATTCGTCGATGCGACGCCGGACGCCGACTTCTTCGCGCTCGCGCAACTGCAATCGGCGCGGCGTCGCGACGGCATCGTGGGCAAAGTCTCGATGGCGGAGAACATCTCCGCGGGCGGCAACACCGTCGGCAAGTTCGGATGGAAAGCGCAGCAGCCGTCGCTCTTTCAATTCGCCGGCGACGCGTATCTGAACGAGATCGGCATCACCAATCCGCAGTTCCCGAACGAGAACTGCCCGAACGGCAACTGCGCTCAACTCTCATTCAATCCGCGTCCCGATCTGAACGACACAGGCGACGGCGTGGAAGCGCTCGCGAACTTCATGATCCTGCTCGCCGCGCCGCCGCGCGCGACGATCACGTCCGACGTGAATCAGGGCGAAGCGATCTTCAACCGCGTCGGTTGCGACGAGTGTCACGTGTCGACGATGCACACCGGTGCGAGCACGATCACCGCGCTCGATCACCGCACGTATCACCCGTACTCCGATTTCCTTCTCCACGACATGGGCAACCTCGGCGACGGCATCGTGCAGGGAACGGCGCAAGGCCGCGACATGCGGACCACGCCGCTTTGGGGACTGCGCTTCACGAACATGTACCTGCACGACGGACGCGCGCAGACGCTGGATCAGGCGATCCTGCAGCACGACGGCGAAGGGAAAGCGTCGCGCGATCGGTTCGCGACGCTCAGCGACGACGAGAAGTCGAAGCTGCGCGCGTTCCTGAATTCGCTGTAGGAAAGTGATGTGGGCCAGACACGAATGTCTGGCCCACACTTCGATTACTGCGCTGGGATGTACGTCGGCGCCTGCGTCTGCTGATCGACGACCGAGGCGTACGCCGTGACCTTGCCGGTTCCATCGATCACGCGAACGCTGATGCGCGCGTTGTAGATGTTGCCGATGCTGATGTCGTGCAGCACGGCGAGCTGGCGCGCCTCGAATGCGGCGAGGTTCAGCGTGAGCCGCGGCGAGACGCGCGAGTCGGGCAACGTCACCACGATTTCGACGGTCACCGGTTTGCCGGTGACTTCGACGATGCCGAGGTTAGTGCGATAGCGCGGTGATTCCTCGGCCTGCAGGATCTGCAGCGAACGATCTCCGGCGCCGACCGCATCGCTCGGCGTGACCGCGGTGATGAACTGGCCGAGCGTGCCGGCGCTCGTCTGGTTGTACGTGCGCGCCGTGACGACGAACGGAACGTTCGACGTCGTCGTCATGTGCAGCGCGCCGCCGGTGTTCTGCAATCCGAACAGCGACTGCAGCACGTTGTCGAACGCGTGCACTTCGCCCGGCGAGATGGGGATGTCTTTCGACACCGCGGCGCCAGGGTTCTGGAACGGATAGAACGTGAACGTCGCCGTCTGCGGAGACGCGCTCGAGTTGAACGCGCGGACGTCGGTGCGCCACGACGCGATCGGCGACGTCAGATCGGCGACGCCCGGAACGACGTAGCGGCTGAATCCGACGGAGCCGAGCGCCACCGGCGGCACGAAGAACGGATCGGCGCTCGCGTTGTCGACGACCGAGGCGTACGCGGTGACGCGTCCGCCGCTGTTGCCGGCGAGCTTCACTTCGGCACGGCCGTTGGAGAGCGAGCTGATGCCGTTCTCGCTGAAGATCGAGTTGAGCTGCAACAGTTGTCCCGGCTTCAGCGTGAGCGGCAGATTGAGCATCTGGTGTCCGCCGCCGTCGAACGCGGTGATGATGATCGGAGCCTGCTGGCCGCCCGCTTCGGCGATGCCGAGGTTCGTGCGGAATGCGGTCGACTGCGCGAGCTGCTGCAGGCTGAGCGTCGCGGAAGGATTGCTGAGGAAGTTCGCGAACGGAATCGCGGGGATGAATTGTCCGAGCGTGCCCGTCGACGCCACGTTGAACGTACGGCTCGTGACCGCGGTCGTCTTCAGGATCGTGTCGTTCGTGAGGATCTTGCCGGCGTTGTCGAGCTGCTGAATCAGCAGCATGCCGTTCGCCGAATCGCCGAGCGAGCCGACGCCGAACCAATTGCGCACGACGTCGTCGAGCGCCATCGTGACGCCGGCATCGACGGAGACATTCGTCTGCTTCACCGGGACCGCTGGATCGCCGGAGCCGCTGTTGAACGAGACCGTGTACTTCTGCGGCGACGTCGTGACGTTGGCGATGCGGATGTCGCTCTGCCATTGCGCCGTGCCGGCGAGATGGCCGGCCGACGGAATGACGAGCGCGCCCGCGGCCGCGGAGAGCGGCGCCGGAGTGACCGGCGTGACGAGACTGATCGACACCGGGATCGACGTCACCTGCGTGAGCTCCGCCGATGCGCGTCCGGTGGTTGCCGGCGTGCCGTAGACGACGATGATCGTTCCGGTCCAGGTGCCGTTCGCCAATCCGGTCGGATCGAGAGACACCGTCACGTTGACGCCTTCCGGCGGAACGATTCCGTTCGTCGGAGTCACGGCGATCCACGGCCTGTCGCCGGTTGCGACGAACGACGTCGGGCCGGACGGCAGACCGGGGATGAAGACCTGGAACGTAATCGGCTGATTGCTGCCGACCGGCGCGTTCACGCCGATGTTGATGTCGCCCGGCTTCGGCAGCGGAACGATGACGACGGAGACGACTTGCGAGAAGGAGCTCGTCTGACCGCAGGCGAGCGAACGAATGCGATAGAAGAACGCCGTCGCATTCGTCACCGTCTTCGTGAACGTCTTCGTGAACGACGTGAGTTGGAACGTGGTTGGATTCGTGAACGCGGCGTCGGTCGATTCCTGCAGCTCGTAGCCGGTCGCGGCATCAACGGCGTTCCAGAGAACGCTGTAGGTTTGACCGGATGCCGATTCGCCGACGACGCTCGGTAGCGGCGGAGGCGGCGCGGTGCAGACGGTGAACGGAAGGCTCGGCGAGTTCGTCGTCGGGCAACCGTTGGTGAACGAAGCGGCGACCGACCAGAAGTACGGGCCGTTGGCGAGGTTCGCACTCGCCGATGTGTTGGTGGTGATGATGTTCTGCGTGTTGCCGCCGCCGCTGATCGAGACGACGTAACTTCCCGCGCCGCTCACCGCGGTCCACGAGAACGTCGTCGGCGTTGTGACCTGCGCTCCCGGCGCGGGCGCGGTTTGGACCGGCGATGCGACGCTGCAGTTGTTCGACGGCTGTGCGATGACGGTGACCGTCGCCGATCCGCTGTTGTTCCCGTTGTTCGGATCGGCGGTGGAGCTCGTTGCCGATGCCGTGTTCGTGACGGACGTGTTTGCCGCGGCCTGCACCGAGTACGTCGACGTGATGCGCACGACGATTCCCGACGAGAGCGTGCCGATGTTGCACGGGTACGGCGTCGTGCAGACGCCGCTATTGGAGACGAAGGTCATCCCCGCGGGCGTCGGATCGGTGACGACGACGTTCGCCGCCGCGCTCGGGCCGTTGTTGAGGATGTCGACCGCGAACGAGATCGTGCCGCCGGTCGCAACCTGCGACGTCGCGCTCTTCGTGACCTTGAGATCGGCGCTCGGCGCGGAGCCGCTCGGCGGAACGATCTGCGTGGTGAACGCCGAGGTGTTGTTCGAGCTGTTCCCGTCGCCGATCGACGAGCCGACGGTCGCCGTGTTCGTCACCGACGAGCCGCCGAAGTTCGACGGAACGTTGAAGGTCGAGGTGATCGTCGCCGACTGATTCGGATTCAGCGTGCCGAGGTTGCAGGGGAACGGAGTCGCGCACGCGCCGGTGTTGGAGACGAACGTCGTGCCGGCCGGCGTCGGATCGGTGACCGTGACGTTCGGTGCGGCGGTGCCGCCGCCGTTCGTCACGATGATCGAATAGGTGACGTTTTGTCCGGGCGATGCGGTCGTCGGTCCGCTCTTCGTGATCTGAAGATCGGTTTGCGCTCCGACGGCCGTCGTCCAGGTCGACGAGTCGTTCGTCGAGTTCGGATCGCTCACCGCCGAGGAAGCCGTTGCGGTGTTCGAGACGCTCGTGCCGGCGTAGTTCGACGGAATGCTGTACGTCGACGTGATCGTGACCGTCTGTCCCGAGTTGAGCGTGCCGATGCTGCACGGATACGTCGTCGCGCACGCGCCGGTGTTGGAGATGAACGCCAAGCCGACCGGCGTCGGATCGCTGACGACGACGCTCGTTGCCGGCGACGGTCCGTTGTTCGTGACGGAGACGGTGTAGGTGATGTTCTGTCCCGTGTTCGCCGTCGCCGGGCCGGTCTTCGTGACTGAGAGATCGGCCTGCGCGCCGACGTTGACCGTCTTGCTCGCGCTGTCGTTCGTGTTGTTCGGATCGGTCGTCGACGACGACACCGTCGCGGTGTTCGTCACGTTGCCGCTGAAGTTCGCGGACGTCGAGTACGTCGACGTGATCGTCACGACTTGTCCGTTCACGAGGCTGCCGAGGTTGCAGGGGAACGGACCGGTGCAGCCGCCGGAGTTGGAGACGAACGTCAGGTTCGCCGGCGTCGGGTCGCTGACCACGACGCTATTCGCCGTCGACGGTCCGTTGTTCGTGACCGTGGTCGTGAACGTGATGCTCTGGCCCGCGGTCACGCCGTTGACGCTGGTCTTCGTGATCGCGAGGTCGGCCTGACCGTTCACCGTCGTGCTGCTGTTCGCGGTGTTGTTCGCGCTGTTGCTGTCGTTCGCGTTCGAGACCGTCGCCGAGTTGTTCGCGGTGCCGGCGTTCGACGGCGCGGTCATGCTGATGGTGATGTTCGGGAAGCTGTTCGACGAATTGATCGCATCGGTCGACGTGCACGTGACCGTGCCCGCGCTGGTGTTGCACAACCAGCCCGTGCCCGATCCGGTGGCGCCGCTGACGCCGGCGGGCAGCGTGTCGGTGACCGTCGTCGTGCCGCTCGTCGTGTCCGGTCCGTTGTTCGTGATCTGCACCGTGTAAGTCAGCGTGCTGCCGGCGTTGACGCTCAGCGGAGCGCTCACGATGATCGCGAGGTCGCTCGACTGCGGCGTGACGGCTGCGGTGAGCACGAGGCTCGTCGGCGTGTACGTCGGCACGATCGTGCCGTGCGTGCCGCTGAACGTCGGCAGGTTCTTCACGGCGAAGTCGCCGGTGCGGCTGGAGAACGTGAGCGGATCCCACGAGTCGCCGTTGTTCGGCGTGAAGCTGAGGAGCGAGACGTTGAGTGTGCCGTCGAGCGTCGATGAACCGCTGACGTTGACCTGATCGAAGTTGCCGGCGCCGGTTCCCGCGAGCTCGATCGTCATCGTGCCGCCGGCGCCTTGCGTGTAGTTGCCGGTGATGTTGATCGTTCCGGGCGAGTTGCCCGGCGAGACGTTGCCGCCGCTGTTGTCGACGTCGCCCGTGATGGTCCCGTTGCCGGTGAGCGTGCCGCCGGTGAGCGTGATCGTCGAAGCGCTGCTGATGTTGCCGCCGCCGAGATCGATGGAACCGGAGTTCTGCGTGAGATTGCTGAAGTTGAGCGTGCCCGTGAGCGCGCTGAGCGTTCCGTTGTTCGTGAACGCCGGTTCGACGAGCGTCGTGCCGCTGCCCGCGGACTTCTTGAACGTGCCGTCGTTCGTGATCGATGCCGACGGAATGATGATGATCTCCGACGGACGCGCGCGCGACTTCGCTTGGTCGCCGATGAAGAATGTGTCCTCGAAGATCGACTTGTCGGTCTGGACGTCGAAGGTGCCCTTGTTCTGGAAGTCGGTGCCGAGCATGTGGAGGTCGTACGCCCCGAAGCTGCCGAGGGCGCGGCGCCGGCCGGACTCGGGTGCGACTGACGGCGCGTTGTAGATGACCGTGCCTTTGTTGAGGAACGTGATCGCGCCGATCTTGGTGTCGCTGTTCATGGCGCTGATCGTGAGCGTTGCGCTCGAGCCGACCTTGAACGTCTCTCCCGAACCGCCGATCGTGCCGCCGTTCCACGTGCCCGTTCCATTCATGCAGAAGAGGGAGTTGAGGAAGAGCGAGCCGCCGTTCATGCTGAAGTCGAACGTCGTCGCCGAGCTGTTGATCGAGACGTCGGCGTAGTTGATGGAGAAGGCGCCGACGTCGATCGTTGCGGCAACGTCGGCATTTCCGCTCGGAAACGACAACTGCCCATCACCAACGATCAAGCCCGTGTTGAATGTGCTGGATCCGGTCGCGAACGCCAGCGTCGTCCCGAAGTCGACGAAGAAGAAACCGGTATGCGTTCCGCCGCCGTCGAACTCGAGAGTCGCCGCTCCCACGAAGACGTTGCTGTCGTTGTTCGTGCGAACGAAGATCGAGGACGTCCCGCTGCCGCCCGTTTTTCCGAATATTCCGTTCGGTTCGATGCGGATGACCGACGTCGCGCCGCTGTCATTGATCGGCGCATCGTTTGCGAGCTCGAAGTTGCCGTAGACGTTGAGCGTCGCGCCGCCCGCGAGCGTGAGTGGATTGGTCGCGCTGTAGGTTGCGAAGCCGTAGACGTCGAACGTGCGGCCGGAGAGCGTCATCGCGCCGGTCGCGCCGTCCCACGTGCCGATCGCGCCGCCGGCGAGCTCGGAGCCGCCGCTGCCCTGGATCGTGCCGCCGCTCCACGTCATCGACGATCCGATACTGAGGAAGCCCGCGCCGTCGAGCGTTCCGGCGTTGAGGATGAAGTTCGCCGGCGACGTCACGCCGCCGATCGAAACGGTGCCGCCGGTGATGGAGAGCGTTCCTTGTCCGGAGACCGTTCCGCCCGTCCCCATCGTGTAGCTGCCCGCGGGAAAGTCGAGCGTCGCGCCGCTGTCGATCGTGATCGGTCCGTTCGCGGTGCCGCCGCCGGAAATCGCGAAGGTTCCGTTCTGCACTTCCAGCGTGCTCGACGCCGTTTGATTGCTGAAGTACGCGGACGAGTTGACGACGCCGAACGCGTTGACGGTCGTCTGGCCGGAGTTCTGGACGCCGCTCGATGAGTCGCCGTTGATCGAGCCGCCGTTGAGAAGCAAGAAGGCGCCGCTGGCGATGGCGAGCGTGCCGCTCGGCTGAATGTTGATGTCGCCCGCGCTGTCGAGCGTGCCGCCGCCGATCGTCACCGTCGATCCGCCTTGAACCGTGAACGAGCCGCCGGTGTCGACTTCGAGCGTGCCCGAGTTCATCTGAAGGTTCGACGCGTTCGCGGTGAACGATCCGCCGCTGCGGATGATGAGCTGTCCGCCGTTCATGACGAGCTTCGATCCGCCGGTGAGCGACATCGGACCGTCGAGCATCAAGAAGCCGCCCGAGTCGATCTGGATCTGCCCCGCGGGCGCACTGAAGCTGATCGACGAAACGGCGTTTGGAATCGGACTGTTGATGATGACGGTCCGCGACGTCGTAGTCGATGCGGAGTCGCCCGTGGCGCATCCCGGGAATCCGCCGGAAGGAGACCAGAGCAGACCGGACGTGTCAGTCCAGTTGTCGGGATTCGGCCCGCTCACCGTGACGACGTAACTATTGGTGCTGCAGATGGCGCCCGCGAAGGACGCCACTCCAATGATTCCAATAATGGTGAAGCCGATCAGCGCGGATTTGAAGACACGCATCGCTCGCTCCTTCGTGGTATGGGCGGGGGGAGGTTACCACGCAGAACTAGTTATGTGATGATCCGGATCACAATTGCGGCTTGAACAGACCGGCGATTTTTTCCTTCAGTCTTTCTGTCATTCCGCGCTTGAACCAGCGCCTCAATGTGACCTCGCGCGATCGCGCCATGTCTTCGAAAAACATCGTCTCCATCTGATGCGCGATCGGCTCGCTCAAGATGTTGACGTTGACCTCGTCGTTGAGCCGGAACGAGCGCTCGTCGAAGTTCGACGATCCGACCGTCGACCAGATGCCGTCGACCACCATCGTCTTCGCATGCATCATGGTCGGCTGGTATTCGAAGATGCGGATGCCGCGGCGCAAGAGGTAGTCGTAGTGCAGGCGGCTGGCCTGCCGCACGATCGGCACGTCGGTGTACTCGCCCGGCACGATCACGCGCACGTCGACGCCCCGGCGCACCGCGCCTTCGAGCGCGCGCGTCGTGTCCCTGTCGGGAACGAAGTACGCGTTCGAGATGTAGATCGACTTCGCCGCGCTCACGATGGAGATGATGTAGAGCAGCTTCACCGTCGAGCTGCCTTCGCTCGGCGATGACTTGATCACCTGCGCGACGTGCGGTCCGCACGGCTCGACGCTCGGGAAGTAGTCGAGTCCCGTCAGCAGCTCGCCGCGGCTCTTCACCCAGTTGTCCATGAACGCGAACTGCATTTGCGTGACGACCGGTCCTTCGACGCGCACGACGGTCTCGCGCCAGTGATCGCGCGAGTCGGCGTCGCCGAGCCAGTCGTCCGCGATGCCGACGCCGCCGGAGAATCCGACGCGGCCATCGACGATCATCAGCTTGCGATGCGTGCGGTGATTGAAGCGCGAGAGCGTGTACCAGCGCAGCGGGTGATACCACTCGAGATCGATGCCGTTACGCGTGAGGAAGTCGATGAGATTGCGCGACATCGTCGCCGAGCCGACGGCGTCGAGAATCACCTTCACTTCCACGCCGGCGCGCGCGCGCTCGGCGAGCGCTTCCGCGAACTCGCGTCCGATCCGGCCGTCCCAATAAATGTAGAACTCGAGATTGATCGTCTTCTTCGCCCCGCGAATCGCCGCGAGCATCGACGGAAAGATCTGCACGCCGTTGCGCAGCACCTCGACCGCGTTTCCTTCCGAAAGCGCCGCGCCCGTGAGCGCGTGCATCGTCTGCGCGAACGCGAGGTCGTTCACGCCGAACTGATGTCGCATGTGGTAGCGCAGCGGTAACCGCCGCCTCACGATCGGAAGCGCTGGACGACGGCGGTAGTGCGACTGTCTGCCGCGCCTAAAAAGCAAGCCGCTGCTCCGCGATCCAGATGATCGCCGCGATGCCCGCGACTCCGGCAGCCACCGAGATTCCTACGATGAAGAGGATGACGAGCGACGCGGCGAGAAAGATCTCGCCCGTCTTGCGCGGCGGACGCCGCCGGTCGCGATACGTCATCAGGATGCGCATGTTCATCATGTTTTCTTCGAAGAGAAAGTCGAAGACGTCGCCGACCACCGGGATCTCGCCGATGGAGACGTCGATGAGGATGTTGACGATCATCCGCCCGATCTTGCGCAACGGCACGCGATGCCGCAGCGCCGCGACGACGATCAGCGCCGACATGAGGCCGCCGATCAAATCGCCGACGCCCGGAATCAATCCGACGGCGGCATCGAGCCCGACGCGTTTGCGCGTTCCGGGAATGGCGATCGCTTCGTCCATGAGCGTGGCGAAGCGCCGCAACGATACGAGATCGGCCGGCAACTTCTCATCCGGCTCGATGACTTCAGGAATGTGAACAACCATGCTCGGCCGTAATGCAAGAAAGTGCGCAGTGGGCAGTCCGCGGTGCGCAGTTCACCACTTTTTCTGCGCACTGCCCGCTGCGCACTGCGCACTTCACCGTCTATAGTTGCATCAATGCGCCTCCTCGAACGGTCGCGGCACGCATATCAGATCATCTGGGGCTGGCTCACCGATCCGGCCGTGCTCGTCTATCGGCGCGAAGCCACGGGCAAAGACCGCTGGCGCGTCCGCACCGTCGAGTTCTTTCTCTTCGTGCGCGAAGTCGTCCGCGAGTTCTACGACATCGAGGGAACGTCGCGCGCCGCGTCGCTCGCGTATACGACGCTGCTCTCGCTGATCCCGCTTCTCGTCGCCTTCACGCAGGCGCTGCAACGCTATTTCCGCGATCTCTTCCCGAACTTCCAAACGCAAATCGACAACGTCCTCAACGTCGTCATCCCGTATCAATCACCGGTTCTCACGTACCACCTCGCCCGCTTCGCCGAGAACGCCCAGGCCGCCTCCACCCTCGGCGCCATCGTCTTCACGATCATCGCCTTCCGTCTGTTCCTCGCCGTCGAAGCGACGGTGAATCAGATCTGGAAAGTGCGCAGCGCGCGCGGCTATCGCCAGAAGCTCATCGCCTTCACGATGCTCTTCTTCTGGGGACCGATCCTGATGGGTCTCTCGTTCACGACGACGAACATCCTGCAGAAGAATCGCTTTCTCCGCGTTCTCTTCCGGAACGACATCATCTTTCACGTGTTCCCGATCGTCGTGCTGTTCGTGGCGTTCACGATGCTGTTCTGGCTCGTGCCGTCGACGCGCGTTTTTCTTCGATCCGCAGCGGTCGGCGCTCTGGTCACGACGATCCTCTTCACGCTCGTCCGCTTCGGCTTCGGCATTTACGCGCAGCATCTTGTGTCGGGCCGCTTCAACTTGATTTACGGCACGGTCGGATTGGCGGTCATTTTCCTGATCGCCATCGAAATCATGTGGGTCGTCATCCTCCTCGGCGTCGAGATCAGTTTCGTCTTTCAGAATCTCTACGGACTTCTGCGCGCGAGTGAACAGCGCATCGCGGACGATCCTCGCTACGACGTCTATTACGCGTTGCGCGGCCTCGTCGAGATCGCGATCCGCTTCGACAAACGCGAGGATGCGCCGTCTTCGTATCGCCTCGCCGAACAGTTCAGCACCACCGACTCGCAGATGCTGCGCGTGCTGCGCAAACTCGAAGACAGGAAGCTCGTGAAGGAAGTGGGCGGCGACTGGACCGGATTCGTCCCCGGCTGCGATCCCGACCGCATCACCGTCGAGGAAGTGGTGATGGAAGTCGAAGGGGCGAAGCGTGCGGTTCCCGATCTCGAGCCGGCGGAGGCTGGTCCGGAGCGCGCCGCGATCGGCGAGTTGATCGAGAAGCTCAATCTCTCCGCGTCGACCGCGCTCAATCGGATGACGATCGGCCAGCTGGCGCGCCAGCTCTACGCGCCGCGCGCACCGTCGCGCATCGAGGACTTCAAGCGCAACTGACGGATGAGGCGAATGCGCCGGAACGTCTCGTACGCGACCGTCGTCATCGTCACCCACAACAGTCCCGCGACGATGCCGGCGCCGACGTCGCTGATCCAGTGAACGCCGAGGTAGACGCGGGAGAGAGCGACGGAGATGATCAAGGTGGTGCAGAGCGCGAGCGCCGCCGATTTCCATCGCCAGCGCGGAAGAACGCGGATCGCGAGATAGCTGAGCGTGGCGAAGAGGACCGTCGATCCCATCGCGTGTCCGCTGGGAAACGAGTAGCCCGACGCGTGCCGCAGCATCTCCGCGACGGCAGGACGCGCGCGCGCAAAGTAACGCTTCAGCTCCGAGTCGAGGAGTCCGCCGATGGCGATGTTCGCCGCTGCGTAGATCGCCCAACGGTACCGGCGCTTGACGACGAGGACGATCACGATCGCGACGGCGATCGCAGCGACGCCACTCGGCCCGCCAATGATCGACATGATCGTGAAGAAGGAAGTCGCGCCGGTGTTGCGCTCGTGCACCGCCCAGTCATGCCAGCGCACGTCGATCTCCTGCAGGTTCGTGCTCTTCGTGTGTACGAGCTCCGCGAGATCGAGAAACTGATCGCCCGCCCACGCCGCAAGCAATCCGCCGGCGATGACAATGAGCAGGACGGGCAGATAGTCACGAAAGCGAGAAGCGTGATGGACGACGCGTTGCACGACGCCGTACCGCATCGAAAGCGCCGCGAATCGATTCGCGACCGAGTGCAGCCCGCGAAGGATTCGCGGCATGCCGGCCGCGAAGAGCGCCCAGAGGGCGGCGAAGACGATGATGAATGCGGCGTACAGCATGGTGCGAATTACTGAAGAATGTCACTCCCTTCATGAAAGGAGCCACTCGCCATGAAAAAGGTCATCTCGTTGCTCATCCTGATCGTCCCGACTCTCGCTTTCGCGCAAACCTACGAATACGCAGCGAAGTATGTCTGCGGGAAGTCTGGGGGAGAGGCGCCGTTCAATTTCGCCGCGGGCGTGTATTACACATCGATCAACGTTCACGCCGATCGCGAGACGCCTTTCGAGAAGACGATCACGGTTTCGTTGCCGGACGAGAAACCAGGCCGCATCACGAAGCCGATCAAGTCCGGATTGCCGAATGATTCCTCGCTGCAGATCGATTGCGCCAATATCTACACGCACTTGAAGACGGAGAACATTCCGACGCCGCCGGGACAACCGACCGAAGGCTTCGTGATCATCCGTTCGAAGGCGGAGCTCGATGTCGTCGGCGTCTACACCGCGATGGGTGCGGACAGTCTCGTCTCGACGATGCACATGGATCGAGTCCCGGTGAAGCGGCTTCAGTGAGGTGATGCCATGGGCTACAAGGGAACCATCGTTTCGATTTCCGTGACGGCGGCGAAGGTCACCGTCATGCTGAAGCGGGAGAAAGAGAGTGGCACCGTCACGCTGACGACGAGCAACATCATCATCGATGAAGCTCTCGTCAGCGCGTTCGTTTCCGGCGCGACGGTCACGATCGACGCTCAATCAGTCGGCGAGATCGAACGCGTGGAAGCGTTCGGGCGCGGACAATTTGGGTCGACCAGCGGTAAGTACACGGTGAATCGGCTCGCCACGCCGCCCATGAAGGTGCCCGACCATCTCGAGGTCTTTCTGCTCAACAAGCAAAACGCAGAGACGGCCTTCAACGTCTTCGACCGTCTGATGGATCCGTTGTTCGTCGCCGCGTTCGTCGTTCCGCCATCGCCGGTGAGCGAGATCCGTCTCGACATCGAGTACGACGGGAGCACGGTGACGGCAGTGAAGAGCACGCGGCCCTAGTCGTGAGCTGGCGTCTCAGAACCCGCCGCTCATGTACTTCCACTGCACGATCTTCTCGTTGATCTCGCGCAGGCGTCTGCTGATCATGCGGCACAGCAGGTTCAGGAACTGCAGCGATGCGTGCGGGTCCATCGAGAGGATCTCGTTGAGCGTCGCGCGGTCGATCGACAGCACCGTCGCGTCGTGCTCGTGCGACTTTGCGTCGGCGGAGCGCGGCTTGTCGTCGATCAGCGCCATCTCGCCGAAGAAGTCGCCGCGATCGAGCACCGTCAGCGCTTCTTCGCCGACGCCGGGGATGAACTTCGAGATGCGCACGCGGCCGTCGAGAACGATGTACAGCTTGTCGCCTCGCTCGCCCTCGCGGAAGATCATCGACCCTTCGCGGAAACGCTCTTCGGTCGAGAACGTGGCCAGCAGCTTCATTTCCGCCGCCGACAGTCCGCGCTCCTTGAACAGATCGACCTTGTCTTCCGACTTGATCGTCACCTGCTGCATCTCGCGCGTTCCCTCGATCCGCTTGCGGCCGGCGCCCTTCTTCGCGTCTTCCTGGAAGAAGAGCTTGAGCTGCTCGTTCGCGTCGCGCACTTTCTCGGTGAGCGAGCGCCAGAACGCCCAATGCAGTCCGACGGCGATCTCTTTGTCCTCGTCCATCATCTGGTCGAGCGCGCTGAACGAAAACGTGTAGCAGTGCGATAGCTCGACGGCCATGCCGTCCGATGATCGATGCGTGCGGTCGATGAAGTTCATCTCGCCGAAGATCTGATCGGCGGTGAGTGCGCCGAGGATTTGCGGACCGAAGGGCGTGTCCTTGCGGATCTCGATGCGGCCGTCCTTGACGACGTAGAAATCCATCGAGCGATCTTCTTCGCGGAAGATGTACTGGCCCGCTTCGAGCGGCTCGACGCGCGCGAATCGCGAGAGGCGGAAGATCTGCTCGTCCTTCATGTGCTGGAAGACTTGCAGCTTGCGCAGATCCGCGGCGATGTGAATGAGGTTGTCGCGCTTCTCGGCGTCGCGCGTGATCTTCTGGACGATCGCCTTCAGATCCTTGCTCGAGTCGAGGCGGAAGAGATTCTCTTTGCGGAACTCGAGGCGCTCGGTGCACAGCTGGAGCTGTTCGACGCGCTCCTTGATCTTGCCGTTGAGATCCTTCGTCTCGATGTTGTTGATCCGCTTGAGCGTGTTGATCATGCGGCGGACCGGCTCGGTCGACTCGCCCTTCTGATCGGTGGCGAGAAGGAACGCATCGATGAAATCCTCGAGCGAGCCGTCGAAGTTCTTCAACTCGAACTCGATGCGGCCGGAGATCTCGGCGAGTCCGCGATCGAACGGATTCAGCTTGCGCGCTTTCTGAATCTCCTCGCGCGCCGGATCCCATTCGCCTTGCGAGTAGTAGAGGCGGCCGAGGATTTCGAAGGGGCGATAGTTGTTGGGAGTCTTCAGCTTGGCGATCTCGAGGAGCTCGATCGCTTTCGACGTCTGGTCCTTCGCCATGTAGTACTGCGCGAGTCCGACGTACTGCGACGAATCGATCTCGTCGCGTGCGCGCTCGGCGACGACTTCCGATCGCACCTCGCCGTATCGCGACTCCTCGGCCGCACGCTTCAGATCGCGAACGCGCGCGAGGTTGATGCGGATGGCGACGGAGCCCGGCTTGAGCTTCTCCGCCATCTCGTAGAGGTGGATCGACTCGTCGAACATCCCCTGATCGGCGTAGCGCTTCGCCAGCATCGAGATCTCTTCGGCGTCGATTGGAATCGACGCTTCGGCCGCGATCGTGCGAAAGCGCGGACGCGCAGGAATGGGCTGCTCGGCCATTGAGGATGGTTATTATAGGCCGCGCGGTGTGGCGCACGGTTTTAGCGGTTCTCGTGGCAGCGTTTGTGGCGGTGACGCCGTGGGAATTCGAGTTTCCTCGCGATCACGGAACGCACGAAGATTTCGCGACCGAGTGGTGGTACACGACCGGGCATCTGCGGACCGATGATGGGAAGC
>Ga0105245_10002822_pt1 | contig 15607 bp, 7 predicted proteins | sample KBSM54metaG_FD_81523 | JGI IMG/M metagenome (GOLD analysis project Ga0105245, IMG submission 81523) | Miscanthus rhizosphere microbial communities from Kellogg Biological Station, Michigan, USA - KBS M5-4 metaG | ecosystem: Host-associated > Plants > Roots > Rhizosphere > Soil | place: Michigan...
AACGATGGTTACGGTCTGCGATTCGCCGCTCTGGAGCAGATAGAAGCTCGCTGCCGCAGAGTTGGTGATGCAAGCGCCGTTTCCAGTCGCCGAACAGGAAACGAGAGTGAAGCCAGTCGGCAAGCTGTCAGTAACAGTTGCTGCCGCTGGGTCAACGCCGTTGTTCGTTAAGGTGATGGTATAGGTCACGTTCTGGCCGCCCAGCACGTTAGCCGATGAAGCCGAAATCGCGACGCTCAGATCTGCGTTGCTGGCCATGCGCGGCGGATAAGCGACCAGGTCCTGGACCTGGCCTGCGTTCGCAATCGCGACATCGCCAAGCTGCGCAAGCGAGCCCGCGCCGCTGATGCGGAACACCGCGACGCCGAAGGTATCGTCAGCCACAAAGAGCAGGCTGCCGGAGCGGTCCGTTGCCATGCCTACCGGAGCGTGTAGTGAAGCCGCGCTGCCAAAGCTGCCGAGGCTGCTCAAGCTGCCGCCAACACCCACGCCGTAAGAGCTCACGCTGTTGCTGCCCTGGTTGCTGGCGAACAGGAAGCTGTCATTCGGGCTGAGCAGGACCACGTTGGAGTTAACTGCGGTGGTGCTGAACGGACTGCCCGCGACGGATGAGAGAACACCGTTCGCGCCGATCGTCCATGCATCAGCGAAACCGGCAGTTGCGCTAGCTTCCGCGCCGAAGAGCAAGCCGCTGGTGGAGCTGAAGTCAAGGCCCGCAAGCGTTCCGGTTCCGGGCTCTGCGAACGGCGAACCTGCGACCGCGGTCAGTGACCCATCAGGATTGACGGAGAACACTGAGACGCTGGCGCCGTTCGAGACTGCCAGAAGCTGTCCGTTGGCTGAAATCTTCATGCTGGCGTTCGGGACAACCGGATTTGCGGCGGTGGAGAGCGATGTAAGCACGCCACCCGCGCCGATGCTGAAGGTCTTTATCTGGCCGTTGCTTGAGGCCATCAGGAAGCGTCCGTCAGGCGTGGCGCTCAGGGAAATTCCGGAGCACGAATCAAGCGTGAGACCAGAAGCGAACGGCGAACCGGCTGCCGCCGTCAACGCACCGCTGGTTGGATCGATAGAGAAGGCGCTGATGGTCTGATCGCCACCGTTAGAAACAAACAGCAGATTATTGCCCGCGCTCAGTGCCAGGCGATTCACAGAAGAGCAAGCTGCGTTCGCGCCCAGACCGCCCGTGGCGACAGGCGAGCCAGCCAGGGCCGTAAGAGTTCCGTCAACGGCCACAGAGTAGCCGGCGATGCTGTTGCCGGTTGCAGCCTGGTTATTTACGAACAGGAAGTTTGCCGTGGGCGCGGCATTCACGGTCAGCGTGCCATTGGTGGACGTGACAGTGTAGTTGCCGAGCTTTCCGGCAGGATCAACCAGAGCAGGAGTAATCGGATACGTGCCGACCGGGCTGGTCGCGATTGCCGTGGTCGAGTACGTTGCAGTGATCGGATCGCTGTTCTTGATTCCCGTAATGATTCCGCTGAATGGCGGGTTGGGAGTTCCAAACAGCCGACTGGCGTTCGCCGCAGTCACGCTCAACGGAGCAGGATTGACGGTGAGCGTGCCATTGTTGATGGTCACTGCGTAGTTCCCGAGTTTGTTCGTCGGATCGATCAGAGTTGCCACGATGGGATAAGTTCCCACAGGGCTCGTCGGATCGGCCGTGGTGCTCACGCTGGCCGTGATGCTGTCGCCATTCTTGATTCCGACAATCGTCACGCTGAGCGCCGGGTTCGGATCGCCATAGAGCCTGCTGAAGCTGGTCACAGTCACAGTCAGCGGGGCCGGATTCACGGTGAGAATTCCGTTGTTGCTGACCACAACATAGTTAGATAGCGCGCCGGTGCCGTTGTCTGACAGCGTGGGCACGATTGGGTAAGTTCCCACCGGGCTGGTTGGATCAGCAACGCTTGAGTAAGTTGCGGTGATGTTGTCGCCGTTCTGGATTCCCGTGATCGTGCCGGTGAAGACCGGATTCGGATCGCCATAGAAGCGGCTGGCGTTGTTGGCTGTGACGGTCAAAATTGCGGTCGTGACAGTCAATGTGCCGTTGTTGATGGTCACCGTGTAGTTGCCGAGCTTGCCGGTCGGATCAACCAGAGCAGGAATAATCGGATACGTTCCTGCCGGGCTGGTGGCCGTGGCTGGAGTGGAATAAGTTGCGGTGATGTTGTCGCCGTTCTTGATGCCGACAATCGTGCCTGTGAACGTCGGGTTCGGAGCGCCGAAGGCGCGGGTTGCATTGTCAGCCGTTACAGTCAACGGAGCAGGGCTGACGGTAAGCGAACCGTTGTTCAACGTGACAACGTAATTTGCCAGCGCGCCTGTGCCGTTGTCAGTTGGCGCGGGGATGATTGGATAAGTTCCAATCGGGCTGGCGGGCGTTGCCGGAGTTGTATAGATCGCGGTTATGTTGTCACCATTCTTGATGCCGGCAATCGTTCCGGTGAATGTCGGATTCGGATCGCCATAGAGACGCGCCGCATTGTTGGCCGTGATGACCAGGGCTGCAGGAGTGATCGTCAGCGTTCCGTTGTTGATGGTGACTGTGTAATTGCCCAGAACGTTATTGGGATCAACCAGCGTTGCCGTGATCGGATACGTTCCAACCGGGCTGAGCTGTGTTGCCGTGGTGGTGTAATTCGCGGTGACCACGTCGCCATTCTTCAGGCCGGTGATCGTTCCCGTAAATGTTGGATTCGGATCGCCATAAGCGCGCGATGCGTTGTCCACATTCACAGTGAGCGGCGCCGGATTAATTGTGAGCGTGCCGGCGACGAACGCGAACACGTAATTCTGAGCGGAAAGAGTTCCAATCGTGCAGGTAATGGGATAGGCGCCAACCGGGCTCGCTTGCGTTGCGGTGCTGGTGCAATCAGCCGCTCCGCTTACTACAGAGATGTCATCGCCGTTAACAAAACCGGTAATCACATACGTGAAAGGCGGATTAGGATCGCCATAGAGCCTGGACTGATTGTTGGCCGTAACGGTCAATTGCGCCTTGGTCACTATCAAATCGCCCAGGGCGCTGCTGGCAGCAAAGCTTGCATCGCCGCCGAAGGTCACGGTGAAGGCCTGCGGATGCGTGCCGACTGTGGTGAATCCCAGCGGGACCACAACCGTGGCTACGCCGTTGGCGTCGGTTACCGCGTTGTAGTTGCTGTTGTTCTGGTTGAAGTTGAATCCAATTGTTTCGTTCGGAATGGGTGTGCCGCCGCTGGTTTTCAGCGTGGCAGTTACTGTGGCATTTCCGCCGTAAGGACCGGTTGCCGTGGGGACGGTCAGCGTTGTTCCAGTTTGCGTGCCAATCGTGACCGGCGCAGTGGCTGAATTGTCACCCGGGTTGGGATCGAGTGTCGATTTGTTGCTGATGGTCGCCGTGTTGTTGATGACGGTCCCGTTGGTCAAAGTGCCTTTTGTCGTGGCATTCAGATTGGCAGTGCGTGTTTCCTGAGGAGCCAGAGCGGGGAATGTAATCAACTGGGCCGTCAGCGCAGGAACAGTCACACTTCCGCCGCCGCTGATTGCGTTGGCTGCGGTCTGCTTATAAGTAAATGTCGTGGGAGAAGGAACTGACGTCACAACGAATGATCCGTTAAACGTGGTGTTCACGACTCCGCTGATAGTGGCTGTTTGTCCGGCAAAAATCTGATGAGGAGCAGTGGTGGTGATCGTTACCACATTACCCGCGCGATTTGCGCCCGTGCCCGCTACGATCACCGGATGCGGAGCGAAGTTAAAGAAGCTGCACGTCCCTGTGCCGCTGGTCACAAGGCAGGTTGCATTGTTGGCGCTTCCGCCGCCGGCAGCATCAGAAGGGGGAACATTGTTCGGAGCAGTGACGGTTCCACCGCCGCTAACTGCGTCTGGTCCAGCTTGCTGATAGGTAAATTTTGTCGGCGCAATCTGGGTAACGCTGAATGTTCCGTTAAAACTGGGATTGCCCACGTTGGTAATCGTCAGCGTCTCGTTGGCCGGCAACTGGAACTGCTGCGTGGTGGTGATTGTTACGGTGCCGCTTAAACGCTGGGCGCCATTCGTGGCAGCGATCGCAAGGGTCGGCTGCGGGAATGAAGAAGTTGTAAGCGCCTGCTGATAGGTGAAGGTGTTCGAAGTAGTTGTCAAAACCTGGTACACGCCGTTGAACGTAGGATCAGTCAGGAAGAAGCCAGACTGGATTGGGTTCGGCGTTGTTGGCGCGGGCACTGAACTGATCGTCACGGTTTGGCCCGGCTGTAACTGATGCGGAACTGTGGTCGTGATCGTGACAGTGCTCACGCCGCTGACAACGTTGTTTGAGCGCGTTGCTCCCGCCGGATTCACGATGGGCGAGCTTCCGCCTGCGCTCAGGGTTGGCGGGAATGTGTCCGCCACCACCGCGGATGAAATCGTAGTCGAACTATTGTTCTTGATGCTGAGTTGATATTGAATCGGGGCGCCTGCCGGAGCGGTACTTGGGACGGCCGTCATGGTGAGCGTAAGGTCTGCCGTGGTGCAGCTGCGCGCGGGATACGCCACCAGGTCCTGAATTTCGCCGGGGCGATTAATGGCGAGATCGCTCAATGATGCCAGCACGCCACCCTGGCCGATCCTGAACACGGCGACTCCGAATGAGTCGTCCGCTACATAAAGGAAAGTGCCGCTAGCATCCGTGGCCATTCCCGCGGGTGTGTGGAGCTGCGTGCTGGTGCCGAATTTTCCAACATTCACCAGGCTGCCATCAGGGTTCACCGTGAACGCGTTCACGCTATTCGTGAACTGGTTGCTCTGGAACAGCTGCGTATTGTCAGGGCTATATAAGACCAGGTTGGAATTGTTTCCTGAAGAAGTAAATGGTGTCCCGGGCACCGGAGTAAGAACGCCTGAAGTGGCCGTGCCCACGGAGTTGTCAACGGTCCACGCGTCGGCAAGAGCGGGGCTTCCAGTGGCTTCGCCAGCATAGAGACGATCGGCGGCGCAGCTAAAATCCAAACCGGAAAGACTTCCCGAACCTGTCTTGGCAAATGGCGAACCTGAGACAGGCGTTAGCGCGCCCGCATTAATCGTGAACATTGAAACGCTGGTTTGATTTGAAATCGCCAGGAACTGGCCATTGGGAGAAACCACCATGCCAGCATTGGGGGAGCAGCAGTTCGGTGTGAGCGGGGTCGCCAACGGAGTCAGAGTTCCACCGGCATTGATGGTGAAAGTTTCAATCTGGCCATTGCTTGAGGCAAACAGGAAATTGCCGTCCGGCGTTGCCGCCAGTGAAATGCCCTGGCAGCCATCCAGCGTGAGCAATGTGGGAAACGGCGAGCCGGCTACGCGCGTAAGTATGCCGGTAGCCGGATTAATCTGGAACGAGGTAATGGTGCGGTCACCCGTATTGGCCACAAACATCAGATTATTAACAGGACTCAGCGTGATCCGATTCAGACCGTAGCAGACCACGTTCGCGCCCACTCCGCCGGTGGAAAAAGGCGAGCCGCTCAACTGCGTAAGCGCACCCGTGGCGGAGACTGAATAAGCGGAGACCGAGTTGGCGGCCGTCTGGTTATTCACATAGACATAATTCCCCTGGGCCTGCGCGGCCAGAGGGGACAGGACCGCCATCACCAGCACTAAAATGGCAAAGAGCCGGAACAATCCGGCAGGCTTGGTTCCTGTATTGATTCGCGTGGAAATTTGGGCGCGCATGGGTGTTGCCTCCAAAGGGGGTGCTTAAAACTGAATGAATGACCGAACGGGATTGCCTTGTGCGTCGCTGTACGTGACGCTCATGGCTGGACTGCTGCCTTTTTGCCAGGACTGGTACAGCGCCTGGGGAACGCGGAACGATCCGCTCACCTGTGTGCTGCTGCCGGCGGCAAGAGAAAGACCGGAAAGTTGTCCGTAAACAACGCGGCCGGCCTGCGGCTCATGCAGTGAAATGGTGGCGTTGCCGATGCTGGAAGAAGTGTTGTTGGCGACGGTCAGCATGATCGTGAGCTGCACTTCTTTTCCCGCGGCTGCGGCGGCGCCCAGGGTGTATGTGCCGCTGAAGTCGCTTGCGGCGGGCGCGGCAAACGCGCTCAACGCGAGCGCAAGCAATATGACGGCGGAAATTCGCAGGGATGTGCGTGCGGAAATCATGGGATTCCTCCAGCGGCTTCAGCCCAAAGCTGAAACCAGTCAAGTGAGAGCCGTGTTGAAACTGCTTTAGGGATGGGAGCCCGGAAGGGACTTTCCTCTTACCCTGATACTTCGTGTTGCGATACTCGTAAGGCGATATTTAATATCCGCGGCATTAAGGGTGGCTTGGAGACGTATTAAGTTTTCAAAAGTTTATTGATTTAAACGCACCAGTCTTGCCAAATGCTTTCCTTTGCCGAGCGTCCTGCAAGCCAAAATGGCTTGCCGACATTTCTGTCTTCTTATCAACAGGCATATCGACGCAAGTAAACAACTCAACAAAAAAGCGGGGTTTTGAGACCGGAAGGGAATGCCGCTATCTCTATTCCCCAAAAAAATCAGACTGCAGTGTGTGGGTCCGGCCCGGAAGGAGCCAGATCCGAAAGTTTGGTATTACTCAACATGCCAAGAGTAGGCGGGCGGAATTAGGGTGCCGTTAAGGACAGATTAAAATTTCAAAGGATTCATCGCAGTGCGAACCAATGTGTGGCGATGGAAGGATGGAGGAGGCTGGGTTATATCGATTGTAGGATTGCTGTATCCCGAATCTCCAATTTCTATCCTCATGAATGCGCCATCCTGAGCGAGTCCGAAGGAAGCTTGCGACCGAGGACGAGTCGAAGGATCTGCTCTGCTGCTTTTCAGGGCAGCCGATCATCCAGACAGTCTTGAATAGCCCTAAGGTGCAGCGGGGCCGATCCTTCGGCTTCCCACTCCCTGTCTTCCTGAGCGCAGCGCCGCCACGCCTTTTCCAAACCCAGACCCTCGAGCGCGAAGTCGAAGGATCCCGAGGATTTTTTCTTCTATCCATACTGCATCAGGGAGTTCTCACAATACCTCGCCTGCTCTTAGGCACGATCCATCATCATGGTTTTTTTAAAGCTCAGCCTTTGCGCTGTAAAGCACTTTCTGAGACACCACACTAGTTATCATCAGAACAATCCGTGGGCCATCCCACCGCGTTACCATTACGGATCGCGACCAAAGTGGCGGCTGCAACCCTGACAAAAAAAGGCTGGGACGAGCCGAATACTCACTCCCAGCAAAGGCCTCCAGATGCAAAATGCATTTAAGAGAACTCCCTGAATCTATATGGCAGAGGACGCATTCCCGCGATCCTTCGACTTGCGCTCATCCCGGCTTCGCCGAAACTCGCGCGGCGCTCAGGAAGACAGTCTTAAAATATTTTTGTTCAAGCTGTCTAATTCGCTCTTTTTTCGTTGCTTCCACTTCGCGCGGAGTGTATAAGCGAGTCGGGACGCTCCCGGTGGATAAGACCGAGTAACGTCCCTAACCAAAGCACCTAATAGCGAGGCGACAATGGCTACTATTGATGTTATCCAAAAGTCCCAGATTTATCACACACTCTCAGAACTCAACACAGCGTTTGCGGCGATTGTGGGCCACTGCGACACATTGCAGCAGACTGGATTGTTCAAATCAAAAGCGGCAAAGCTATTCTCCAGTTTCACGCAGGAGCTGCAGGCGGAAATGAACCAGGAATTTCTTGAAGACCTGCACCAGCTTGAGCTGGACGACTGGGGACGCTACGGTAAGGCCCGGCAGAAATGGGAGAAGCATCTCAAAGATCCTGACGACGTTTTTATTCATGCGGAAGAACGCAGGAGAGAACTGGCCAAAAAACGCAAGAAACACTAGGGCAGAAGATTCAGACGAGATGACCCGCCGAAACCGGCGGGTTAGTTATTGGTGATCCGTGTTGACGGAGCCACGTGTCAGGCGTTGTGAAAAGTTGGTACTGGTGGGACGACGATGACCGCCGCTCTTCCCAGGAGCTTGCAAACAGAGCCTCTCCCCCTGTCCGCGCTTTTTGATCCTATGTGTCAATTTCACCAGTTGTAAATCCTGATAGTTTTGCGAATATGTTCAATGACGGGCAGACTTTATTCACTATGTGTTCGACATAAAACAGACATCCTTCTCGGTTTTTAGCTAAAGTAAAAACGCCGCTGGCGAGCTCCCCGGTCCATCAGGGCCAACCAGAAAGCCATCCGAAATATCCGAGGGGCGTGCATGATGGTTGAGAGTAACGGAAAAATTCACCTGGTAGAAGTGCCGGAAAAGCCTTCGCACCGTGTTCTTGTCGTCGAGGATTTCGCGCCTTTCCGCCGGCTTCTTTGTGCCATGCTAGCAACTCGCGCCGGTTTCAAGGTCATAGGACAAGCAGCGGACGGATTGGAAGCTGTACAGAAAGCGGCAGATCTGAAGCCGGATTTGGTCCTGCTTGATATCGGACTCCCCAAGCTAAATGGATTGGAGGCCGCCCGGCGAATTCTTACCGTTGCTCCACAAGCCCGGGTGATTTTCCTGAGTCAGGAATCTTCTCCTGAGGTGGTGCAGGAAGCCCTTGAGGTAGCCTGGGGCTATGTTGCAAAAACAAAGACCGCGACGGAGCTGTTCGTTGCTTTAGAAACTGTCATGGGAGCCCGGCGGTTTGTTGGAACCATCTAGCTTGCGCTGTCTTGTGCAGGTTAATTGGCGTCCAGGGTCCTTCCTTTCACTGTTCTTATAGACTTCGCGCCTAAGACTCCCCGCGTGATGCTCTTTTCCCCAATGTGTGCCAGTTCGCCTTTCTCGATCACAAACTCTGACAGGCCGCAATCCAGGCAAACCAATATTTTGGGGAACACAAACATGCCAGGTTCACCCAGGTTTGGAAGACCGCGGAAATGAAGGTTGATTTCACTATCGAGCTCGGTCTGGTGCAAAGATAAGCATCGAGTGCAAGACATACCAAGCCTCCTCCGGTAATCTTTAGCAAACAGGAAGGTCTTTTGTCTGTTCAAAACAGCACAGGGCCGGATTCAAGACCAGAGCGTGTTATTAGTGAGATTTTTCCGCTTTTTCTGGGCACCAGTCTTCGTCCTCCGTATGGATGGGCCGCTTGGTGGCGCGCGCCTGGAGATCGCGCAGAATGCACTCTAGTTCGATCAATGCCTTGGGATAGGCAGGCCGCTGCGTGTTCAGTAAGGGATAGAAATTCTTGATGGCGATGGTCTGCCGGCCAGAAGCATGTTGAATATTCAACTGCGCTTCCCAGTCAAAATCCACCACTCGAATTTGTGACGGGATCTCCGCAGGCACGGCGCGCAGTTCTTTGCTATTCAGCAAAGCAGTCAATTTGTGCAATTCCGCTGGCGTGAGCCTGGTATTGAAAGTGCCCGTTTTGCGATCATTGCCGGACTCGCTGTAACGCACGCGTCCGTCCGCGAATATTTCAAAATCCTCGGTGTGAGTATTTCCGATGATTGGCCCCTTGATGTCGTTGTGTGACGCAAGCATGGCCTTTGGTGTGTCCTTGGCGGCCAACAGCAGCCCGCAGAAAAATGTGGCAAGCAGAAAGATGAATCGCATAAGCAGCAGTTTACCTCAAGCTAAATTCCGCGAATGGCGGTTGAATCCATGGTGATTGCAAATAAAAAAGGCTGGCGATCTTCCGCCAGCCTGTTGGTTAAACGTTAAGGTTACGGAACGATGTAAACGTGGCCTTGTCCATGCAGCCCAGTTGCAGGCGGCACGATCTGGCTCTTTTGCAGCGTCTGGTCAGGAACGATCAGCGCCGGATCGTCCGCAATCGCCAGGTTGGCCTTCGAGTCAGTCTGGCTGTTGAAGGCCAGAGCTGTTACCGGACCAAGATCCTGATTGAGGCTCAAGAGCGGATTGAATGAAGCCTGCGCCACCCAATCGATCATGGTAGTGCAGATGGATCCGAACTGGGCCACTTCAGGCGGCAGGGCCAATCCTTGGCTTACCGCGGCTGCGGGAGGAAGTCCCAGGCTGCCCATGAAGAGACCAGGGGCGGTTCCAGGGTCTGCCGGCACGCTGGCTGAAAGCTTCACACCCATTGGCGGCAGGCATTTTTCACGATCGCCCACCGGGCCAACAGCAAAGGCTGCCGGGTTGGTGAACAACTGTGGACTAAGCAGCGACTGCGGATCAGGGCTTTGCAGCCGCGAGATCGGTTTATCGATTTCGCGGGCGCTGCCTCTTTGCAAGTCGGGTGAGGCTGCCACAAGCACGGTTACCTGGCTGCCTTTCACAAGCTGGCCGTTGGCGTTTGGCGGCGGTGCAAGCTCGGCGATATAGAGATCATTCCCCATAAAGGCGAGGCTGAGTGCGCCTACACCGTGTCCGAGCCCACCCACCGGGATAGTTGCGGTTGGAGCCGTTGCCGGCTGCTGGATTTTGTTGATAGAGCCGATATTGTAGTAACCGATGTAAACCGCTCCATCGTTGAACGGACCGTTAGGAATGGCAACTGCACCCACGGTGCCTCTACCTGAATTCAGCAGACCGGTTTGCGAAACGGTTCCGCCCGTTCCGTCGGGAATAAATTTCAGTCGGGCGATGCCCTTGCTGTCGCCGGAAGAATCGGGCACGTAAACGTTCTGGCGTCCTAGGGCATCCGGTTTGTCAGCCGCAGGCTGGCCAGGAATGAAGCCAACCGGTTGGAAGCAATGCGTCATGGCAGCCGCACCAGTGATCGGGTTTTGATCAATGCGGCAGAAGCCGTGGTCTTCGTCAGAAACCCACCAGTTGGTCTGCAACCAGAGCAGGCCTCTTGGATGGGTCACACCAGAGAGGAGCAGAACTGCGCGCCTTCTTGCATCGTTGCTGGGAGCGCCAACGGGAGGATTGTCATTACCAGTCTCGCTGTTGACGCATGGGGGAGGATTGAGCGGCGTTACAATGCAAGGCTCCTGCGTCAGGGTGCTGGAAGCCTTGTACAACCAGGATCTGCCGGTCTTAGGCAGAGTGCCGGCGACTGCCGGAGGCGGAGCTTCAATGATCGGGTCAGTGGTTACGGTCATGTCTTCAATGAAACCGCTGCCATCGGCCAGCGCAACCGGCGTTGCACTCTGGACCCAGTTCATACCAAAAACCAGAGTATATTCCTGAGGAATCGTGCTGGCTACGCAGGGCGGGGCGACCTTAGGTACTGCGCAAGGGAAACCGCTCTGGTTCCAGACCTGGAAGTTGGCGGCGCTGAAAGTGTCATAGCGGATTATGCGGTTGCCGTTGCCCCAATAGAGCCAGCGTCCGTTGGTATTCTTGGAGAAGAACTGGTCAGAGATCAGACCTTGCTGGGTTTGCAATTTGCCAAACTCCAGCATGGCCTGGCAGGCAGGCAGAGTGTAGTTGCACAGGTCGGCGTTCTGAATGCGGTTCAGGAATCCGGCTTGCGTCGCCCATAGATCATGGCCTACCCACGCAAGACTGAGCAGAGTAGCTCCACTGAAGGAGGTGCCTACGCGCTCAACTGCGTTTCCGGCTGGCGTGAAATTAGGCGTAAGAGGATTTCTGATTCGCCAGATATCACCGCTGCCCTGGAAGCAGATGTAAAGCTTGCCATCAGGGCCGAGACGCGAATCGCGAATAAAGCGACCGCCATTCACCGGTGCGCCGTTGGTGAACACGGATTTTGTGCTGTCAAAAATTGTGACTTGGCTGGCGGCATTGATGATGGTCCTGCCAGGCTCCGTGGGAGAGGCCATGAACTCAATGCGGGAAACTTCCTTAATTCCGGCAACGAAGACATAACCGTTGGAAGCGACGCCTTGGTTGTTAATGACGCCCTTGGTTTCTACCTGATAATCCACCGGCGCGAAAACTCCAGGCAGATAGCAGGTGGCGAGATTTATAATTCCATTCGAAGGGCCGGTATCTGGACCGGTATTGTCCAAACGGCAGAAGCCGGAGGCTCCGTCAGATACCCACCAATCGGTTAAGGGTGCTCCGCCAGGAATTGGGTTTGGCACTGTCGCTTTAACCATCCCACTGGGGCGAAACATCTGTTGATTTCCCACCTGCACGCCCGGTCCTGCAAACGCGCTGGTTACACACATGAAGGTAACCAGAGCCAGCATCAGGCTGCGTTTCCATGAGCGAGTTAGCAAGGTCTGTTTGCTGTCCTTGCCTGCGGCCCGCAAAAAGTTCGAGTTCATTTTGGTTCCTCTCTTCGATGAATGCTTCTTCTAACCATTCCCGCTTCTTCGAGCCCGATGCGGGGGAGTACTTTCTGCTATTGAGGCTGCCGGACTGAAAGTCCGGCAGCCCCAGGTTTGGTTACCTCAGGAACGTGACGCCACTCTGAGCAAATCCACCAGCGTCCGAAGTGATCGTCACTAGGTTCGGCGGCGGTATGTTGCTGAAGCGGAGTGAGAACACGCCCTGGGCGAATGGGATGATTGGTCCCATCACGCCTTGCCACTGGAGTCCGGTGGCGGGGTTGATGATGTCCAGAGTCGCGGTCAGGGTTACGCCTGGCGTAAAGTCGCTGCAGTTTACGATCAGACGGCCCTTGGTGCGGCGATAGACGACGTTGCTGATTACGATCGTGTCCGTTGCCGGCTGGACGATTACGGTTACGGTTGCAGGCGCGCTAACCAGATTCGGCGATACGCTGCTGGTTGCCGTCACCTGGAAGGTGAAGGACTGTGCAGGCGTAAGCTCCGGCACTGTACCCGCTGTGAACGTTACCGGTGAGCCCGTGGTCGCCGACAGTGAAGCGTCGGGAGGCAGAGCCGCCGGGGATACCAAGGTCCAGGTGAAGGTAGAGTTGCACGGCGTACCAGCTGCTTGAGCCGGATCAACACAAGTTGCACTCAAGACCACCGATGCACCGCTGGCCACCGTGATGGTCGTGCCGCTCACGGTCGGAGGCGGAGGCGGTATGCCAGGAAGCACTGGAGCAGGATTCGGTCCAGTCGCTACAGCATTGACGACCGGCGCAGTTCCTGCAGGTGCGATTACTACCGGCACGATCAGACTTGCCGGCGCCGATTGCGGAACGCTGCTGCTCTGTCCGCCCACAACCAGGGAGAACGTCAGGTTCTGCGCACCAGCTATGGTCGGAACCACAAAGGTCGGTTTAGCGGCAAACGGATCACTCAAAGTGACAACCGGATCGCCAGGATTGATGATCTGCGCCCACTGGAACGGACCAGTTGGCGGATTGCTGCTTGTCCCGTCAAGCGTGACTGTGATTCCAGCGAATGGCGGGTTCGGCGATGAAGTGAATTTCGGCACGGCGAGCGTGGTGATCGCGCCGGGAACGCAGGTCAACGGAGGCAACGTGTTATCCGGGAACGGATTCAGCTGTCCCATCACCTGGTTGGGGTAAAACGGCATTGGTTGTTGTCCCAACTGGACTTGGGAGCTATCAAAAACGTCGCTTACCATCGGCAACTGGCCCATGCCGTTGTCGAGGAAAAGGATGTCAGCAAAGTTGGACATTGGCGGACGTGAGCCTGGCACCTGGTTCTCTGGGAAGATGAACTCGCTGCTGGGCAATTGATATTCGGAGTAGGTAAGACCGTTCTTGCTCTTACCCGGCAAGCTGCCACTGATGCGCGCGCCAACGTTCTGCACGGCAGGAAGGAAGTTGCCACCCTGTGGGAAGCGCATACGCCAACGGCCCTTTACGCCGACTCCCGGAGGTCCCGGCTCAACCGGGAAATTGGCCGCCCAGGCAGGCTCGCGGAAAGTCAGGTTGCCATTGCAATCCTGGTCAACCGCGGAGACGTCAACCTGGCGCGCGATGTCCGTGGTGAAACCTTCCACCCTGGTGCGTACGCCGGCTTCTTGTGGGAACAGGGCGTGATCCACTCCGCCCGTACCCTGGATGACTACATCTTCGTGAATGTAGGCTGGATCGGTTCCCGGCCATGTATAAGCGCCAACCGTCAGGGCTTCAACATCGGTTGCCGTTATGAACGGACCCTGATCATCCATCTCAAGCGTGCCGATGATGTTGACGAAATCGCCCACTTCAAACGGCATTTCCAAAAGAGGATCCTGCGGAATCGGGTTCTCCACGGTCGGCGCATCGCCGACCTGGTTCATGGTGAATATCGGCACAAGCAGCGTGCCGGAAACCGGATCACGAGGCCGGTTCTTTTCCGGACACTGCGGGTCCTGCAAATTTTCAGGATTTAACAGGGACAGAGCCGGGCCTTCTGAACCGTCCGACCCGTCAACATAAGGGCTCACCGAAGGAATACACATCGGATAGCCGGTCTGCGAGTTCACGGTCGGGTTATTCTGGTCAACCGCAAAACGGGGATCAGCCGACTTTCCGGCGCTGTAGCGGCCTTTGGTGAGCACGATCGGATTGCCGCCGCCATCAAGCATGGGCGTGCCATCAGGATTTGGGACCGTGAAGGTGATGGCCGGGTCATTGATCTGCACCCGCATTCCGTTCACCCACATCACGCCGTTGGCGTAATCGAACCTCTCGATGAAGCCCTGGATAAAGTTCCCGGGGTCCTGAAAGAGATAAACAATTCCAGCAATGTACTGGCCGCTGACAATGTTTCCCTGGACGCTGATTTGATAGGTTCCCGGGAAGCGCACGGTGTCAGACATCGCCAGCCCGGTTTGAATAATCGGGTCAGTCTGATGCGTGTTCGGGTTCAATTCGAACGCTTCTTCCCACGTCAACAACGTGTTGGGGAAGATGACCACGGTGCTTTGCGGCACGCGGATGACGGTGTTATTTACCTCAACCCAGCCACCGGTGATCTTGCACTGCGCCGGTAATGGGGGGTTGGCCGGCGTCGGTGTCGGATTGTCATCCTTGTTGCACAGCCCCGGAGTTGCATCCAATGAAGCGTACTGGATGAATCCGGTGATTTGAAAGCCGGTTGGCATATTGCCTTCACGCGGCGGTACTATCGGCGGCGCCGGAGGAACCGCGGCCGGCGCCGGCCACGGAATTGGATTAAGGCTCTGGGCCGATGCTTTCATGCCCAGCGCCGTGATCAGCAGCAGCAGTACAACTCCCGCTACTTTGAATCTCTTGGTTAGTTGCTCAAATCCCCACATTTTGAAGCTCCTTCCGTCGTTGTACTGCAATTTCGTCCTGCTCTGCCTTGCTGATGTGTTGTCTTGATCGTGCTGCCCTGACCGCGCCGGAGGCTGGGTCGAGGCTCTTTCCGTTGCGAACCTAATTGGAGCCGGCATTTTGCCCTCCCAACAGGTTCTCCAGGAATGTGGGAAGAGGCTTGCCGCCCTTGGCTCCCACTGCCGGAATTTCCATTAGCTGGTCTGTCGCGCGGTCTGGATGTTTCGGATCCGGCGTAATCGGATAGCCGTTTGCGCCGTGCGGATGACCGTTTGGCGTGAACAACTGTGGATGATCGAACGGGGCCGCTTGCGCGACGGTCCGAGGATCCGTCAGGCCGTTGCGCAGGAAATCAACCAGATCGATTTTTTCCTGTGCGGTCAGGCCCAGCAACTCGATGTCCGGGTCCATGTACTTGACTTCTTCAACCGTGTTGAAGTCACCGCCGCGGTTGTAGAACTCCACTACCTGCTCCAGCGTGAGCCGGCTGCCGTTGTGGAAGTACGGCGCTGTAAGAGCAACGTTGCGAAGCTGCGGCGCCTTGAAGAACCCGCCACGCGCAATGTCATCGCCGCAATTCATCGGTGAGGG
>Ga0105245_10002823_pt1 | contig 15605 bp, 17 predicted proteins | sample KBSM54metaG_FD_81523 | JGI IMG/M metagenome (GOLD analysis project Ga0105245, IMG submission 81523) | Miscanthus rhizosphere microbial communities from Kellogg Biological Station, Michigan, USA - KBS M5-4 metaG | ecosystem: Host-associated > Plants > Roots > Rhizosphere > Soil | place...
CCGTCGCAGGCCTTTGACCCAGCCGACCTCCTCGACTCGCTCCGATCGGCCGGAGTCGAGTACGAGGCGCCCTCGGGCTCGCAATAGTGGAATCTGTCGACGGCAGCAAGGAATGCCCGGCCTGCGGGCAGCCGCTCTACGGCTGGATCGAGCTGGACACGCCAGCCGGGCCGACACTCCTCGAGCGCTGCGAGAACTGCCGCCTGGGCCTCGCTGCCGGCCTGACGGCGGACGACGCTTCGCACGAGCTGCTGGCCGAGGCGCGGCGCCTCCCCAACGGGCGCCTGGAGCTGGAGGTCGCAAACCGCGACAGCATCGCCGCGCGGCTCGGCGGCCAGAACTGGGCTGCGCTCGAGCCTGGGCGTGGCCTCTACCCGACCCCCGAAGCGCTGCGGCTGCTGGCCCGGAAAGCGGGGCTCGACATCGTCCGGCTCCGTTCGCCGCGGCGGCGCCGCGCGCTGGTGTGGATGTGGCAGACGATCGTCAACGCCTTCACCTTCAACGAGAACTTCGCGCTGAGGGTCCGTCAGGGAGACATGCATCCGCAGGGCGCGTCCGAGCGCCTCAAGTACGGCGTTGACATGCTCGTGACCGTGCTGGCGACCCCGCTCGTCCTGTTCGTCTCGATTCCGATGGAGCTGATCGCGGATCAGGCCGGCAGCGGCGGCGTGCTCGTGGCCGTTGCGGCTCAGTCGTCGGACGAGTACGAGAAGGTCGACCAATAGGCGCAGACCTCCTCGAACCGGAAGCCGAGCGCGTCGCCGTCGGCGTCCACCTCGATGGAATCCGAGTGGAGCTCGTGCCCGGAACGGTGGTGGCCGGGGATCACGCACGTGACCGGCTCCTGCCCGGTGACCGGCTCGCCGACGCGGACGGTGACCTCCTCCGCCGCCCGGAACCAGCCGCGCCTTTCCGCGTGGTCCAGCTCGATCGGCGCGACTCGCGTCGCGATCAGGCGGCTCGGCTTGAACACCCAGGGGAATTGCTGCTCGGGCGTGCCGCCGAGCTGCCCGAGAAAGATCGCCTCGAGCAGCCGCCGCTGATCGGGGTCGCCCCGGTCGTCGACGAACAGCACGTAATCCCACGGCGAGCCGGCCTCGTCGTCGTCGTACCTCAGCGCCAGCACCGCGCGGAGGCCCGCCAGTGAGACGTCCTCGACCCCACCGTCCTCGATCTCCCACGAGAGGGCGCCCATGCACACGCCGTGGGTGGAGCGACCGCCCTTGCGCCCGCCAACGGCCCGGCACGGGCAGATCGTGTCGCAGTTGCAGGACTCGAGATAGGTGCCGCTGATCGCCCAGGACGGTGCCTCGGCGGGCATCTAGAGCGCCCGGCGCCAGACGCGCTTGGCGAGCGGCAGGGCGAGCATGCGCGGGGCGTGCTGGCCGGTGATCGCCCCCGCGCGGTTGAGGAGGCCGGGGACGATCGCCCGCTTGCCGTCGTCCGCCGCCTCGACCGCCGACTTGGCGACCGACTCGGCCGACAGCCAGAACATCCCTGGTAGCTGAGCCTCAGCTCCGGAGAGGCCGGCGACGTCCATGAACTCCGTCTTGACCGGCCCGGGACAGACCGCGGTCAGCGTCACGCCGGTGCCCTTGAGCTCCTCGTGGACCGCCTCGCTGAGGCTGAGGACGAACGCCTTCGTCGCGGCGTAGGTCGCCGAGCCCGGGAGCGGCTGAAAGGCGGCGGTCGATGCGATGTTGATCACTGCACCCCGCCCGCGCTCGACCATCTGCGGCAGATAGGCAGACTGGAGGTCCAGCAGCGCGACGCAGTTCAGCTCGACCATCGACGTCAAGAGCTCCCGGTCGGTGTCGGCGAAGTCCTCCCCGCCGCCGAAGCCCGCGTTGTTGACGAGAACCTCGACCTGCAGTTCGAGCTCGTCGATCCGGCGCACGAGGTCGGCCCGGGCGGTTGCGCTGCCCAGATCCGCGCCGATCGCCTCGGCCCGGATGTCGAAGCGGTCCGAGAGCTCCGCGGCGAGGGTGCGCAGCCGATCCTCCCTCCTCGCCACGAGCGTGACCCCGTGGCCGCGAGCCGCGAGCTCGCGCGCGGTGGCCTCGCCGATCCCGGCCGATGCGCCGGTGATCAGCGCCGTCGAGGCGGCGGCGGGCTCGGGAAGCGCCACGGGGCCAGGCTATCCGTTTCGGGGGCCGAGCCCCAACTACAGAACCACCAACTGCACCTGCCAGTTTCGGGGGCTGAAGCCCCCTCACTAACATGCATTGCATGGAAGGAAGCGAAGGATTCAACCTCTTCGGCGATCCGGATGAGCTTCGTGAGCGCCTCGGTGAGCTGGCAAACCAGATGCAGGACAGCCAGCGTGTGGCGTGGGCGGACAATGCGATCAAGCTGGCGGTCGACATGACCGTCGCGGCGATCAAACGCCTCGACCTCACTGGCGGCAGCGACGAGCAGGCGGTTCAGGTTCGCGACGCGATCAGGATCGTCTTCCCGGAGGCAGTGACGCTCGTGCGCGAGGCGCGCGAGGGCCTCGCCTAACCGGGCTCGCATTCGGCACATCCCGCGCGCCCCAGGCCCGTGTTGGGAGCCTACGTTGGCTCCATGCGAGCCCGCGACGAGAACGGCGCCGCCTCGGTCGAGCACGTCGGCCTCGTGCTGCTGATCGCGCTCCTCGCGATCGGAGCCATCGCCGCGCTGGCCGCCGCTCCACCGACCGACGAGGCGAGGCGCCTCGGCTCGTCGCTGGACCGCAAGATCCGCTGTCCGGCACGTCTGCCCGATCCGTGCTGGCAAGACCCGCTGACCGAGGCGTACAGCAGGCCGGTCGCGGGGCTCGTTCGCGCTCTAGCCCCGACCCCGCGGCCCGTGGCCGGGCCGTCGGGCCTCGGCCTGGTGCCGATCGACTTCCGCTACTGCCGCAGCGAGAGCTGCGCCGTCCCGGGTGATGGTGCCGGCCTCACGCGATCAAACCGGCGAGTGACGGCGTTCACCTCAGTGGTCGACCGCCGGCGATCGGGCGGGGATGTCGAGGTCAGCTACTGGCTCTACCGGCCCGGCATCGGCTGGAACCGCGCCGTGCGGCACGTGTCGGCGGGCGACGTCGAGCGCTACGCGGGGACGCCGCTACTCGACAGCGCCAACCCGGTCCTGGTGCCGCTCGAGACCCTCTACGGACGCGACCACTACGACTTCCCGCCCGCGGAGGAGCCGCCGTGGCGGTGGAAGGTGGAGAGCGTGTACCCCGGGTAGTAGCCGCTGGCGCTACCAGTGGGCGTCGTGGTGCTCCATCACACCGAGGCCGCTCGTGAGCGTGATGCCCCCCGGCAGGGTCCCCGAGAAAGCGCCCAGCGGCTGTCGGTACGTGTAGCGGACGCCGAAGCGTTTCTCCTCCCGCTGTCGCTCACACTCGCCGGCGAAGTCAAGGCGGGAGCCCTCGTCGAAGCGGATCGCCTCCAGTCCGTCGAACTCGACCGGCCCGGGCTCGGTCGGCTCGCCGTCGACCCAGATGCCCCGCTCGGAGAGCTCTGGCGGATCGTTGATGCCGCTGACCAGGTTCCAGCCCACCGATCGCCTGTCGGTGGCCTCGCCGACACCGGCCGACCAGCTCCAGACCGTGTGGTGCGGGTGGTAGCCCTCGGACTCGTCCTCGACGCCCCGGGCCTCGATCTCGATACGGCGCGAGCCGATGCGGACGTCGCACGCCACCGGCACGTCCACCCGCTTTCGCGTCCAGACGTACTGGCCGTCGCTGGTGGGGCAGACCACCTCCACCCATTTCGCGCTGCCGAAGCGCAGGAACGCGCGAACCTCGCCGGCCTCGGGGTGCTTGGCCTGGATCCGGGCGACCGACCCCTCGTCGGCGCTGTGGAGGACGAGGCCGTCGCCTTCCCGGCCCTCGGTCCATACGTCGCCGCGGGCTCCCGGCATCAGGGTGGCGGTGCGCTCCCAGAGCTTTCGCTCAGCGCGGTCCCAGATCGCCCAGAAGGTCTGGCCGAGCGGCCCTACGTTGATGCGGGCCGCGCACAGCAGGAGCTCGTCGCCGAACGCCCCCACGTAGCGCCAGCGCTTGCGCCAGTGGCCGTCTCGGCGCATCGGAAGCTTGTCGGGCGGGAGCGGCAGCTCGGGGCGGCCGGGGCCGGGACCTCGCCAGGGAAGAGACACGTCACTCAATGCGAGCGATCGTGTCGCCCGCGGCGACCGATCCGCCCTCGGTGACGGCGAGCTCGCTCACCTTGCCCGCCCGGTGGGCGGTGATCTCGTTCTCCATCTTCATCGCCTCGACCACGCAGATGAGGGTGCCCTCCTCGACCTCGTCCCCCTTCTTCACCGGGACCTTCAGCACGGTGCCCTGGATCGGCGAGACGAGCACGTCCGTCGCGCCGGCCGCCGCTCCGCCGCCCGCCGCCCGCTCGCGCCGGGGCGGCCGGCGCAGCGCGGCTGCCGGGCCCGGATTGCCGCCCGCGGGGACCGCCGCGCCGATCACCTTCACGCTGTGGAGCCGGCCGTCGACCTCGACCTTGTAGGTCCGGGCCAGCGCCTCCTCGGGCTCTCCCTCGCCGTCCGCCTCGGCCTCGGGCGGCCCAGTGGCCTCGGGCTCCAGGCTCTTCAGCCACTTGCGGTCGCCGATCAGGTCGCGGGCCGTCTCGGCGTTTCGCCACTGGTCGGTGGCGAGGATCGCCTCGTGGAAGGGGATCAGGGTTACCAGGCCGCCGACGTCGTACTCGCCCAGGGCGCGCAGCATGCGCGCGGTGGCTCGCTCCCGGTCCGTGTCCCAGACGATGAGCTTGGCGACCATCGGGTCGTAGAGAGGAGTCACCTCCGACCCGGCGCGGACGCCGGAGTCCACGCGCACGCCGGGGCCGGCCGGCTCGACGTAGCTGGTGATCTTCCCGGGGGCCGGGGCGAAGTTCTTGTGGGCCGCCTCGGCGTTGATCCGGCACTCGATCGCGTGCCCGCGGAGCTCGACGTCCTCCTGGGAGACCGAGAGCTCCTCCCCGTCCGCGACCCGGATCTGCTCGCGGACGATGTCGATTCCGGTGACCATCTCGGTCACGCAGTGCTCGACCTGGACGCGGGTGTTCATCTCGAGGAAGAAGTACTCGTCGCCGTCCTGAAGGCCCTCGACCGTGCCCGCCGAGCGATAGCCGACAGCGGCAGCCGCGTCAGTGGCGATCTTGCCGATCCGCTCGCGCATCTCCTCGTCCACGTGCGGTGCGGGCGCCTCCTCGATCAGCTTCTGGTGGCGCCGTTGGATCGAGCAGTCGCGCTCGCCCAGGTGGATCACGTTGCCCTGCGAGTCGGCGAGGACCTGCACCTCCACGTGGCGCGGATCCTCGAGGTAGCGCTCGAGATAGACGCGCGCGTCGGAGAAGAACTTCTCGCCCTCGCGCGCGGCGCCCTCGAACGCGTCCTCGAGCTCGTCCTCGGAGTGCGCGACGCGAAAGCCCTTGCCCCCACCGCCGCCGGCCGCCTTGCAGGCGACCGGGTAGCCGATCTCCTTGGCCTGCTCCTTGGCCTCGGCGACGTCCTCGGCAGGGGACGTCGTCCCCGGCACGATCGGCACCCCGGCCTCGGACATCAGCTCGCGGGCGCGGGTCTTGGAGCCCATCGCCTCGATCGCGCTCGCCGGCGGGCCGATGAACACGACGCCTGCCTCCTCACAAGCCTCGGCGAAGTGGGCGTTCTCGGCGAGGAATCCGTATCCGGGGTGAATCGCCTGGGCCTCGGCCTTCTCGGCCGTCTCGAGGATCTTCTCGATGTTCAGGTAGCTCTCGGCCGGAACGGGCGGGCCAAGCAGGTGCGCCTCGTCGGCCTTGGCGACATGCGGAGCCTCACGATCGGCCTCCGAATACACGCCCACCGAGACGATCCCCATCTCCTTCAGCGTCCGCATGACGCGAATGGCGATCTCGCCCCGATTGGCGACCAAGACCTTCTCGAACATGGCGCGTGAGTCTATTTGGCGTGGACCGGCCAGCCGCGCGCTCGGCGCACCGCTCGCCCAGCGAAACGCCGGTCACGAACGGGGTACGTGTCGCCGTGGCCCGGCCACGGCCAAGAGGAGAGGGAGACATCGCCTCGACCGCGGCGTTCTCAGTGCTGTTCGTCGTCCCCGCAGTTCTTGCCGCGTCCCTCTGGATCATTTTGCGAGTCCTCCACACGACGGTCGGGCTCGGAGGTATCGCGTTCCTTCCCTGGTTGCTCGTGGTGTTCGCACCGGCGAGCATGAGCGCCGCGGTCGCCCACTGGGCCTGCCGGCGCCACGACACGGCCTCCGCCACCGCCTGGGGGTTCTCCATGGGCGCAGCGGCTACGACTGCCCTCTTCATGGCCGTGACCGCGGCATGGCTGGTTCCATTCGGCGACTAGGGCTTAATGCGCGGAACGACATCTCGGGCCACCAACTCGATCTGCCGCCGTTCGTCGCCGAGCGGCCACAGGTAGACGCGCTTGCACCCCGCCTGCGCGTACGTGGATAAAAGCGCCGCGCAATCCTCGGCAGGGCCGATGCAAAGGCGTCCCTCGAGCTCCTCCGCGTCTCTTCTCAGGAGAGGTCCGAGGACATTCCCGAGCACGCGATCGCGCTCCGAGCGATCCTCGGTGACCCAGGTCCACATGGTGGCGAGCCCATTGGGGAAATCCTGCGCCTCGCGGCCGCGCGCCTGCAACTCGGCTCCGAGCTCCTCGCGAGCCGTGGCGAACGCCTGGGGCGTCGTGTTGTACGCCGAGGCGAGCCAGCCGTCGCCCAAACGCGCCACTCGGCGAAGGCCGGCGGCGGAACCCCAGCTGCCAACCCATATCGGCACCCCGTCCTCCTGCGACGGACCGGGTGCCAGCTCCAGATCAGCGGGCATGCCGTAGTAGCGCATGCCCGCCGGGGTTGGATCCCGTCCTAGGAGCGCGCGGAGCGAGACGATCGCCTCGTCCAGCCGCTTCCAGCGCTCGTCGAAGTCGATGCCGAGCGCGTCGTAGTCGCGCTCGGAGGAACCCGGTCCGACCGCCGCGATCAACCGGCCCCCGGAAAGCACATCGAGTGCGGCCAGCGTCTTTGCGAGGGGCACCGGCCCGCGCAGGACCGCGAGCGCGACCGTCGTAGCGAGGGTCATCTCGCCGGTGCGGTCGATCACGCTGGCGAGCGCGGTGGGCCCGTCGAGCCAAGGGGTCGAAAAGACGAAATGGTCGTTGGCCGAGACCGCTGCGAAACCGCATTCGCGGGCTGCGTCGACCGCCTCGCCGAGCCGCTTCGGGGAGATCTCATCGTCACCGAACTGCATCAACGGCAAGTGGACCCCGACATCCATGCCTCGATCCTCTCAGGCCCGCTTGTGACGCGCCCGGCTACGCCGCGCGCAGGTGGCGCTCGGCCTCGCCCATCCAGATGACCTGGTCGCGGCCGGGGCCGACGCCCACCAAGCGGATCGGGACGCCGACGTTCTCCGAGATGAAGTCCAGATAGTCCCGAGCCTCGCGCGGGAGGTCGGCCTCGCTGCGGCAATCGCCGATGTCAGCCTCGAATCCCGGGAGGTCCTCGTACTCCGCCTCGGCGCCGTGCAGGACCGACTGGTGGTAGGGCAGCTCGTCGAGGCGCGCGCCCTCGCTGGATCGGTAGCGCACGGCCACCCGTATGGGGTCGATTCCGGCGAGGACGTCGAGCTTCGTGATCGCCAGCGCGGACAGGGTGTTGAGCCTGGCGGCGAAGCGGAGCGCCACGAGGTCGAGCCATCCAGTCCGGCGATCACGCCCGGTCGTCGTGCCGCGCTCCCCGCCGCGCTCACGGATGTAGGCCCCCATCTCGTCGTCGAGCTCGGTCGGGAACGGACCGGCCCCAACCCTCGTGGCGTAGGCCTTGGCGACGCCCCACACCTCGTCGATGTCCGCCGGCCCGATCCCGGCGCCCACGCAGGCGGCTCCGGCGATCGGGTTCGAGGAGGTGACAAAGGGATAGGTCCCGTGGTCGAGGTCGAGAAGCGTCCCCTGGGCGCCCTCGAAGATCACGGTCTTGCCGTTGTCGAGCGCCTCCCAGCAGAGGTGCGCCGTGTCGGTGATGAACGGCTCGAGCCGGTGTCCGTAGCGCAGGTACTCCTCGGTCATCGTGTGGAGGTCGAGGCGCGGGTCCTTGGCGAACGGGCGCAGCATCTGCTGCTTGGGCTCCAGCGCGGCCATGATCTTCTTGCGCAGGATCTTTGCGTCCAGGAGGTCCTGCACCCGGATCCCGAGGCGGGCGGCCTTGTCCGCGTAGCAGGGGCCAATGCCGCGCTTCGTGGTGCCGATCTCGAGCTTGCCCAGCTTGGCCTCGCCCGCCGTGTCGAGCAACACGTGGTAGGGCATGATCAGGTGGGCATTCGAGGAGATGCGCAGTCCGCTGATGTCGATTCGCTCGCGACGGAGCCCCTCAAGCTCTCCGATCAGCACGCCGGGGTCGATGACGACGCCGTTGCCGATCACGCAGGCCTTGCCGGGGTAGAGGATCCCGGAAGGGATCAGGTGGAACTTGAACTCCTCGCCGTCGCGAACGATCGTGTGACCGGCGTTGTTGCCGCCCTGAAAGCGCACGATGGCGTCGGCCTGCTCCGCGAGCAGGTCCGTGAGCTTGCCCTTGCCCTCATCGCCCCATTGGGCGCCAACTATGACGATTCCCGGCACGGCGGATGATTATGGAGTACAGGCCCGGCGGTTAGCGGAACTGGACGTGTTCAGACGGCGTAGCGCATGTCGTCGCCGAAGAGCGGCAGCGGATCGCCGCAGATCTCGACCAGCCGCGAGACCGTCCGAGGGCCGATCTGCTCCTCGAGCGCGGCCTGGTCGAGGTTGGTCGTGACGACGACCGATCGCTGGCTCTCATAGCGCTCGTTGACGATCGAGTACAGCTGCTCGAGCACCCAATCGCTCCGCTTCTCGGCGCCGAGGTCGTCGATGTGGAGGAGGTCGACTTGGGTCAGGCGCTCGAAGAACTCCCCGTAAGACTGCTCGCCCGCCTCGGCGTCGTAGGTGCGGCGAATGCGCGACAGCAGGCGCGGGAGCGAGTAGATCGCGACGGTTCGCCCGGCCTCGACCGCGGCCTTCGAGACGAGCATCGCCAGGGTCGTCTTTCCGGTGCCCACGTCGCCCATCAGCCACAGCCCCTCGCCGTCATCGAGGCGGTCGTCGATCTCCTCCACGTAGCCCTTGACCGCCTTGTACACCGGCGCCTGCCTCGGATCGCGCGCCATGTCCGAGATCGGCGGGCGCTCGAGGCTGACACCCCGGTACTTGCGCGGGATCGCCGAGGCGACTCCCCGCGCCCGTCGGCGCGCCATGCGCCGCTCGCGGCACTCGCAGGGCCGCGCGACGTCCTCGGGCCCGAGGATCCAGCCGGAGCCGTCGCAGACGCCAAGCGGGCAGCTGGGCTCCGAGCCCGGACTCGCGTTCGCCAGACGCACCGGTCGCGGCATGGAGCTCACGCTTCGTCGGCGAAGTCGTCGTCGGCCATGTCCACGAGCGGCGGTCCCTCACCGGCCCGTTGCTCGATCCCGGGCTCGGAGCCGCGCGCGCGATCGACGAACCGCGGGTACTGCTCGAGGAAGACCACTGGCACGTCCCCGGTGGGCCCGTTGCGGTGCTTGGCGATGATCAGGTCGGCCTCGCTCGGATCGGCGTCCTCGTCGTACTTGGATGCCCGGTAAATGAAGACGACGACGTCCGCGTCCTGCTCGATGCCGCCGGACTCGCGAAGGTCGGAGAGCATCGGCCGTCCGCCGGGGCGCTGCTCCGGAGCGCGCGAGAGCTGGGAGAGGCCGATCACGGGGACGTCGAGCTCGCGGGCGAGGATCTTCAAACCACGGCTGAACTGGCTCACCTGCTCGACGCGGTTGGCCCGCGGGTCCTCGGCGCGCATCAGCTGCAGGTAGTCGACGATCACCAGCCCGAGCCCCTCACTGGCAGCGAGGCGCCGCGCCTTGGCCCGCAGCTCCAGGAGGCTCAGGTCCGAGGAGTCGTCGAGCCACAGCGGCGCCTTCTCGAGCTCGTTGCACGCGCGCACCACCCGGGGCCAGTCCCGCGCGGCCACGTTGCCCTTGCGGAGCTTGTCGTTGGGGATCCGCGACCGGCAGGAGATAAACCGGTGGGCGAGCTCCGCCTCCGACATCTCGAGCGAGAAGAAGGCGACCGGCTTCTCGTACTTGGAGGCGACGTTCTCCGCGATGTTGCACACGAGCGCCGACTTACCGAGGGAGGGCCGCGCCGCCACGATGATCAGGTTGCCCGGCTGAAAGCCGCCCAGCTTCGCGTCGAGGTCGCGGAAGCCGGAGGGCGTGCCGGTGATCGTCTGGTCGCCCTTGGTTAGCTGCTCGAGGCGGTCGATCTCGTCGCCTAGGACCTCGGCGACCCGGCGGAAGTCGCTGGCGCGCTCCTCGTGGGCGACCTTGAAAAGCAGGCTCTCGGCGCGCTCGACCAGCTGGTCCGGCTCGCCCTCGCGGTCATGGACCGACTTCTGGATTCGCTGCGAGGTCGTGAGCAGCCGCCGAAGAAGCGCGTTCTGCTTGACGATCTGCGCGTAGTGCCGGGCGTTGCCCGGGACCGGGACGGTGGAGGCGAGCTCGGAGACGGCTTCCTTGCCGCCCGCCTCGGCGAGCTCGCCGTGCTGTGCCAGGTACTCGGAGACGGTCAGCGCGTCGACCGGCTCCCCCTGCTCGTAAAGGCCCGTGATCGCGCGGAAGACGATGCGGTGCCGCTCGCGGTAGAAGTCCTCGTCGTGCAGGCGGACGTCCAGGATCACCGGGGCGATCGCGCCCTCGGAGACCATCATCGCCCCGAGAACGGATCCTTCTGCCTCGAGGTTTTGGGGCGGGACGTGGGTCTCGGCGGTGGCCATGGAGGGGTCGCGATTGTTCGTGTCGGAGCGCATACGCTCCGTTAATTAGAGGGCCGTCGGCGGTCGGATTCGCCCCGTCACTGCCCCATGTCTATGAGTGAGGGGGCGTCAGCCCCCGAAACCGGCTGGTGCTTTTAGTGGTTCGAGCAAACCACAGCCGCGACGGCACCGCAGGAGGCGTTTCCGCAAATGGCGCGAAACACGTTCGGCGCCCCTCGGACGAGTTCGCCGGAGTTTGGCGCTACTTCTCTTCGGCGACGATCGTCTTGATGCGCGCGGTCGATCCGCCGGCGAGCTCGACCTCGATCATGTAGGTGCCGACCTCGCGGATCGGGTCGTCGAGGCGGATCTTCTTCCGGTCGATGCGAAGCCCTCGGGCCTCCCCGATGGCGTCGGCGATCTCCTTGCTGGTCACGGAGCCGTAGAGCTTTCCGTCCTCGCCCGCGCGATGCTGGATGGTGAGCACGGTCTTGGAGAGGAGCGCCGCGGTCTCCTCGGCCCGCTCGGCGGCCTCCTTGGCGGCGCGATCGGCTGCCTCCTGGCGGCGGCGCGCCTCCTCGAGCGACGCGTCGGTGGCCGGCTGGGCGAGCTTGCGGGGCTGAAGGTAGTTGCGCAGGTAGCCGGGCGAGACGTCGACGGCCTCACCGGCCTCGCCGAGGTTCTCGACGTCCTTGAGGAGGATCGCCTGCGCCATCGGTGCCCCTCTCCTACCGCTCGCCGACGTAGGGGAGCAGCGCGATCTCCCGTGCCCGCTTGACGGCGAGCGCGAGCTGCTGCTGGTGGCGCCGGGAGAGCCCGGTGACACGCCGGGAGCGGACCTTGCCGCGGTCGGAGATGAAGCGCCGTATCGTCCCGAGGTCCTTGTAGTCGATCTGCTCGACATTGATCCGCGTGTACTTTCGCGGGCGGAACCGATCGGACCCACGGGGACGGCGACGACCCGCGCTGGATGCGCCCGGACCGGTGGTCGAGGTTGGCCGCCGCCGGGCCATCAGTCGATCTCGCTTTCGCTCGCCAGTGTCATGCCTTCACACGCGCGCCGCCCGTCCAGTGGGGGCGGCGCGAGAGTGCGCATGATAGCCGGGGTGCCTCGAAAAGACGCCCCCGAGTTGGGTCTTCCGGCGGTCTAGAAGGGGATGTCGTCGCCCGCCGAGCCGGCGCCCACGGGCTCCGTGTTCTCGAAATCGGACGTGTCGGCCGGCACGTCGGAGCGCGCCGTGATCCCGTTGCCCTGAACGGCACCGGAACCGTCCCGGCTGCCCAGGAACTGCACCGACTCGGCGATGATCTCGATGCTCTGGCGTTTGTTGCCGTCCTGCGCCTCCCACTCGCGCCAGTCCAGACGGCCGTCGACCGCGACGGGTCGGCCCTTCGAGAGGTAGGTCGCGCAGTTCTCGCCCTGCGCCCCCCAGACGGTCACGTCGAAGTAGTTCGGCTTGTCGACCCACTCGCCGCTCTGGTCCTTGCGGCGGCTGTTGACGGCCACGCGGAGCTTGCAGACGGCGGTCCCGCTCTGAAGGCTCCTGAGCTCCGGGTCCTTGGTCAGGTTGCCCGTGATGATCACCCGATTGATGTTCGTCGCTGCCACTGGAATCAGCACCTTCCTCGATTCGTTGTCTGGTTCCCAGTCTAAGGACGGGGACGGCGCGTTCTCTCCCCCCGCTCGGACAGGAAGGCGCAACGAGCGGCTTTAGAGAGAGCCGTGAGCGCTAGGAGGCGGGCTCTTGGCCCGACTCCGGGGCTGGCGGCGCCTCGGGCTCCTCCGCTGCGGCCTCGGGAGCCGGCTCGGCGGCCTCCGTGGCGTCTGCGGCGGGAGCGGGCTCCTCGCTCGGCGCCTCGGCCGCTGCCTCGTCCGGAGCCTCGGGCTCGCTTGGAGCCTCGGGGGCTGCTTCGGCGGGAGCCTCGGGCTCGCTCGGGGCCTCGGCGGCTTCCTCGGCCGGAGCCCCGTCGCGGCGCGGAGCGCGGGTGGGCGCGCCCGAGGTGCCCATCGCGGGCGGTGGAACAATCGTGGGCGAGTCGGGATCGACCTTGAAGATCCGGAACCTCAGGACGCCATCGGCGATCCGCAGGTTGTGGTTGAGCTCGTCGAGCACCCCGCTCTGCCCCTCGAAGCGGAACAGGCGGTAGTCGGCCTCGGTGCGCTGGCGGATCTCGTAGGCGAGCTTGCGCATCCCCCACGAGGCGTCGTGCTTGAGCGTCCCGCCGGCCTCGATCCGCTGTCGCGTCTGGGCGGTGATCTCGTCGCGGCGCTCGTCCGGGACGTCCGGATCGAGCATCAGGACGAGCTCGTATTGCTTGTTGACGGCGATGGCCAAAACGGCGGACGACTATAGCGGCCGGGGGGCGCCGCGCCCGCGTCCGGGGTTCGAAACCGTAGATGGGAAGCCGCACTCGGATCCGCTGGACGAACGTCGCGAGGCTCGCCGCCGGAGCGATCGCCTGCACCGCGCTGGTCGCGGGGCTCCCGGCGCTGCTCGAGCGCCCGAAGCCGCCGCCGTTGCCTGACGACATCGGCCTCACGCAGGCCCGCCACGCCCCTCCCCCAACACCCACCGGCAGCCCTCGAGGGAGGGACCGCGCCAAGCCTCGCCACGAGGAGGGCCCTCCCAGGCCCCAGCCCCACCACGATCGCCCCGAGCCGCAGCGGCCACACCGCCACGAACGACCTGCGGACGATTCCCACCACACCTCCCGCGGCGCCGCTCCCGCCACCGTCGCGGCCCCGGCGCCGAAGCCCGCCCCTCCGCCCGCGCCTCCCGTTTCACCCCCGCCCTACGTCCCACCCGCGCCCACCCCCGCCCCCGCCCCCGTCGCGACGAGCTCGCCCTCCCCTCCAGCCAGCTCGTCGCCGGGGGACCGGGCGGGGCAGTCCACCGGACCTTTGGAATTCGGCTTCGAGCGTTGACCAACTACCAAGGGAGGCCCAACCGATGAAGCGCCCGATCGCTGCCCTTCCTGCCCTCCTCGCGGCGACGGCGCTGGCGTCGATGGCGCCGCCGTCAGCGAACGCCGGCGTCTATCGCGCGGCCGTCTGCAACCCGGCGCTCGCCGCCCTTCACCCGGACGCGATCTTCGCGCGCACCTCCCGTCACTACCTCTCCGATGCGTCGTGCGGCGAGGGCCAGGCGGGGCTGGGCGTCCGGCACCAGGGCAAGCGAACGGGACAGGGACGCTGGGGCGGCTGGACGGTACGCGCACCCCGCGGCACCGTCATCTCCCATCTCGGTGTCAGCGCCGCCGGGCGCCGGGTCGGCGGCCAGGTCCCTCAGCTCCTGACAGCTCCGCTCGCCGGCCCACTGCAGCCGTTCTCGGTCCCGGATCCAGGCATGGAGCGGTCGCGCTGGAACGGCCGCGCGAGGTCGTTCGTCGCAAGGCTCGGGTGCGCTCGCGACAGCGGCTGCGGGAGTGGCGACAGGTCGGGCATTCGGGTCAAGCGCCTTTCGCTCCGCATGGCTGACCGCGTGGGGCCCAGGATCGCGCTTCGCGGACGGGCGTTCGCCGCAGGGAGCAAGCGCGGCATCCAGGCGATGCAGGCCATGGCCACCGACGTCGGCGCGGGCATCCATCGCTTCCTCCTCCAGGTGAACGGCGAGCCGGTGGCGGCTCACGCTTCCCGGTGCCGAGCGACCGAGGGTTTCGCGCTCCGCCTCCGGCCCTGCCCCCTTCACGCCCGCACCACATTCAAGGCCGCGACCACCTGGGCGCCGTTCCGCCAGGGGCCCAACACGGTGCGGATCTGCTCGGTCGACTTCGGGTTGGACACGCAGGCGAACCGTGCCTGCGCCGAGCGCCACGTGCGGATCGACAACCTCTGCCCGATCTCAAGCGCCGGCCCCGGACCCGTCCTCGAGGCTCACGTCTCCCGCACCCGCTCGGCCACTGAGCACGGGGAGGCAGCGGTTCGCGGCCGGCTACGCTCGCCGGCGGGCGATCCGGTGCCAGGGGCGCGGGTCTGCGTAGCCACGCGGGTCCCGCTTGCCGGCGCCGGCGAGCACATTGCCGCGACACCCGTCACGGGAGAGGACGGGCGATTCAGCGCCCAGCTCCCATCCGGTCCGAGCAGGCAGGTCCGCGTCGCCTACTGGTGGAGCGGTACCGAGGTCGCGGAGCGCCGCCTCGACCTCCGCGTCCGTGCCCGCCCGCGACTGAAGCTGCGACCGCGCCACGCCGTCCACAACGGCCGCCGGGTCCGCTTCAGGGTCCGGCTCCAAGAGCCCGCGGCGCCGCGCCGGTGGGTTCGGATCCAGGCGCGATCAGGCAAGCGCTGGATCGAGGTGAGCAACGGCCGCACAAACCTGCACGGTGCCTACCGCGCTCACTACCGCTTCCACTCGACCTCGGGCCAACACCGGTACGCCTTCAGGGCGGTCGTCCCGAGCCAGGGCGGCTACCCGTATCGGGGCGGGCACTCCAAGACACGGCATGTAACCGTGAAGGGCTAGGCGGCCGCAGCTGGCTTGCTCGCCAATCGCACCGCTCGGCGCGGACGTCGAGCTTGTCCTATGGCGCCTACTCCGCACGCCGTACGCGAAAGAGTCGCCCGGTGGGGGACGACGGGTCGACCGCCCGCTGGCATGATCGACGCCATGGACGAAACCGTGACGATCGGCGGCGACCTCACCGTTGGGCACATCGGTTACGGGGCGATGCAGTTGACCGGACCGAAGGTCTGGGGCGAATACCCCAACCATGACCAGGGCGTCGCGTTGCTGCGAGAGGTTGTCGCCGCGGGCGTGACCTTCATCGACACGGCCGACGCCTACGGCCCTCACTCCAACGAGGAGCTCATCCG
>Ga0105245_10002831_pt1 | contig 15586 bp, 11 predicted proteins | sample KBSM54metaG_FD_81523 | JGI IMG/M metagenome (GOLD analysis project Ga0105245, IMG submission 81523) | Miscanthus rhizosphere microbial communities from Kellogg Biological Station, Michigan, USA - KBS M5-4 metaG | ecosystem: Host-associated > Plants > Roots > Rhizosphere > Soil | place...
AAAGACTTCGAGCTGCGCTTGATCTATCCCACGGGTGAAACCCAGACGGTCCTCAAGGCGAAATGGGATTTCGAATGGCAGATGGGTTACGAATTCGCCAAGCCGATCGATATGCCCAAGGGCACGCGCATGGTCGGGATCTCGCACTTCGATAACTCGGCGAACAACAAGTTCAATCCTGACCCGGCCAAGGAAGTCTGGTGGGGTCCGCAGAATTGGGACGAGATGAGCAACTGCTTCATCGGCGTGGTTCTGGATATGCAGATCAGGCCCGAAACGGTGTTTATGCGGTCGGGGCCGAGCCTGCTGCCGCGCGGGCACTCTGGACCGACGCTTGAAGCCGCAAATAAACGCGAATAGACGCAAATAGAGGAGTGGGACAGGCGATCTTGTCGCCTGTCTACTTGCGGCTAACTTCTAACGCGGCTACGCCGGGCAACTCGATACCTGCCAGAAACTCCAGCGATGCGCCACCGCCGGTTGAGATGTGACTGATCTTGTCGGAGACTCCGGCCGACTTGATGGCTTTCTCCGAATCGCCTCCGCCGACCACGCTGATTGCGCCCGATGTCGCCACGGCTTTCGCCAGCGCTACTGTGCCCTTGTCGAACGGCGGCATTTCGAACACGCCCATGGGTCCGTTCCAGATGACGGTCTTCGCACCCGCGATCACCTGAGAGAACGCTTCAACTGTCTTCGGGCCGATGTCCAGACCCATCAGACCATCTGGCACCAGGTTGACGGTGTGTGATTCCGCGCCTGCCTTGAACTCCGCCGCGACGACGTGATCCACCGGCAGCATCAGCTTCGATCCGGCTTCGGCGATCAACTGGCGGGCCAAGTCGATCTTGTCCTCCTCGACCAATGACTTCCCGGTGCCCTCGCCGCGAGCGCGAAGGAACGTATACGCCATGGCCCCGCCGATCATCAGCCGGTCCACCACCTTCATCAGGTTCTGGATCACTTCGATCTTGTCCGAGACTTTCGCGCCGCCCAGGATGGCGACACATGGGCGAGCCGGGTTCTTGACCGCCTTAGTCAAGTACTCGATTTCCTTGTCCATCAGCAGGCCCGCGGCGGCTTGTTTGACGAAAGCAATCATCCCGACGGTAGACGCGTGGGCCCGATGCGCCGACCCGAAGGCGTCATTCACGTAGACGTCGCACAGTTGCGCGAGTTGCTTGGAAAACCCGGGATCGTTCTTTTCTTCCTCAGGATGAAAGCGCAGATTTTCGAGCAGCAGCACCTCGCCCGGTTTGGGCAGCATCGATTCGACGGTCGCTCCAACGCAGTCCGGAGCCATGGCGACAGGCTTTCCCAACAGTTCGGCCAATCGGACGGCGGCCGGCTTCAGGCTCATTTCCGGATTGGGCTTGCCCTTGGGGCGGCCCAGGTGGCTCGCCAGAATCACGCCGGCGCCGTGTTCGAGCGCGTGCTGGATGGTCGGCAGCGACGCGCGGATGCGTTTGTCACTTGTGATTTCGCGGCCTCCGGCCGCTAGCGGCACGTTGAAATCCACACGAATGAAGACGCGTTTTCCCGCCAAATCCAGATCCCGAATCGAGAGTGTGCTCATGCTCCGCCTATCCCTAATGTTTGGTGATATTTTTTCGGCAGCTTGGCCGGTCTGCGGTCTGCGCCGCAGAATACATGCTTGGTGTAACCCGTCGCCAGCTTGCGTCCGTCATCCACAGCGAGCAATTCATACTCGAACCGGATCATACGAGGACTCACTTCAGCGACCGACGTCCGCACGATGACTTCTTCATCGTACACGGCGGCGGATAGATACCGGCAATTGACTTCGGCCACCACCAGTAGAACGCCGTCCTCGCGCTCCATATCGCGGTAGCGCAGGCCGGCGGCGCGCCAGTATTCGACGCGGCCAACCTCCATCCAGATCAGGTAGTTGGCGTGATAGACCACGCCCATCTGGTCGGTTTCGGCGTACCGTACGCGCAGGCGAGTCTCGACGGGTGCCATAAGCTGGTGATTATAACTGAGTAAGCTGAGATTCCTGAAACCGGGAAGGCGGGATTACGTCTGATACCATGACATCAGAATCGTGCGAATCCGTGTCCTTTTCTTCGGCGTCTTGCGGGATATTGTCGGTCTGCGGGAGGACTCCCTGGAGATCCCCGATGGCGGTCATCTGGGCGCCGTTTTCGAACATTATGCGGCACGTTTCCCGCGCATTCGCGAGATGTCGACGAGCCTGGTGCTGGCTTTGAACCAAAGTTTTTCCGAGCCCGGCGCTCCATTGTCAGAAGGCGATGAAGTTGCGTTCCTGCCCCCGGTAAGCGGCGGATCGGGTGCTTTTATACAGCAAGTGGAAGATCCCGCGGGGCATTTTTTCGCCATCACACGGGATCCCATTGACAGCCTGGCGCTCGCTCGTCGCATGCAACGCGACGACGATGGCGCCGTGGTCACCTTTGAAGGCGTCACGCGCAACAACACCAAGGGCCGGGCCACGCGCTATCTGGAATACGAATGTTACGAGGCCATGGCGATCAAGACGATGGCTCAGATCGGCTGCGAGATCGCGCACGCGCTGCCGATTGGACGGATCGGAATGATTCACCGCCTGGGACGCCTGGAGATCGGCGAGGCCAGTGTGGTTGTCGTCGCCGTCGCGCCGCATCGCAAAGCCGCGTTTGAAGCTGCGCTGGAAGGCATCAATCGATTGAAGCGGCTGGTTCCGATCTGGAAGAAAGAATACTTTGCCGATGGCGAGGTCTGGGTGGACGGCGAATGGGACGATTCCGTTATCAAAGCGCGATCCTAATCACCGCCACACTGGCCTTGGCCTCCATTGCCGTATACGCCCAGAGCACGTTCAAGGTGGACGTCAAGCTGGTCCGCCTGCTGGTGACGGTCAAAGACAGCAAAGGGACGCTGATGGGATCGCTGGAAAAGCCCGATTTCACCGTCTACGACAGCGGGGTGAAACAGGAAGTGGCGGTATTTGAGCATCACACCGCGCTGCCGCTTTCGGTCGCGTTGCTGATCGACACCAGCGGATCGACCGCAACGAATTTGCGCTACGAGACCACGTCGCTCGAGAAATTTCTACGGGCTTTGCTTCGGGAAGGGAATCCGAATGACGCCGTGGCTCTCTACGCGTTCAATGATGAGGTCACCCGGCTGAATTCATTCACGCGCCGCGAAGAGAGACTGAGCGAATCGCTGCGGACGTTAAAGGCGCGGGCGGGAACGTCTCTATACGACGCGGTCCATCTGGCTTCCCGCGACCTGAACGGCCGCGAGGGGCGGCACGTGATCGTCGCCGTCACCGATGGAGGCGACACCACCAGCGTCAAGAAATACGGGGACGCTTTCGAATCGATTCAGAACGCAGACGCGATTGTTTATCCGATCCTGGTGATCCCTATCACCAACGATGCCGGCCGAAACCTGGGCGGCGAGCGTGCTCTCGAAACCCTGGCATCCGGGAGCGGCGCGCGTGTGTTCCAGCCGATGGGAGCTTCCGAGCTGGACGAGGCGTTCACGCAAATTCTGAAAGACCTGCGGACCCAATATCTGGTGGGATATTATCCGCGCAATCTTCCGCCCGAGGCGCCGAAATTTCATCCCGTTCACGTGGACCTGGCGCGCAAAGATTTGCGGGCCACCACGCGTACCGGCTACTATGGGGATGCGCAGCGTTAAGCGCACACCGTGGCTGGCACCAGCAAAACAAAAGCGCCCGAGCAGACCTTCGAAGAAGGCCGGTATCTGAAGCACCTTTCCGAGAATCACATTCCCGTGAAGGTCCGCCTCACCGATAATTCGGAAGTCAAAGGGACCATTGAGTTCTACGATGTCAGCTTTATCCGTTTAACCCGCGTGGGCGAGCCGAATCTCTTCCTGTATAAACACGACATTAAATACCTGTACGAGGAGCCGGCGAGTTAAGGCTTGCCTTCTTACCTTGAAACGGCCGTTGAGATTGCGCGCGAAGCCTCGGCGCTGATACGGGAGTTTTCCGTTCGCAACGTAGGGTTCGAGCTCAAAGGCGAGCACGACCTGGTCACCGCCGCCGACCGCGCCAGCGAGAAACTTATCGTGCAACGCCTGCAAGCCGCGTTTCCGTCGCATCACATTGTCGCCGAGGAGGGCGGGGAACGAGCCGGGTCCTCGGAATACTGCTGGTACGTCGATCCCCTGGATGGAACGACCAACTTCGCGCATGATTTTCCGGTGTACAACGTCTCAATAGCGCTGGAGCGCGCGGGCGAGTTGATCGCTGGGGTGATTTCGGACCCAACACGCGATGAGATGTTCAGCGCAGAGCGCGGTTCGGGAGCTTTTCTCAATGGCAAGCGGATAGACGTCTCCAAAGTGAAGCGTGTGGAGGACGCGCTGGTTGCTACCGGATTTCCCTCGCTCCGCCGCCACCAGAACGTCAACGTTCACTTCTTTTATCAGCTCGCGATGCTGTCGCATGGCGTGCGGCGGCCCGGAGCGGCGGCCCTCGATCTGGCGTACGTCGCCTGCGGAAGGCTGGACCTGTTTTGGGAGTTTCATCTGAAGCCTTGGGATATGGCGGCGGGGATCCTGATGATCCAGGAAGCGGGCGGGGTGTGCACGGACATGCGTGGCGGCCCGGTCGATCTGGTGGGTCCGCATATACTCGGCGATAACGGCCTGGTGCACCAGGAAACCGTCGAGCTGTTTGCCGAGATTTTCGCGGGTAAGTATCGGCATCGGCTACCGGAACTGCCCGAACGCGCAGATTCTTGAGGCCCGAAAGCAACCCCTTCGGCGCCTGCTAACGTCATTAATACAGATGAGCCGCGCCGCAACCATCCTGTTTCTGGCTGCCGCAACCCTGGTCTCCGGCCAGCGCGGCGGGGGCGGCGGCCGAGGCGGCCAGAACCAGGGGCAAGCCGGCCCGGCTGGTCAGGGTCAGGCCGGTCAAATTCAAGGCGGGCAGGGCGGACAAGGTTCACCGGCAGTAACTCTGCCTCCAGGATCGGTCGAGGGCCGGGTGATGAGCACCACGGGCGAGCCTCTTCGCAAGGTCTCTCTCAGCTTGCGTCCGAACGGACGAGGCGGCGGAAACTACTCGACCACCAGCGCGACCGATGGCAGCTTCCGGTTTGCGTCGGTCGATCAGGGCAATTACGCGCTGACCGGGGAGCGCACCGGGTACGTCCGTGAAACTCTTAGCGCGCCGGGCGGGCAAACCAAAGTGATTGAAGTGGTCTCGGAGAAGAGCACTTCGGGGATCGAGCTGAAGCTTACGCCGCAAAGCGTGATCGCCGGGCACGTCTTCGATGAAGACGGCGACCCGATGCAGTCCGTCAACGTCGAAGTGTGGCATTACACGTACCCTCGCGGCAAACGGCAGCTAACACAATCGCAGAGCGGTTCCACCAACGATTTGGGAGAATTCCGGATCCCCAATCTTCCTCCGGGACGCTACTTTGCGAGTGCGACGGCCAGACGTAGCGAACCGCTGCAGGGCATCTTCAACGCGGGACGCGGAGGACGCAACGGACGTGGCCAACCGGCAGGCGGCGGACGAGCGGGCATAGTTGAGGCATTCGAAGACTACGTCACCACCTATTACCCCAACCTGATGGATGCGAACGGAGCGTCGGGACTCGATCTGGTGGCGGGCAGCGAGATGCGCGGGATCGATATTCGATTGCGGAAGACGCAGTTCCATCGCGTAGCCGGATCGGTAACCGGCCTGCCAGCGGCCACGGTTGCCGCGGCGGACGCGAGCAAGCAGAAGGGCAAGGCCAAGGGTGGAGATAACGGCTTCCTTCCCGGAGGCGGTGGAGTAATCCTGGCCTTGACGCCACGAAGCGGCGGCGGACGCCAGGTCGCGGGCGCAGCCGTAAACGCCGCCGATGGGAGTTTCGAATTCCCGGCAGTGCCGCCGGGATCGTACTACATCGTGGCGCAAGCTCCCGGGCCAGCCCAGCAGCGCGTAACCGCGCGCGTGCCGGTGGACGTCGGCAACAGCGATGTGGGCAACGTGGCGATCCGCCTCCAGCCGTCCATGTCCGTCTCGGGTAAAGTAACCGTGGATAGCACGCAGCCTGCCGTAAGGCTCTCATCGGTTCGTCTGACGTTTACGCCTCGCGATCCGGGGCCGGGGAATCAGGGCCGTAACGGACAGACGCAGCTTGCCGACGACGGAACGTTTCAGACCGAGCTGGCCGCTGACGCGTATCTGGTTGAGGTGGGCGGTCTGCCCGATGGATACTACCTGAAGTCCGTAAAGCTGGCCGGGCGCGAGATGCCGGACGCGACACTCGATCTCAGCTACGGTGGCGGCCCTGTTGACATTGTATTGGCGCCCACCGCCGGTGACGTTACGGGATCGGTCCAGAACTCGCGCAACGAGGCTGCTACAGGGGTTCAGGTCACTGTGGTCCCGACGACTTTTTCCTTGCGGCGCGACATGAACAAGCTGGTAACGACCGATGCTTCGGGCAACTTCACGCTGCACGGCCTGCCTCCAGGAGACTACAAAGTTTTCGCCTGGGAAGAAGTGGAGACCAACGCCTGGATGGATCGCGATTATCGCCAGCCATTCGAAAGTCTGTCTGCCTCCGTCCGTGTGGAGGAGAGCACCACGCCCAACGTCACTCTTCGTTTGATCGAGAAGAACAGACGTTAGCCACTCGGATAGAACCTTCCAGGCTTTAACCATCGCATCGACACCCTTCACGCGGAGCTGGAGAATCGGAGTGCCGCCCGCTCGCTAACCAAAGAAACAATGTCATTGACCTGCCTGCAATGCAGGCGTATACTTTGCGAAGTGTCCTAGGGGGCAGGTTACCGCCGATCTTACTGTTCATCTTCATACGGCTTTTTTCATATTCGCTGGTGGGGGGTAGCTCATGCGCTTCAAGGCCGCAGTACTTTGTCTTTTGCTGCTAGCAGGTTTAGCTTTCGGTCAAAGTGACCGGGGCACGATTACAGGGACCATTGTTGACCCGGCAGGTGCGGTAGTTCCCAGCGCTCCAGTCGAAGCCAAGAATGTCGAGACCGGTGCGGTGTATCAGGCGGGCGCGTCGGCCACAGGCAACTACACGCTTGCGCAGTTGCCCACAGGCACGTATCAGCTTTCCGTTACGGTGCCCGGATTCAAGAAGTATGTTCGAACGAACATTCTCCTCCAAGTGGCGCAGACCATCCGTGCCGACGTGACTCTCGAAGTCGGCGCGACCACCGACTCGGTTACGGTAACCGAGGTCTCTCCATTACTGAAGACCGAGAGTGGCGAGCTCAGCCATAACGTCACTACCAACACCCTCAACAGCCTTCCGGTGCTGGCCACGGGGGCCGGAGCAGGCACGGCGGGAATCCGAAATCCGTACGCCGTGATCCAGCTACTCCCAGGAAGTAGCAATTTCGCCGCCGATTCCAACGTACGGCTAAATGGAACGCCGAGTAACACGCAATCGTTGCGGATCGACGGTCAGGATGCAACCTACGGGTATTCCGCCACACAATCGGTGACCACGCCCAGCGTGGACGCGATTCAGGAGTTCGCGATTCAGACCAGCAACTTCGCCGCCGAGTTCGGGCAGGCCGGTGGCGGGCTCTTCAACGTCACGATGCGATCCGGCAACAACCAGTTTCACGGAAACGCGTATGAATATTGGGTCAACGAAGCGCTCAATGCGGGAACGCCCAACACTACCGATGGCAGCGGGCATCACCTTCGCAACCGCCAGCGCCGCAACGATTACGGGTTCAACGTGGGCGGCCCGATCTGGATTCCCAAAGTGTATGACGGCCACGACAAGGCTTTCTTCTTTTTCAACTTCGAAGAGTATCGCCAGACCACGGTAACATCGACCACGGCGATCACCGTTCCCACGGCCGCGTATCGTAATGGCGATTTCAGACAGGCCCTGACCGGTCGGACGCTGACGTCCTCCTTGCCGGGCGGCACGGATCAGCTCGGCCGCGCGATCTTGGAAAACACAGTCTACGATCCGGCTTCGGACTTCATCAATGGCACCACGCGATTCAGGAATCCGTTCGTAAACAACTCGGTGCCCCTGGCCCAGCAGGATCCGGTTGCGCTGAAGATCCAGGCGCTGACACCGCTATCGGATACCGGCGACCTGATCAGCAACTTCCATCCGGTGTATTCGAATACGCGGCTGACCCATGTGCCGTCCACCAAGATCGATTATTCGCTCAGCTCCAAGATGAAACTGTCCGGGTATTGGTCACGCAATTACACCAACACTCCGAACAACAACGGTTTGCCGATTCCGATCACCACCGGCACCCCTCAGACCAACACCGCCGATACGGTCCGGCTGAATTTCGATGCCACCATCACGCCGACGCTGCTGCTGCACATGGGCGCCGGCATTCTGTATCCGATTCAGACGCAGACTCCTGCGCCTTTCGATCCGGCGAGTATCGGCCTGAAAGGAACGTTCACCAATCTGTTTCCGGTCATCGGCGGAAATTCCAGCGCCACCCTGGGCGGAGGCCCGGGAATGGGACCCGGCAACGCGGTGACGCTGAACTACACCAAGCCGACAGGGAACATCAGCCTTACCTGGGTGCATAACAACCACACCTACAAGTTCGGTGGAGAAACGGTTCTGAACGGCTACGTTGCGTATAACCAGACGTACGCCGACGGATGGATTACGTTCGCCCTGCCCGAGACCGGACTTCCATCCTTGAACGGCGTCAGCCTGAATGGTGGAACCGTCGGATTCGGCTACGCCAGCTTCCTTACGGGGCGCGTGGATAACGGTTACACGGCAGTTCCTACCAAAACGCGCTTGGGCAGCCACGGGATCTCCGGATTCGCGCAGGATACCTGGAAGGTAACGCGCAAGCTTACTCTGGACTACGGTCTCCGCTACGATTTTCAGACCTATCTCAAAGAGCAGTACGGCCGCTACGGGATCTTCGGCCCGAATACGCCCAACGCGAGCGTCGGCGGCCTGCCCGGCGATTTGATCTTTGAAGGCGACGGCGGCGGGCGATGCAACTGCCAGTTCGCGCACAACTATCCATGGGCTTTCGGTCCGCGCATCGGTGTCGCGTATCAGATGCTGCCCCGGACCGTTTTGCGGATCGGCGCAGGCGTGTCGTACTTCAAACCGGACGACAACAATAGTCTTTCGCTCTCCACCGGATCGCAAAAGATCTACAGCACGGCCTCCTATGGCGACCCGGCCTACAACCTGAAAGACGGCCTGCCTTACAAAGTCACCTGGCCGAATTTCTCCTCCGGGCAAATCCCATTGCCGGGAACTACCTCGTCGCCCTCGCAGTTGTTCGACGCCAACGCCGGACGTCCTGCACGCCAGCTCCAATGGAGTTTCGGCATCCAGCGCGAACTGACCAAGGACATCGTTCTGGATGTCACCTATCTGGGGAACACAGGCGTGTGGTGGAATGCGCCTTTTCTGATCAACCCCAACATCCTGACGCCGGAGAGGCTCAAGTCCTACGGCCTCGACATCAACAGCAAAGCCGATCGCGATTTGCTGGCGCTCCCGATTAGTTCCTCAACGGCCATCAACCGCGGTTTCGGAAAACTGCCGTACGCCGGCTTCCCCACCGGGTCGACGGTGGCGCAGGCGATCCGGCCGTATCCGCAGTTCGGAAGCTTGAACAACTGGCACTATTCGCCGCTGGGACACACCTGGTACAACGCTCTGCAGGCGAAGGTGACCAAACGCTATTCGCACGGCCTGGACGTGACTGGCTCGTTTAGCTATCAGAAGCAGCAGGCTCTGGGGGCCGAGGAGGATTTCTCGTTCTTCCAGGCGGTCAGCGTGCAAGTAAACGACATCATGAATCGCGCGCAGAACAAGTATCTTTCCGGCTTCGATCAGCCGTTTCTTCTGGTCATCGCCGCGAATTATAAGACGCCCAGGTTCAAGTCCTCATCGAGGGGCTTCCGGGCTCTTTCATGGGTGACGGCCGACTGGACGCTCGCCACGGTGCTGCGCTACGGATCCGGTCTCCCTATCCGCGTCCCCGCATCGAACAACGCGCTCAATTCGGTGCTGTTCAGACCCACCTTCGCGAATCGCGTTCCCGGGCAGCCTTTGTTTACGCAAGACCTGAACTGCCACTGCTTCGATCCAACCAAGACACTGACTCTCAATCCAAATGCTTGGATAGATCCACCCGCCGGTCAGTTTGGCGCCTCTGCCGCCTATTACAGCGATTATCGCCAGCCTCGCCGGCCCACGGAGAACCTGAGTATCGGCCGGATATTCCCGATCAGGGAGAAGATGAACTTCCAGATCCGGGCTGAGTTCACGAATATCTTGAACCGGTACTCGCTGCCCAGTCCCAGTTCGACGAACTTCGCAGCGACCACCACCACGTTCCCGACCACCGGTCTGCTCAGCGGCGGATTCGGCTTCAGCAGCACGACGAATGGAGCGGGTTCGACGCCTCGCGCGGGCACCATAGTGGCGCGATTCCAGTTCTAGAACATTGCGATTCCTGGAGACGAGAGCGTTCCGGCGGAATGCTATAGTTATTTGGATTGCGAAGCTGTTGGAGGATTCTGTTCATGCTCTCGTCTTCGTTCAAACGCTCTTGGATCTTCTTTCCGGCCGGCGTCGCCTTGCTGTCGGCATTGCTGGTCCAAGTCGGACCTGCGCAGCAAGGTAAAGGCAAGGCTGCACCCGCGACACAAGTTCCGGCGAAGCAGGTTAAGGCGATCCCGCCCGGCGACTGGCCGCTCTACAGCCGCGATTCCGCGAGCGATCGCTTCTCCCCGCTGACGCAAATCAACACCACCAACGTCGCGCAGCTGAAACAGGCGTGGACGTATCGGCCCCCTGCTCCGCCTCCCGCTCCCGACAACGGCAAAGGCGGCGGCAAAGGGAAGGGTAAGGGCGGCGGCGGAGGCATCGGCGGCGAGGTCACGCCTATCGTAGTGAGTGGCGTGATGTATGTTCCGGCTGGGCAGCGGGTAATGGCGCTCGAAGCCGACAGCGGGAAGGAAATCTGGACCTACAACGCTCCTGGCGCCGTCGGCAATCGCGCAGTGGGATATTGGCCGGGCGAGGCAAGCAATCCGCCGCGCATTCTGTTCACGACCGGAACGAAGATGATGGCGCTCAACGCCAACACGGGCGCCGTCGATCCCGGCTTCGGGAACGAAGGCACGGTAGATATCGGTATCACCTGGGGCGGCGCTCCTTACGTCTACAAGAATCTGGTGATTCTGGGAAACAACAACGGTGAGAGCACGGACGGCCCTCCCGGCGATACGAAGGTTTACGACGCCCGCAATGGATCGAAGCTCTGGGATTTCAAGACCATCGCCCAGCCCGGCGATCCGGCGCACGCCACCTGGCTCGATGACGGCTGGAAGAAGCGCGCCGGCGTAAATACGTGGGGCTGGTATTTCACCGTGGATGAAGCGCGCGATTTGATCTACATGCCTCTGGGGAGTGCGGCGGGCAACTACTGGGGCGGCGATCGCCCTGGCGCGAATCTCTACGCCAACTCCATCGTGGCGGTGGATGCCAACACCGGAAAATACAAGTGGCATTTCCAGGTAGTCCATCACGATCTGTGGGATACCGATCTTCCTGCCGCGCCCAGCCTGTTCGACGTGCTCAAAGACGGCCGCAGAATCCCCGCAATGGCGGTAATCAGCAAGAACGCACTGATGTTTATTCTGAATCGTGAAACAGGTGAGCCGATTCACGGCGTCGAGGAGCGGCCTGTTCCCAAGGGTGACGCGCCGGGCGAGTGGTATTCGCCCACGCAGCCGTTCCCGGTGAAGCCTCCGCCACTGGCTCGCAACAGCTTCAGCAAGGATAAAGACCTGGTAACTGCCGCCGATACTACGCCCGAACACGCCGCCGCCTGCAAGGAGTTGTTCGAGAAGGGCAACTATGTGAATCAGGGACCGTTCACGCCGTTTCCCTACCATGAGGCGGGCGGTCCGGTGAAGAGCGCATTGCAGTTTCCGGGCGTTGGCGCACCCAACTGGGGCGGAACTTCGGCCGATCCCACCATGGGCTACGTATTCGTCCAGACTTCCGATTCCGTACTCTCGGGTTGGATCGAGAAGAAAGTGGAGGGCGGCAATTATGGCAGCGGCAACGGATCGCCGCAACCTTACGATCGGGGCAGCATCACAGGGCCGGGTCCTTATACTGGCTTCGCCGCGATGGGCATGCCCTGCTACAAACCACCATGGGGGCGCATTTACGCGATCAACGCCAACACCGGAGAAATCGCCTGGCAGGTGACGCTGGGGATCAATGAACGTCTCCCTGAAGGCAAGCAGAACGTGGGTGCGGTCGGCAGCGCAGGACCTACGGCCACCGCGGGCGGTCTGGTGTTCGCGCCGTCTAGCGACAGCCGCTTCCAGGCTTTGGATTCGAAGACCGGCAAGCAGTTGTGGCAAGTGAAGATGGACGGCAACATGGGCGCGAATCCGATGACGTACACGGGCAAGAACGGCAAGCAGTATGTGGCCGGCGTGGTCGGCGGTGCGGTGGTCGCGTTCGCCCTACCGTAATGACATACCGACCACCCAGGGTTCATATTTCGATCCGACGCGCAGCGTCACGCTATAAGGCGGCGGCTGGATCTTGACACGGTTACCGTCGTAGGTCCACGGCGAATACGATTGCCCTTCGAACCGGCGGCTCAGAGGCTGGGGCACATTGATCGAGTCGATCGCGAGCCTGGTGATTGCGCCCCGCAAGTAGGCCGGCCGCAAAGGCGCGGTCTGGGATGCGCGCTGCTCCGGCTCCAGTTTCGCCCGCACCACTGCCTGAAGGATCATCACGCGCGAACGATCCGGATATTTCCGCCGCAGTTCCTTGGGATCGCGTGCCACGTCGATCGTGACCAGCCGGGGCGTTGTCTGCCGCTCGATTTCGAGACGGTCGGGCAAAGTGACTTGAGGACCGTAACTGGTTTCTTTCTCCAGTCGGGGCTCTCGATCCTTCAGCCACGCTTCCCATGCTGGACCGTCGTACTCAAGTGCAACGAAGACTTCGCGGGATCGAAGGTTTTCATAGAAGCGCGCGGCTTTGGGCGAACTCGCCGGAACACTTAGATCGAAGCCGAGTTCCTCAAGCTTCTTCTGGTCGAACCACACGGGAGTCTCCCCAGGAAGACCCGTGGGATACTCCGGCGCAGTATTCGTCCAGCGGAGCATTAACGCTACGCCGCTTTCGTCGCTGCGGCCCCCGTAGTATTGCAGCTCGCGGGCGGTCAATTGCATTTCTGAATCCGGCTCGCCGGACCGGTTCATCGCAACATGGCCCAACACGAAAGCGTTCGACACGATCAGCAAGCCGAATGCAGTGAGCAAGAGCGGTTTCATATCGCGAGCCTCATGCGGCCTCTCAGGCGTTTGAACACCGCAACAAGTCCCAGCGCGACGATGCCGATCAACAGGAAGAAGAGATATTTCGGCATCCAGTCCCACCACCAGTCGATCAATCGGAAGAACAGGAAAATGGTGAAGAACGCGGTGCCGATATTTACCACGCCGGTCAGGCTTCGGCGGATCCCCATCCCGACGGTTGCGGCTGCGGCCACCACTCCGAACATCTGGTAGAAATGCTCGACAGCTTTATCGTCCATGGGCAGGTAGCTGCGCTGGCCTTGCGCGGAAAGGAACAACATGGCCAGGAAGAATGCGATCAATCCGACCAGCCGATACACGGCAGGAAAATCCGTTCGCCGGACGTGCCGGATCAGCAGAGGCGCCAGTGCCAGAGCCAGGCCCGCGAGCATCAGCTCTTCCGGCCGGCGCTCGAATTCCACCCACCACCAGCCGCGCCAGGAATTAGTCGTCGCCGTCAGCCAACCGACGATTGAAATCAGACCGCCCGCCAGCACCAGTCTAATTCCGAAATGATAGGCGAGAGCCAGCCCGAACAATCCCCACACGGCCAAGGCGTTAGGCGTCGGAGCCAGATTGAAAATGGAACCAAGCATGGATAGATTCGCTACGAACGCAGCGAAGGCCACGATGCTGATCAACGCCGCGTAGTACAGCGTCTTTTCACGGTGCGCGGCAAACTCTGCGGCCACGGTAAGCACAATAGGAATCGCGATCAGCACGGTTACTTGCACCGGCGTGGGCCAGTAACCCATGTATCGCGCCAGAAACAGAACCACCGCCGCGCACAGCGCGATCCCGCCCAGCGCGGATGCGATCTTCATCCCCCAGGAGATCTGGCGCTGGGATTCGCTGGTGTCGATATCGAACTGCGATGCCAGTGTAGCCAGTGTGCGCTCGATGTGAGCGTCCAAGCGCGAGCGCTGCTCAGGGGTGAGCTCCAGTGCCCCTTCACGCTCCAGTTCGGCTAGCTCGCGCTGAAACGTCCGCAGCCGGTCGGCCCGCTCTTGCGGTTTCATTTGAGACCAGCATAGACGATATACTGATCGGCTTGAGAGGACTAGTGATGATGCGCTCTTACTTTGTTGTGCTCTTGGCCGCGGGCGCGACATTTGCTCAATCTCAAGCCGATCGCGACTGGCCCATGTTCAATCGTGACCTAGCCGGCACGCGATACTCGCCGCTGAAGCAGATCGACGCGACGAACGTTTCGAAACTCACCAAGGCATGGCAATATCGCTTCAACCGGGAAGGGAAGACCATCAACGGCCTCAGCGCCAGCGAGCTGTATCAGGAAATCACGCCGATCGTCGTCAACGGCATCATGTACTCTCCTTCGGGCGATCGGGTGGTCGCGCTCGAACCCGAAACCGGCAAGGAGTTGTGGAGTTACGAAGTGCCTGACAAGGGCCTGGCGTCGTTTCGCGGCGTGGCCTATTGGGCCGGTGACCGCAACAATCCGCCGCGCATCATTTTTACCACCAGCCGCAAGATGATGGCGCTCAACGCGCGCACGGGCAAAGTCGATCCCGGGTTCGGCAAGGAAGGCTCGGTCGATCTCGAAGTCCCCTATGCGGGCGTGCCGACGATTTACAAAAACTTGCTCTTCGTCGGGACGAACTTTTACGGACCAGGCGAGCGCCATATCGCTCCGCAGCTCGATCAGGCCGGCGGGCAAATTCCCGAGCAGCATGCCTACGACGTTCGTACTGGCAAGGAGCTCTGGACGTTCCACACCATTCCACGCGACGGCGAGCCGGGAAATGAAACCTGGGCCAAGGGCACCTGGCAGAATCGTACGGGAAACAACGTCTGGGCGTTTGCGCTTACTGTGGATGAAGAGCGCGGCATTCTCTACATCCCCGTCAGTGGACCGGGCGCAAATATCTATGGCGGCGATCGCCCCGGCGCGAATCTCTTCGGCAATACCCTGGTCGCCCTGGATGCCAATACCGGCAAGATGAAATGGTATTTCCAGACGGTTCATCACGAGCTGTGGGATTACAACCTGCCGCCCGCGCCTGGTCTGATCGACATCAAGAAAGACGGCAAGACGATTCCGGCACTCGCGCAGGTGGGCAAGTCGGGATACATGTTCATCCTCAATCGCGTGACGGGCGAGCCTGTGTATGGCGTCGAGGAACGCCCTGTGCCGAAGTCGGATGTACCCGGCGAAGTCTCCTATCCCACCCAGCCGTTCCCTTTAAAGCCGCCGGCGATTTCGCGCACCAGCATGAC
>Ga0105245_10002837_pt1 | contig 15576 bp, 11 predicted proteins | sample KBSM54metaG_FD_81523 | JGI IMG/M metagenome (GOLD analysis project Ga0105245, IMG submission 81523) | Miscanthus rhizosphere microbial communities from Kellogg Biological Station, Michigan, USA - KBS M5-4 metaG | ecosystem: Host-associated > Plants > Roots > Rhizosphere > Soil | place...
GGACTTCGGCGATATCAGCAGCTGGGAACCGGGCATCACGGTTACCGTCGGGCAGCTGCTGACATGGAATGAGCGGGTTTATCGCGTCGCAGGCGGAAGCGGCCGCACCGGGACCGTGGCGCCGATCCACAACGAGGGCATCGAATGGGACGGCATCGGCGCCGGCAAGGATTTGAACGACAAGAATGCAGGCGGCGTGCAGCTTGAATATATGCACGATCGGCTTGGGGTTCTTCGCATCACGAACTTTGTCGATGCCTCCAATGTCGATGCGACCGTGCTTCGCCAACTGCCGTTCACCGCGTCCACGAGCACGACCTACCATGGTGGCTATTGGGATGATTGGGGCGAGTATGTGCCGCCAGATGATTCGGTAAGCTATGTCGTCGGTACGTGGCGTTGGCGCTTCGGTGCATTTTCCGATCGGCGCGGCTGGCCAACCTGCGGCGTAGTGTGGAACGAACGGCTGGTGCTCGCCAAGGGCTCGACGCTCTATGGAAGTGTTGCCGGCGATCTGCGCGACCACAGCACCTATAACGAGCTAGGCGAGATTTCGACGGACATGGCATTCGTCGTCACCGTCTCGAACCCGAATCCAATCATCGGGCTAGTGGCGGACAAGGATTTGTTGATCATCAACGCGAGCGGCATGTTCGCGCTGGGTGCCGCGAACCAAGCGCAGGGCGTTGGCCCCGGCAATCTGAAGGACACGCGCCAGAATAACGAGGGCGGTGCGCCAATCCAGCCGGTACAGCTCGATGGCCGCACCATCTATATCGGCAAGAGCGGGCGCCGCGTGATCGAGGGCGGCTATGCCGTGGAGCGCGACCGGCAAGACGCAATCGACCTGACGCGCTACGCGCGCCACGTCGGCACGCCTCGCTTTACCGCGCTGGCGAGCCAGAAAGACCCGAACCGGCTGGTATGGGCATGCCGCGCGGACGGCACGCTGGCATGTGCGGCCTATGTCCCCGAAGAGCAGGTGCTTGGCTGGGCGCGGCGCCCGCTGGCGGACGGCATGGCGGCGCGTTCGATCGCGACGATTACGGACCCGGCCGGCGAGCTGAACCAGCTCTGGCTGGCGGCCGAGTTCGGCGGCGCATGGCAGGTGCTGCGCCTGGCACAGTTCCGGCAGGAAGGCGATGCCAATGACCCGGCGATGACGGACATGGCAGTTGAATATGATGACGTGCCGGCGACGTCGTTTGGGCCTTCGCCCTGGCTGGTTGGGCAGACCGTGCAGGTGAATGCCGATGGTATCGGCTATGGCGCCGTTGAGGTGGGCGATGATGGCATGTTCACCCTGCCGCAGCCAGCAGCGCGCGTGAATTGGGGCCTGCCTTTCACCGCGCGGTTGAAGACACTGCGCAACACCAAGGGCAGCGATAACGGCACGGCGCTGGGCAAGATGCAGCGCATTTCGCGCCTCATGATCGACGTGCTGAAAGCGCGCGGCTTGCGCATATCCGTGCAGGGAGCGGGGACGCGCGATCTTGAGCAGATGCTGACCGACAGCCCGACCGACACGGCCTTTGCTCCGGTGACCGGGATCGTCACGGCGGACGATACCGGGAATAATGACCGGCTGGGGCAACTGACGATTGAGCGGGTGGCACCCTATGGCGCGACGGTGCGTGCGATCATCCCGACCGTGGAGCCGAACCGGTGATTACGGTTGAGCGCTTCATCCCCGAGGACCTGGCTGAAATGGCGGTGCAGCCTGTGCAGCGCGAGCTTGGCAGCGACCCGATCGCACGCGGCCGATTGCTCTCGCTTACCGGCCGGTGCTTCACCGTTCGGGCAGGCGGCGCGCCGATTTTCTGCGGCGGCGTGACGATTACGCACTCTGGCTATGCCACGATGTGGTCTGCCTTCGCGCTCGATGCCGGCCCCGAGATGCTGGCGATCACGCGGCGGACGCTGGAGTTCATCAAACGCCTCGATTTCAAGCGGATCGATGCCGTGGTGCACAGTGACCATCGGGCGGGGCATCGCTGGGTCTTTAGGCTCGGTTTCGCGCCGGAAGCGCGGCTGAACGACTATTTCGAAGATGGGGGCGACGCGGTGATTTACAGGCTGAAACGATAATGGCGGCCGCGCTTCCAGTCGCCGCAATCGCGCTGCAGGCAGGCAGCAAGATCCTTGGCGGTTTCCAGCAAGCCAAAGGGCCGCGCGCAGCGGCGGCCGTGGACGAGCAGAACGCACAGCTTACCTTGCTAGATGGCGAGCAACAGGTTCTGCAGACGCGCCGCGACGAACGCCAGCAGGCGGGCGATATGATCGCCATGCAGGGCGGATCGGGCATAGAAATCGGCAGCGGCTCGGCCGGCGACCTGATCGCGGAGAGCGCCTACCAGCGCGAGTTGGAGATTCTCAATATCCGCACCAAGGCGACACGCCAGGCGAACAACCTCTATCAGGACGCGGCGGACAAGCGCGCGGCGGCCCGAGCCGCGATCCTCAATGGCGTGTTCGGTGCGGTCGCTTCGGTCGTGTCCAGCGCGGCCGATCTTCGGGCATCGCGCACCTTGTCGGCGCAGAGTGGCACTGAAGATTCGGTCATGCTTGGCGGCGGAGCGCAAGCCAGCAGCGCGGCCGTGCCGCCCATGCGCGTCAAGGGACCCTACATGTGAACGGGCCTGACGTCTTTCGCAGTCGCGTCGCAACCGACGTGGTTCCGGTCGCACAGCGCGATCCGGCCGCGTTCGACAATGGGCTGGCTGAAGGCGCCGCCCAGATTGGCAACGCACTTGAGCACGTGGCGGCCGTCGATCAGCATGTTTCGCGCGAGGTGGCGGCCAGCCAGCAGCGCATCGCGCTGGAGCTGCAGAAGCGTCAGCGATCGGCACAAGTCGCACAGGGGGCGAGTGCGTGGGCGGAAATCGAAACCGGCCTCGATGCCGATCGGGCCGCGCTGAGAGATTCGAGTGCGCCAGGTGCGCCCGATCATATCGAGAAGGCGAACACGCTGATCACCGATCGGCTCAAAGGTTTTTTGGACACCCTGCCGGCAGACCCGGAAGTCCGCGAGCGGTTCGAGCCGATCGTCGCGCGCTATGGTGCGACCGCGCGGCATCAGGAGGATGAGTGGGCGCGTGCGTCCAAGGCCAAGTTTGAAGGGCAGAATGTCGAGAGTTGGGCCGATACGACCGGCAACGGGCTGATCACAACGCCAACGCCTGAGAAGCTGCAACAGGCATTCCAGGCGACGGACCTTTTGGTGGGTGCGCTCGATATCCCCGGCACCGCCAAAGCCGCGATCATCGCGCAGAAGAAGCGTGCCTTTTCGCAAGCATTTCTCGATGGGCGCCTGCAAGCGGGTGATTGGAAGGGCGCCCGCGCGCTGCTCGATGCCGGGCAGTTCGATGCGTATCTCGATCCCAAGGAAAAGACCAACTATCTCCAGCGAACCGAGAACGCGGCGGACCAGGCCGCGCGCGAAGCCGAGCTGGCACAGAGCCGCGTGCGCGATGACGCGCGCGACGCGATCAAGACGGTGGAAGCCAAGGTGGAAGCGGGCGTGGTGCCGAGCGCAGCCGAGCTGCGCGCGACGCGCCAGGCGGCGACTGCGGCCGGGCTCGATCCTCAGGATATCGTCAAGCTCGATGCGCTCGACGTGAAGGTGGACGTCAACCGCAGCTATTCGCCGATGATCGGCCAGCCGGGCGGCGCCGATCGCATCCGGCGCGACCGCGATTTGCTCGCCGGCAGGATCATGAGCGGCAAGGCCAGCGAACGGGACCAGATGGCCAAGGCGCAGCTGGACAAGCTGGTGGAGACTGCGGACAAGGCCGAGGCCGAACAGCTCAAGACTGTCGCCGGGCAGGGACCGCAGGGCGAGCTGCAGGCGCTCTCCATGCTGACGGGATCCGCGGACGGCCGCTACAGCAAGGCAGAGAAGATCAAACCCGGCCTTGGCCTGATGGCATTGCTGGCGCCGAACGCACGAAAAGCCGCCATCGAGGGCGACGCGCTCCGCAAAGGTCGCGGCGACGATTTCGGCAAGGAAGAGCAAATCCGCCAGCAGGTAAATGCACAGCTCGGTCCGGTCGCGAATGAAATCGGGCTGTATCCCAGCGTTGTCAAGGCGGCCGGCGATATCATGGCGAGCTTCCGCGTGATGCACGGTGGCACTGGCATTGATCCCGATGATTTGAAAAAGGGGCTGAAGCTGGCCACTGGCGGAAGCGTGCGGCCTGATGGTCGCGTGCAGGGCGGCCTTGGCCGCGTGCGTGGGCATCCGGTGTTGTTGCCCGACTGGCTTACCGATTCGGAGTTCGACGCGGCGCTCTCACGGCAGGATTTTTCCAACGCGGTTTATGCAAATGGCTCGCCTGTCAGCAAAGACGATATCCTCGCGCGCTACCGGCCCAAATTCGCGGGTGACGATGCGCAAGGCAACGCCCGATATCACTTTGTCGATCCGGCCGGGAACCTGCTGGGCGACAAAGGCAACTCCCCCGTTGTCCTGACTTTCAAGCACTGATGCCACGCGTATTCCTTCCGTCGCGTGCGCCACAGCTGCCCGAGCGGGTGGGCGGCTCCGCGCCTGATCCGACCTTTCTGGAAGGCGCATGGAATACGTTTCGTGCGAGCGACAACAGCGAGGGTGGCGATGAGGCGCGCAAGGAAGAGGCGCTGAACAACGCCTATGCGCAGATCGTGGATGAGCTGAACCGGCGAGGCCTCGCGAGCGACGCGTACACCTCGCGCGAAATCCGCAACATGGGCACGCTGACTTATAATGACGATGCAATCTGGGCGGGCGTGCAGGCTGCGAAAGCGCGCGACCCGAAAGCCTTTGCCGCATTGCCCGGCACGCTCGATGCGTTCCGCGCCGCGACTGTGGCGCCGGTACAGGCGCGCATGGAGCGAGAAGCCGAACGTGCTTCGCGTAGCGGCTGGGGCGGGTGGCTGACGGGCAGCTTCGCGCTTGGCGCAACGGACCCAATCAACCAGGTGGCGATGCTCTCTGGCGCTGGCGAGGCGAAGACGATCGGGCAGGCGGTGTTGAAAGACGCGATCCTGAATGCCCGGGTGACTGCGATGGAGCAGCCAGTCATCGCCTTCGAGCGCGCACGCGACGGCAAGCATTTGAGCGCCGGAGAGGCGGTTCAGAATGTGGCGCTGGGGGCGGGCCTTGGCGCCGTAATGGGCGGCGCGATCAAAGGTGCCGAGCTACACGTCGCGGCGCCAGTGGGTGACGCCATAGCCAGTACGCGGGAAGCTGGCATTGCGGCGGTGTGGGACCATCTGCCGCAGGCGGTGCGCGATCGTTGGGGCAGCGCGGCGAACATCAAACCCCAAGACATGCCGAACGTCGTGGAAATGACCGTTGGCCACGCCAACATGAGCGCGGACGAGAAGGCAGCGGCAACCGTTATTCGGCGCGAGGCTGAAGTTGCGCAGAGCAATCCTTATGAGTCGACCGGCGCCGGCATTGCCACGCATCAGGAGCAGATGGCGGATGCCATGAGCCGCATCCTGGCCGATGAACCTCCGCCCCCACCAAGGCCGCGTTACGCGGGCGAGCTGCGCGGCTCAACCTCGCTTTCGTCGGGCGTGGTCGATCCGAGCGCGCGTGCGGCGGTGAAAAGCCGCATCGCCGTCGCTGAGAGCAGGAACGGCGCGCTTTACGCCAACCCGCTGTCCAGCGCGCGCGGCAAGTACCAGTTCATCAACGACACGTGGAAATCCTACTATCTGCGCCGATTCGGCCGGGGCGGGCTGAGCGACGCTGAAATCCTCGCCAAGCGCAGCGATGGCCATCTGCAGGAGGTGCTGATGGACGATATGCTGGCTGACAACGCCGATTTCCTGCGCCGCAACGGCCAGGCGGAAACGGCCGGCAATCTCTATCTCACCCATTTCGCCGGGCAGGGTGGCGCCAAGAAGCTGTTCGAGGCCGACCCGCGCGCAAGCGCCGCGTCGCTGCTTGGCGAGAAGGTGATTTCCGTCAACCCGTTCCTGCGCGACATGACGGCTGGCGACGTGATTGCGTGGGCGCATGAGCGCATGGGGGAGCGCGGGCCGGCGCGATCTATCGGCGCCGGCCGTATGTCCGATTCGCCCGAAGCGCCGGTGCAGGATCGGCTGCAAGCGGAGATTGACCGGCTCGGCGCCGAGCGGACGCGGCTGGAGCAGGGCGCGCCGGATGAGCCAGTCTTAGACGGGGCCGCGCCAGAGGCCGAATGGGAAAATCTCAAGCCGGTGTTCGCCGACACCGGCGACGTGGCGATGCCGCGCGAGGACGTGCCCCGCGCCGCAGTTCAAGTTTCGGAGCCGATGGCGCCGGCAAGCGGCGCGCAATCTCCCTATGTCGAGCCCGGCATTGGACCCACGGCGGAGCAGCTGGGTCACATCGAGGCCGTGCGCGCCCACATAGCCAATCGCGATCGGCGCCTTGATCCGGCGTCGATCGGCCGCGCTCTGGGAATGAGCGAGGTAGATGCGCGCGAAGCGCTCTCACGGCTCGCCGATCGGCCCGATAGCGGCCTTATCCGAACCAAGGGCCGGATGGTGCCGCGCCGTGATGCTGAGGGAAATTTCATCTATCGTGACCGTGGCTCAAATGGGCAGCGCGTGCGCGTCATGGAGTATCAGCCGGGCCGGATTCGGCGCGCGAGTGTCCGGACCGGTCCGAGCGACGTGATGCGCTTTCTGGCAGACCATGGCGGCATCGCCGACAATGAGGGCCATGCGCTGCTGAAGGGGCGCGACATGCGCGTGATGGTCCCCGGATCGGGCGCGTTGGTGCGTCCACGCGGCATGTCGATCGACGCGGCGGGCGAGCTGCTGCACGAGGCCGGCTATTTCCCGTCGGGCGGCCCACGGCCGACAGTGGATGACGTGCTGCAATTGCTCGAGCGCGCGCGCCGGGAAAAGGTGTTCCCGCTGCATGAGCAGGCGGCGCCGGATATCGTCGCCGAAAATGCCGATGCTTTGCACGCCGATTTCGAAGAGCAGAAGGCGCGGCTGGCGGCCTATATCGGGCTGCATGATCCCGCGTTCGAGGATCTTCCGCAGGATTATCTGGAGCACGCGGCCGAGCTGGTGATGACGCGCGGCATGGAGCCGAAGGTCGCCTTGGTGGAAGCCGCCAACCGCTACGCGAAAGATGAGCTTGACGCGGCGTGGCATGAGAGCGAGAATCCTGCCTATGACTGGCGCCCAGAACCCGACCAACAACCCGGTGGAGAGCAGGGAGCGCTTGCTGACTGGCCTAAACCAGGCGAGCCAGGATATGACGCTTTCGCCAGAGAGGCGGAAGCGCGCCGGGACCGCGCTTCGTCTCTTGAACATGACGGCGAAACTTCCGGGCTAGACCCGGCGCCGATCAACGCGGAAAGCGCCGCTGCCTTTGCCGACCCGATCGGCCCGGCCGCGAAGGCGCAGGCGGAAAGCCTGGAGCATGATTTCCGTGCCGAGATCGATCCGGCGATTGCCGAACGCCAGAAGCAACAAGCCGATCTAAAGGCGGCGAGCCCGATGCGGGCGAAGGCCGATCAGGAAAGCTCGATCGGCGCGCCGCTGTTCGATGCGGCCGATCAGGTCGAGTTCGGCTTTGGCCCCGGCAAGGCGCCGCTCACGGTGGCTGAAATCCTCGATCATCTCGATGCTGAAGAGGACGTGATCAAGAATGTGAGGGACTGCCTGTGAGCCTCGGAACGTGCCTCACTGATCTGGTGGCGAAAAAGACGATCAGCGCCGCGCGCGCCGAGGAAATGCGCGAGGTCTATGACGAACTGGTAGCGCAATATGAACCGAAGTTCGGGCGCGCGGCGGCTGAGAGCATGGCGACTGAGAAGGCCATGGCCGCGATCGAGGGGCAGTTCCTGGACCGCAAGGTGAATATCCTGCGCCAGGCCAAGGCACGCGCCACGATCCTGGACAATGCCAGCCGGCTTTATCGCCGCAACAAGACGCCGGGCAAGCCATCGCCTGATGGACTGGTTGCGCATCTGGTGGACGATCAGCACGCGCCGTTCGGGAACGTCGAGTATCGCTGGAAGAATATCCGGGATGAAGCCTTGCGCGGCATGTACGACATGCTGTGGAAACACCGCGCCAACCTGATCGGCGATGTGCGCCACAAGAGCGATTTCACCGACGTCGTGATGGAGTTGGGCGGTCGCGACACTGGCAGCATCAATGCGCGCGAGTTCGCGGAGAGCTGGACGAAAACGGCGGAGTTGTTGCGCAACGGCTTCAACGCGGCGGGCGGCAATATTCCCCAGCTGGAAGGCTGGGCACTTCCGCATCAGTGGGACGGCGTGAAGACGGGGCTGATATCGTTCGATGAGTGGCGCGCCGATATGGTGGCGGAACTCGATCGCGCGAAGATGATCGACCGCCTGACGGGTGAACCCATGTCCGACATGCGGCTGGATGACGTGTTGCGCCAGGTGCATGACAGCATCGTCAGCGAAGGCGCGATCGGCCGCGAGGCCAGTGGACAGATGCAGGGCAAAGCCTTCGCCAACCGGCGCCAGGAGCATCGTGTGCTGCACTTCTCCAGCCCGGAAGGCTGGCTGCGCCTCAATGAGAAATATGGCGCCAGCCATCCGCTGGACGCCATGCTTCACTACATCGACAGCATGGCGCGCGACACGGCGGCCATGCAAATCCTCGGCCCGAACCCGGCCGCGACGATCCGATGGATGAAAGACCTGATCGGCAATGAGGCGCTTACCAGCCCGAGCCTTGTTGCGCGCTTCAGCGCCGGCCGGCATCAGCGCACCGTCGAGCATATCTGGGATGAGATCACCGGCATGAACCGGGTGGCGGCGCGGCCGAATGTCGCGCTGTTCTTCTCGACCATGCGCAACTGGCAGAGCGCGACCAAGCTTGGATCGGCGGCGGTGGCATCGCTGCCCGATATGGCCACGGCCGGCATCACCGCGCGTTTCAATGGCCTGCCGGTGATGCAGGGCGTCAGGGAGATCGCCAGCCACTTCAATCCGCTGGATGCGTCGCACCGTGACTTCGCGCGACGTGCGTTCCTCATCCAGGATGAAGTCATCGGGCGAACCGCTGGCTATGGCCGCGCTCATTTCGAAGAGAGCCAGGGCGGCGCCCTGACGGCGCCCACGCTCGATGCGCTTCGCGAGGGGCGGATCGGGCTAGGCGATTTCGCGGCGCTGCAGCTGCGATCGAAACTGCAGGCGGCCAATGAGCTGAGCCGGCGCGCTTCTCAGGCGACGATGCGGATCGGGCTGCTGAACCAGTGGACGATGCAGATGCGGAGCGCGACCGCCATGGAGTTCTGGAACGCGATCACGCATTTTTCGGAGAAGCCGTTCGGCGAATTGAACGACGGGTGGCGCGGCTTCCTGCAGCGTTACGGGATCGATGAGCGCGGGTGGGACACGCTGCGATCGACGCCGCGCACCGAATATAAGGGCAGCGAATGGGTGTTGCCGGATTCGATCGCTGATCATGATTTGCGCAACAAGATCACCGAAGGGATCATGACCGAGCTGGACTATGCCGTCTCGACTGGCGGGATCCGTCAGCGATCGGCGATGACGGTGGGGCGGCCTGGCGAACTGCCACACGAAATCGTGAAGACGGCTGGGCAATTCCTGCTGTTTCCGATCACGGTGACCTCGCGGCATTTGTCGCGGGCATGGTCGCTGCATGGCGTCACGTCCAAAGCCGGGTATGCCAGCGCCTTCCTGATCGCAACGACTGTCATGGGCGCGCTCGCCGAGCAGCTCTCCGAAGTGTTCCAGGGCAAAGACCCGCGCCCGATGAATGACAAGAATTTCCTCTGGAAGTCGATGAGCAGGGGCGGCGGGCTCGGCTATTATGGCAACATCCTGGAGCACAGCGTTGCAGAGAATGGGCGGGGCTTTTCGGACCTTGGTAACGCGCCTGTGCTTGGCAGCGCGGAGAATTGGTCAAAGCTGCTGATCCAGCAACCATGGATCGCGCTCATGCACCCGAAAAATGCAAAGGGCGAAGAGCGCAAGCCGAATTTCGCCAAGGCGGCGGCGAACGTCGCACGCTATGAAATCCCCGGCGACAATATCTGGTATCTCCGGCTCGCCTATCAGCGGCTGCTGATCGACCATCTTGATGAGATGGGTGATGAGCATCCGGGCGAAGCCTATCGCCGCATGAACCGTCGCGCGAAGGAAGAGGGCACCCGCTATTTCGCGCCGCCCGGTGGCCGGCTTGCCGATGCACGCGCGCCCGATTTCTCCAACATCTTCGGTGGCAACGAGCAGGCGCCACAGCAATAACGCAAGATTTTCCGGCAAAAACCCGCATAACGCCTAGCAGCATCGCGCTTGCGAATTACCCAATATGGTAATATGGAGCGGCTAATTCGCCGGTCCAGCTTCCCACTCCGACCCGGCACCAGCGCGCTCCATTCCGGGGCGTGTTCGTGTGTCGGAGAGCAGGGTGACGGTTCCAACCTCCATCGTTTCGCATAGCTACTCGCCCGGCGCGGCGATGGCGGCCGAGGCGATACCGTTCTGCTTCCTCTCCAGCGCGGACGTGGTTGTGGTGCATGTCACCCACACGACGGGCGTACGCACGACGCTGGTGCCGGGCACCGATTACGCCATTGCCGGCGACGGGCCGGCCGGCGCCGCGACGATCACGGCGGCGGCGGCATGGCCGGCGCTGGATGTGTTCGAGGTGATCCGCGAAACCGCCAACATCCAGCCGGCGCATTTTCCCCCGCATGAACCATTGCAAGCGGCTGTGCTCGAACAGCAGCTCGATCGCATGACCTTGGTGGCTCAAGAGACGGCTGCCCTGGGCGAGCGATCGCTTCGCGTTCCGCCCGGCGAAACCGCGCCGCAGGTGGCAAGTCTCACCGATGCCGAGGGCAAGGTGCTGGCTATGATCGGCGGTGTGCTGACGCCGATCGAGAATGACGCGGCCGCTGCCGAGGATGCCGCTGCGCGCGCCATCGTCGCAGCAGCGTTGGCCGTCGATGCTGGGGCCTCGGCCGAGGTCGATGCCAACCGGGCTGAACTGGCGGCCGCTGCGGCGGCGCTGAGCGCTGGCATCTACATCAATGAGGCAACCGGCCGAGCGGCAGTCGCGAACGGAGTCGTGTTCGCGGCTGTTGGCACCAGTGGCGACAAGGCGGTCGATATCTGGCAGCGTGTCAACGCCGGGGCTTCGACGCTGCTGCGCTCGTATCCGTCGCTCGACGCGCTCAATGCGGCCTTGGCCGCGCTGGCGGCGGCGGTGGCCACGGCCGCAACGAAGGCAGAGCTAAAGGACGCGACGTCGGCTCTGAAATCCTTCTCGCAGGAAAGCGCCGTCTCTCTCCCTACGGGAATGGCGGACAGCCTCAGCGCAGAACGGATGCTCGATCCGGTAACCTATATCGACAAGATCACCGGCGTGGATGCGGCCGGCAGGGGAACGCGGTCCTACAAGGCGGTCCAGAGTTTCGGGTACATCTACAACCCTGCGGCCCCGGCCGATACGACCGTCTTGTTCCGCAACGGCCAGCAGCACATGCTGATCCCGAACGCGGATGGCAACAGCCTTTACATCGGCAATATCACCCATCGCACCACGATCGCGGGCTACGGGCCGGAAGGCAATTATGGGGCCTGCCTCGATACGCGCATGCCGCTGGCTGGGCAGATATGGACCGCAAGCGGGGGCGGTTGGTCCACGACGGTAATGCTACGCAATTCGCTCAACTTCGGCACTGCCGGCGCAAATATCGCTGGTGTGCATTTGATGCTGTGGAATGTTCCCGCGCCGCATGACGATGTGCTCGGTTCGCAGTTCGAACTGAAGATCGGCAACGCCAATCCGGCCGCCAATGATGCGGCGGTAGATGCCACGGCGGACGTGGATGCTTGGTCGATCAAATATGTAGGCCAGGTTGCGGGAGAAATTCGCGGCCTCCCGCATGTGGGCGATACCTATGTCCTGCATATCAAGCTGGCGGACGGTTCCGATCCGAACGGGAAGCCGCTTTTCCTGGCCGATTTTAACTCAGGCGTGAACCTGACCGCTGGCGCGCATGGGCACGTCGTCATCATCGGCACGACCGGCAAGGACAGCGCGAATTTCGCGCCGATGGGCAACGCGAGCCTCGGGCAAATCCCATGGTTCGAAAGCCTCACCATGCTCGGGGTTGGCGGTCATGGCGGTGTCGGCCCGAAATGCACGGTTGGCGACTTTCGTGCGGTCGGCGTGCCTATCCCTGGGGAGAACACATATTCGGTCGGCCAGACTGGCGGCGGCGGCTGCCATAATTTCTCGGCCGGCTTCAACCTGTCGAACCAATATCTCTATAACGGTTCGATCCACACCTATAATTTTGGCGTTGCCGGGTGCTATGCGCACGGCAGCGGCGGCGGGGGCGAGGCCTATCGCGGCTGGAACGTCGGTGGCGATATCGTCCAGGACAACTGCACTGCCGGTTTTGAAATCGAGATCACGCTCAACGAGGGCTTCAAACATTATGGCCGCCTGATCCTGACGGGCGGCCAGACAGGCGTGAACAGCTACCCCGGCCAATATTTCCAGCTCGCCGGCCGTGGGGGACTGTTCAAGCCGGGGAACTTCCAGGCGACGCTTGCCAGCTTCACCGGCAGCGGCGCGCGCACGACTATTATCGGCAGCGACAATCCAGACGAGATATTCATCTTGGACGCGGCGCTGGTAAACGCAGCCGCGCCTGATTTCCATGGGCCGAAGCTCTATGCGCGCAGCCTCTCCGACATGGGGGCGGCGCCCACGCTGATCCTCAAGCACGTCGAAGATCACACCGTGGTGGTGCCAGGCGTTGCCAATAAATTTCAGATACCCGATTCCGGCTTCGATCCGAACAACCCGTATGTGAACCTCCATCTGATTGGATCGAAGCTGGGCGATATGTGGCCAGCTTTCGACTTCGCGCCGCACTGGCCAAGCAGCCTCTACATCGATGGCAACAGCGAAATCGGGTTCCATGGCCGCACATGGGCGCAGATCGAGGCGGCAATGGCCGCGCTCGGCAACACCTGCACGATCCTCCCCGGCGCAAAGGCGGTCAATGCCGCTGGCGACGTCGTCGACATCAAGACTTGAGCGGCGGGACGGCCATGGAAACATACATTGAATCCCTTCAATCCCAACTCGACGCGCTGAACGTCAGGCGAGCGCCGCTGATCGCGCTGCTTGAAAGCGAAGAGTTCGAGGCGCTGAGCGACCGCGAAAAATGGACGTGTCGCGATGACAATAATCTCGCAGCGGCACAGGCGGCCAGCCTTGAAGCGCGCATACTGGCGGCTGGCGAGTGATGCCCGAGCAACTCGAAACCACGGGGATGATGTTGGGCGAGCTGAAGGGGCAGATGCGCGAGCTGATCCATAATGTGAACAATCTGGCGACCAAGCTGGATGGTCTTAGCGAGCGAGTCATTGGCTCGGCCGGCTTGCCCAAGAAGATCGAGCTTCTGGAGGCCAGGGTTACCGCGCTGGAGACTGACAAGAACAAGCGCGACGGCGCGAGCGGCATCATAGCCACGATCATGAAAAGCCCGACAATCGGCTGGCTGGTTGGAGCGGCCGTCTCTGCCTGGGCGATCCTCACTGGAAAGGTTCACCCATGACGCCATCCCAAAAGTGCATCGACCTCATCAAGTCGTTCGAAACCTGCCGCCTCACGGCGTATATGCCGACCCGCAAGGATCGCCCGACGATCGGCTGGGGCACGACCGGCCCTGACGTGCGGATGGGCATGACATGGACGCAGGCGCAGGCCGATGCCCGGTTTGCGCGCGATCTTGCCGATTTCGCCATTGGCGTCACGCACGAGCTGCAGGGCAAGCCGACGACACAGGGGCAGTTCGATGCGCTTGTGTCGTTCGCCTACAATGTCGGGCTTGATGACGATGCGGATACGCTCGCCGAAGGGCTTGGCGATTCCTCGCTGCTGAAGCTGCACCTGGCCGGCGACTATGCCGGCGCCGCGTTGCAGTTCGCGCGGTGGAACAAGCAAGATGGCGTAGAGCTGAGGGGCCTCACGCGACGGCGCGCGGCGGAGGCCGCGTTGTACCGGGGCGAAGCATGACGGACGAACCGCTGCAGAGCCCGCAGACGGCGAATGCCGGCCATCCGGCCGTGCCGTCGACCATCAACATGCCGGACCATGAAGTGCGGCAGGAGAAGTGGTTCCAGATCTATGTCCGCCTGGCCCGGCCGACACTGGACTGGATCACCAACGCGGCGGTGCTGTGGACGATGATCCTGCAGCCGCGCTTCTTCAACAAGTTCGACATTGTCGCGGCGACGCTGGCGCTCGCATGGGCAGCGGCCGTGTACGGCATCAAGAGCTTTGAAAAAATCAAGGGAGTTGCGTGAGATGAACCGGATTTTTGTTTTCATGTTGGCGCTGGCGGCGATGCTGGCGCCGGCTGCTACGAGCGCGCAGCTGGTCAAGATCGATCCATCGGCGAACAGCGGAACATGGATCTACGCGCATGGTCTGGCTTTCGGACCAAAAGACGGCACCGCGACGCTGGTAGATGCGACCCATCCGCTGCCGGTAACGTCCAGCGGTGGTGTTCCGGTCACCGTGGTTGGCTCGACTATCATAGCGTCGGCCAACTTCACCACGCCGGCAGGCACATCAGCCTATGCTCTTAACAACCTGATCGCCAACTCGGCGACGGCGGGATCCGTAGTTCCGATGACCTTCACCAGTGCTTGCCGGGTGAACGGCGGGACGGGCATGATACGCCGGCTTCGGATCAAGACACCGGACACCGGATTCGCGGGGCAAACCGTCACCGAATATTTTTATCGCGACAGCCCGACCGTTACAAATGGCGACCATGCCGCATGGCTGTCCACTGAAAGCAACTATATTGGCGCGGTCACCGTGACCCTAGACAAGCACTTTTCCGACTATGAAAAGGGCGTCGGCACTCCGTCAGTCGGCACGGAAATCAATTTCGATTGCGCAACAGGATCGACCGCGATCTATGGCTTGCTTGTCGCCGGCGGAGCGATCACGCCGCAAGGCGCCAAGGTAATCACTGCTGTGGCCGAAATTCTGGCGAATTGACATGATTTTGCGGCACCTTTTCGCGTGTTTATTCACGCTGATCTTTGTCTCTACCGCACTTCCAGCGGACGGCCAGGTCGTCGGCGGCCGCCAAGCGGCCGTTCTTAGCGGCACAACGGCATCTGCCTTAACGCCGAAAAGCATTTTTGCGAATGCTGAGGTCGGAGGATATTGGGACCCGTCCGACAGGACGAAGGTATTCAAAGACACAGCCATGACACAACTGGCCGTGCCAGATGTGGACACGGTCGCCGCGATCTATGACAGTTCGGGCAACGGCAATCACCTGATCCAGCCGACAGCAGCAAAGCGCCCATTATACAAGACGACGCCTGACGGCAGGCTTTATCTAGCCTTCGACGGCGTCAACCATTTCATGGGCGCATCGTTCACGATGGCTCAGCCGTTCTCGCGCTGGCTTTTCATCAGGCTACCGTCTTCATCCACGGCGACCCAGATGATCGCTGACGGCTATTATGCGGCATCGTCGGGCTCAGTGAACACTCAGGCCCAGCTCCAGCGGACCAACGCAACTAC
>Ga0105245_10002838_pt1 | contig 15576 bp, 14 predicted proteins | sample KBSM54metaG_FD_81523 | JGI IMG/M metagenome (GOLD analysis project Ga0105245, IMG submission 81523) | Miscanthus rhizosphere microbial communities from Kellogg Biological Station, Michigan, USA - KBS M5-4 metaG | ecosystem: Host-associated > Plants > Roots > Rhizosphere > Soil | place...
CCGGCGCCTTCCGCGAGTACCTAGACCTCCACCGCCCGATCTTCCAGAAGACCGCCGCCTACGGCCACTTCGGCCGCGGCGACGACGACTTCACCTGGGAGCGCACGGACCGCGCCGACGCGTTGCGCGAGGCCGCGGGCGCCGAAGCTGCCGCCGCGTAACGCGCAAACAGCGGAAAAACAGGCTGGGTAAGGGGGCGAGATTCGGCGACTCCGAACTTGTCCTCGCTATGAGGGGGACAAGTTCGGAGGAGCGAAACCCTGCGGCGTGGGAGCTGGTTCGAAGTCAGCACGGAGTCGTGGCGCGCGAGCAACTGCTGGCGCTCGGATTCACCAAGCGTGCGATCGAACATCGCACTCGCACCGGTCGCTTGCACCCGGTAGTGCGTGGCGTCTATGCCGTAGGGCGCCGCCACCTCAGCCGCGAGGGACGCTGGATGGCCGCCGTTCTCGCCTGCAGACCCGATGCCGCCCTCAGCCACCGCAGCGCAGCCGCCCTCTGGGGCTTCGGCACCGAGCACCCGCACTACGTCGACCTCAGCGTCAGGCGCGCTTCCGAAGCTCGCCTACGCGGAGTCCGCTGCCACCGCCGACCCAACCTCCCCGCCGAAGCGATCACCAAGCGCCTGAACATCCCCCTCACCCAGCCTGTTCAGACGTTCCTAGATCTCGCCACGGTCACAGGGCCGAAGGCCCTGGAGCGCGCGATCAACGAGGCGGACAAGCGAGACGTCATCGACCCCGACGCCCTCCGCAAGGCCCTCGACGACCACCCGGGCGAGCCGGGCGTCCGCCCTCTCCGAGCGATCCTCGACAAGCACACCTTCCGCCTCTCCGACGACGAGCTGGAACGACTCTTCCGCCCGCTCGCCGCCGCGGCCGGGCTTCCGGTTCCCCTCACCAAAGTCAAAGTCAACAAGTTCGAGGTCGACTTCTTCTGGCCCGACCTAGGGCTCGTGGTCGAGACCGATGGCTGGCGCTACCACCGCACTCCTGCCACTCAGACCCGCGATGCCTTGCGCTTCCAGACCCACACCGCGCCGGCCTCACTCCGCTCCGCTTCTCCCACTGGCAGGTCAAATATGAACCCCGGCACGTCCTGAACATCCTCAGAAGGACGGCGGCGCACCTTCGCGGCCTCCCTGCACCCTTACCTGCTCAGTGAGGGTGCAGGGAGACCGCGCCTAAGCGCTCGGGGGCTGCGCCTCGCCCAGACCGTGCGTGCCCGCGGCCTCGGCCCCGGTCGCCTGGTCCACCGCATGCACCACGTCGCCCGGGTCCGCCACTCCGGCGAAGATGAAGTTGTAATCGTCGCTTGCCGCGGTGTCGAAGTCGACGTCGCCGATCTGCATCAGGCGCTGGTAGACGGACTGGCGGTAGTTGACGTTCTGGACCCGCTCGAGGCGGGTCTCCTGGACCTCTTTGGAGACGATGCCGCGTTTGATGTTGAGGCGGCGGTTGGTGATCGTGTAGGTGGTCGCGACCCGCTTGACGAAGCCGACCAGGAGGGTGACCGCGAGGACAACGAGGATCAAAAGGAAGGCCGTCCCGTTGCCCGAGATCAGCTTCGCGATGACCCCGAGGATCACCGCGACAAGGACGCCTTTCAGGTAGAAGCCGAGGATCGCCCGCCAGGAGGGGTGGCCTTCGAAGATGACGTGCTCTCCGGCGCTGAGGTTGAGGCTCATCGGGCGCCAGCATATGCCTTCGTCCCCGCGCCCGCATAACCTCGACAGGTGACGATCCTTCGCGTCGAGCCGCTGACCACCGCCCGCGCCCTGCGCGGTCCCTTCGACTACCGCCAACCGGAGTCGATGGAGGATCTGGAGGTCGGCAGCGTGGTGCGCGTGCCCTTCGGGCCGCGGCGGATCCTCGGCGTCGTCGTCGAGCTCGCCGAGGCTTCCGAGCTGCCGCCGGAGCGCCTGGCGGAGCCGATCGAGGCGCTGGAGGCGGGGGCGACGCCGGAGCTGGTCCGGCTCGGCATCTGGGTCGCCCGCGAGTACTGCTCGACCCCCTCGCGCGGGCTGCAGCTGGTGCTGCCGCCGGGGACGGGAACCGGCAGCGGCGGCCGCACGGTGCGGGCCAAGACCGAGCTGCGGGCGGAGCTGCTGCCGGCCGGCGAGGCGGCGCTGGAGGGAGGCGATCGGCTCGGTGCGAAGCAGCGATCGGTGCTGGAGGCGCTGCGCTCGGGCGAGATGTCCTCCGGCGAGCTGGCCACCGCGGTCGGCTCCGACCGCCAGACCCTGCGCCGGCTCGAGCAGCGCGGTCTGGTCGCGACCCGCAGCTCGAACGTGCGTCGCATCCCGGGGGAGCCGGGCCTCAGCGGCAGCGCCACGCGCCCGCAGCTTCTGCCCGAGCAGGAGGCGGCGGTCGCCTCGCTCGTCGCCGCCCTCGCCGGCGAGGCCGGCGCCGAGCGCCAGCTGCTCCTCCACGGGGTCACCGGCTCGGGCAAGACCGAGGTCTACCTGGCCGCGGTCGAGGCGGCGCTGGAGCGGGGGAAGGGCGCGATCGTCCTCGTCCCCGAGATCGGCCTCGCCCCGCAGGCTGTCGCCCGCTTCCGCGCCCGCCTCGGCGACCGCTTCGCCGTCCTCCACTCGGCCCTCTCGGCCGGCGAGCGCTACGACGAGTGGCGCCGCCTGCGCAGCGGCGAGGCGCAGGTCTGCGTCGGCCCTCGCTCGGCCGTCTTCGCGCCGGTCCGCGACCTCGGCCTGATCGTCATCGACGAGGAGCACGACCCCTCCTACAAGCAGGAGGGCGATCCGACCTACGACGCCCGCGCCGTCGCCCGCAAACGCGCCGAGGACAGCGGCGCCGTCCTCGTCGCCGGCACCGCGACGCCGCGGCCGGAGAGCTGGCTGGAGCTGCCGCGCCTAGAGCTGCCGCGCCGGGTCGACGGCCGCCGCATGCCGCCGGTCCACCTGGTCGACATGCGCGAGGCGGACCCGCGCTCGGGCCCCGTCCACGCCGAGACCTGGGAGGCGCTGGAGGCGGTCCGCGCCGCCGGCGCCAAGGCGATCGTGATGATCAACCGCCGCGGCTTCGCCCCCTGGCTCACCTGCCGCTCCTGCGGCCATCACTGGGACTGCCCCAACTGCGACGTCTCGCTGATCGTCCACCGCCACAGCGGCCGCCTCGTCTGCCACCACTGCGCCCACGCCGAGACCCAGCCGCGAGCATGCCCCGAGTGCGGCTCGACCACGCTCTCCCGCGCCGGCGCCGGCACCGAGCGGATCGAGGCGCTGCTGGCCGAGCGCCTGGACCCGATGCCGGTGCTCCGCCTCGACTCCGACACCGCCGCCGAGCGCGGCGCCCACGCCCGCATCCTCGCCCGCTTCGACGAGCTGCCCAGCGCCGTCCTCGTCGGCACCCAGATGGTCGCCAAGGGCCACGACTTCCCCGAGGTGACGCTGAGCGCGATCCTCGACGCCGACGCCACCCTCCGCTTCCCCGACTTCCGCGCTGAGGAGCGCACCTTCGCGATGGTCGCCCAGCTCGCCGGCCGCTCCGGCCGCGGCGAGGCCGGGGGGGAGGTGATCGTCCAGACCCTCGCCCCGCGCGCCTCCAGCATCGAGCACGCCGCCCGCCACGACTCCGCCGGCTTCCTCGAGGTCGAGCTGGAGCGCCGCCAGGTGCTCCACTACCCGCCCTTCTCCCACCTGACCCGGATCAACTTCGCCGCCGAGCTGGAGCCGAAGCTGGACGATGCGGCCGCGGCCGTCGCCTCGGACCTGCGCCGCTCGCTTCCCGACAGCTCCGAACTGCTCGGCCCGGCGCCGATGTTCCGCGTCCGCAACCGTCACCGGCGCCGGATCCTGATCAAGGCCGACGACCGCGAGGGGACGGTGGCGGCTGTCCGCGAGGTGGTCGAGAAGCGCGCCGGCGATCGCTCGCTGAAGGACGTGGCGATCGGGGTCGACGTAGACCCGCAGTAGGGCTCAGTCGAGGCTGCGCAGGACGGCGTCTGCGAGCGCTTCCACTGCCGGCGGGTGCTCGCAGAGGTAGAGGTTCGGCTCGATCAGCTCAAGCTCGATCAGACAGGGATCGCGGGTCGGCCCTTCGACCAGGTCGACGCGAGCGTATAGCGGCACCTCCTTGAACTCGGACAGCGCTGCCTCCGCCAGCTCCCGCTCGGCCAGGGTCGGTTCGTCGCGGCTCACGGTGCCGCCCCAGATCGACTGCACCCGGAAGTCCCCTGCGGCCGGGCGCTTGCGGACCGTGTGGGTCAGTTCTCCGCCGATGTAGACGAGCGACAGCTCCCCACGCTCTTCCAGCGAAGGGAGGAACGGCTGCACCATCGCGTCGCGGTGCTGGAGGATCGATTCCAGAGCGGCCGAGCCTTCGCCGGCCCGGACCCGCCGCAGGTTCCTCGCCCCGAGGTCGACGACCGGCTTGACCACTGCCTCCTCCCAGCCGGCGCCGGCGAGGATCTGTTCGAGGCCGAGATGCGAATCGCGACCGACCCACACCGTCGGAATCGTGCGCAGGCCGCGTTCGCCGAGTTCGCGCAGGTAGCGCTTGTCGCTGTTCCAGATCAGCACCTCGGCGGAGTTCAGCAGCCTGCTCTCGACTTCCACCCGCCCCGCCCAGGCGAGGTACTCGGCGTGCCTCTCGTGGTAGTCCCAGGTGGACCGGACGAGGCAGAGGTCGAAGTGCCGCCACTCGATCCCAGGCTCGTCCCAGATCGCCTCCCGCGCCTCGCAGCCGCGCTCCTCCAGCGCTTGCCGCAGCAGCTCGTCGTCGACCTTCAGGTCGGCGTAATCGGCGCAGGTGGCGATGGCGATTCGCGGGGAGGACATGACCGTGACCGCAGGAAGTATCAGAGGCGGGCGCCTTTTAGACTCAGATCGGATGAGCGACGAGACTCAAACCCAGGAGCGCGAGAGCGAGGAGCGCCGGCTCGAAGTCGAGATGCTGGAGCGCCGGGAAGCGGCGCTGGCGCACGTGGTCAAGTTCGGCGACCCGGTACTGAAGAGCAAGGCTTCGCCGGTCGCCAGGTTCGGCCCGGAGCTGCGCGCGGAGGTCGAGCGGATGTTCGAGATCATGCACGACGGCCTCGGCGTCGGCCTTGCCGCCACCCAGGTCGGGGCGCTGCGCCGCCTGCTCGTCTTCCAGGCCGGCCCGGACAGCGCGCCGAGCGCGCTGATCAACCCCGAGGTCGAGTGGCTCTCGGAGGAGACCGCCGTCGCCGAGGAGGGCTGCCTCAGCCTGCCGCGGGTGACGATGGACGTCGAGCGGCCGCTGTTCGCGCGCTTCAGCGGCCGCGACGTCGAGGGCGCGCCGATCGCGATCGAGGCCGCCGGCCTCGAGGCCCGCGTCCTCCAGCACGAGATCGACCACCTCGACGGCGTCCTGATCCTCGACCGCACCGTCCGCGACCAGCGCAAGGCGGCGCTGCGGGCGCTGCGCGAGGGCGGCAGCTACAGCCCCTCCGCCGAGGAAGAGATCGGCGAAGAGGGCGAGCTGCGCGAGCCGCGCACCGACGCGTGAGGACCGCCTACCTCGGGACCTCCGAGTTCGCCGCCACGGTGCTGCGCCGCCTGGCGGGCTCGCCGCACCGGCCGGCGCTGGTGGTGACGCCGCCGGACCGGCGCCAGGGGCGCGGCCGCAAGGTGCAGCCGCCGCCGGCAGCCGCCGCGGCAAGCGAGCTGGGGCTCGACCTACTGCAGGCGGAGAACGTCAACGATGAGGCGGCGCTGGAGCGGATTCGCGCCGCCAAGCCGGAGGCGGTGCTCGTCTGCGCCTTCGGGCAGTTGATCCGCGAGCCGCTGCTCTCCGAGTTCCCGATGCTGAACGTGCACCCGTCGCTGCTGCCGCGCTGGCGCGGGGCGGCTCCGATCGAGCGGGCGATCATGGCCTGCGACCCGACCACCGGCGTCTGCGTGATGCGCCTAACCGAGGGCCTCGACTCCGGCCCGGTGGCGCTTTGCGAGGAGACGCCGATCGACCCGGACGAGGACTTCGCCTCGCTCTCGGCGCGGCTGGCCGAGCTCGGCGGCGACCTGCTGGTCCGCGCCCTTGATCTGCAGGCCGAAGGCGCGCTCAAGTTCGCCGAGCAGAACGAGGGCGGGGTCACCTACGCGGAGAAGATCGACCCCGCCGAGCGGCGCCTCGACCCCGAGCGGCCGGCAACCGAGCTGGCGGCGAAGGTGCGGGCCCTGAACCCGCACGTCGGCACCTACCTGGAGACCGCCACGGGGGAGCGGTTGGGCGTCCGCCGCGCCCACGCGGTCGAGGCCGAGGTGCCGCAGGGGACGCTGGAGGCGCGCTTCGACACGCTGCTGCTCGGCACCGGCGAGGGGGCGCTGCAGCTCGACGTGGTCCAGCCGCCTGGCAGCAGGGCGATGCCGGCCGACGCCTACCTGCGCGGGCACGAGCCGCCGCGGCTATGAGCGCGGAGGGGCGCATGACCACCAGCGCCGGCCGTGTCTCGCCCGCGCGCTCGCTCGCCTACGCAACCGTCCGTGCCACCTTCGAGGACGGCGCCTTCACCGAGCGCGCCTTCCGCGCCGAGGCCGATCGCCTCGGCCTCGGAGGCCGCGACCGCGCCCAGGCGCAGCGTCTCGCCTACGGCGCCGTCCAGCGGCGCGGCACTAGCGACGTCGCGATCGAACGGCTCGCCGGAAGATCCACGCGCCTGCTCGACCCGCCGGTCTTGGCGGCGTTGCGCCTCGGCCTCTACGAGCTGCTCTTCGCCGACGCCACGCCCGACCATGCCGCCGTCGACCAGGCGGTCGAGCTGGTCAAGGCCGCCGGCGCCGCCCACGCCTCCGGCTTCGCCAACGCGATCCTGCGGCGGGCGGTGCGCGAGCGCGCGCAGCTGACCGAGGACCTGCTCGGCGACGACTCGACCCCGGCAGCCGCCGCGGTCGCCGACTCGGCACCGCAGTGGCTGGCCGAGATGTGGTGGCAGGAGCTGGGGGAGGAGGCGGCGCGCTCGACGCTCGCCGCCTGCAACGCGCGAGTCGAGGTGGCGATGCGGGTCAACCCGCTGCGGGCGGAGCGTGAGGCGGTGCTGGCGCGTCTCCAGGAGGCCGGGGTGGAGGCGCGCATTCCCGAGGCCGGCTGGCCGCTCGCCGCGCCGGAGATGCTCGCGATCGACGGCCGCATCGGCGAGACCGTCCCGGCGGCGATCGAGGCGGGCGAGCTGACCCCGCAGAGCCGCGGATCGGCCGCCGTGGTCGAGGTCCTCGACCCGCGGGAGGGCGAGCACGTCCTCGACCTCTGCGCCGGGCCGGGGATCAAGACCGGGCAGATCGCCGAGCGGATGTGCGACCGCGGCGAGGTGATCTCGGTCGAGCTCGACCCGGACCGCGCCGGCGAAGTCGCCGCCCAGGCCCGGCGCCTCGGCCTCCGCAGCGTCACCGTGATCGAGGCCGACGCGGCCGAGTCGGGCATGGCGCCCGGCTTCGACCGCGTCCTCCTCGACGCCCCCTGCTCGGACCTCGGCGCGCTCGCCTCGCGGCCCGACGCCCGCTGGCGCAAGTCGCCCAGAACCATCGAGCGGTTGACCGAAACCCAGGACGAGCTGCTGCGCAACGCCGCCGCCGTCCTCCGTCCCGGCGGCATTCTCGTCTACTCGACCTGCACGATTTCCCGCCGCGAGAACGAGGATCGGATCGCCGCCCTGCTGCAGGCCTCGGAGTCCGGCGAGGTCCCTCCGCTGGAGCTGGACGACCTCGGCGCCCTCAATTCGCAACTTCTGTCACCCGCGGAGCCACGCTGCCTGCAGCTCCGACCCGACCGCGATCGCAGCACCGGCTTCTTTATCGCCCGCTTCACCCGTAAAGTCTGAGGGAGTGAGCCACCCCAACCAGTCGAACCTGGGGGACTCGAATCCCCTGGGCCGCGCCCCTTGCCCGAACTGCGGCGAGCCCTGGCTGCGCCCGACCCAGCTGCCGGGCCGCCTGCGCTGCGTCAACTGCCTCAGCCGCTTCGAACTCGTCTCCCAGTGCCCCAACTGCGGCGAACACCAGACGATCGCCCGCATGACCAACACGGCAGACATGGAATGTCAGAGCTGCGGTGCGTCGATGCTGAAGTTGGCCTAGCCCGGACGCGCCTGGCGGCGTCCTCAGTCGCTCGCGTGCAAAGCACGCCACGCTCCCTGCGTCCTTGCCGGCCACGCCCGGATATAGGCTCCTCGCCGTGAGCGAGCGGATGGCAGAGCTGCTGGGGGAGCCGCGGGTGGCGCCGTCGATCCTCTCCGCCGACATGGGGCGGCTCGGAGCGCAGGTCGAAGAGGTGATGGACGCGGGCGCGCGGGTGATCCACTTCGACGTGATGGACGGCCACTTCGTGCCGCCGATCACGATCGGCCCGCTGGTCCTCAGCGGAATCGCCGACCAGGTCCACGACGCCGGCGGTGCCGTCGACGTCCACCTGATGATCGAGGCGCCGGAGCGCCAGATCGAGGAGTTCGCCAAGGCCGGTGCCGACTCGATCACCTTCCACGAGGAGGCGACCCCGCACGCCCATCGCACCCTCACCGCGGTCCGCGAGGCCGGCTGCCTCTCGGGAATCGCGATCAACCCCGGCACCCCCGTGGAGGCGGTCCAAGAGCTTCGCGGCCTAGCCGACATCGTCCTCTGCATGTCCGTCAACCCCGGCTGGGGCGGCCAATCCTTCATCGAGACCTCCCCCGAAAAGGTCGAGCGGTTAGCGCCGCTGGTCGGCAAAGCAAGGATCGAGGTCGACGGCGGGGTGGACACCGGTACCGCGGGCCCTCTTGCCGCAGCCGGCGCTTCTCTCTTCGTCGCCGGCTCAGCCGTCTTCGGCGCCCAAGACCCCGCCGCCGCTTACGCTGAAATTGCTTCGGCCGCGGGGGCTTCCTAGATCCATCCGTCAACGGCAACGCGAGCATTGTTCGCTCCGGCGCCCAAAGGGCCGAACCGCCTCATCCTGTGGACTTAGGCAACCGCTCTCAGCGGGGCATCCTTCGGCAGATGTTCATCAATGTCACTGATGGAGATCGTGCTTCTCCGCTTCGGCCGTATCGATCTGCCGCCGATTGAAAGAGTCGATCATCTCGGGAGACGCGCCAAGCAGAAGTTCCGTCCCTTCAGGTTTTTCATGAATGAGGCCAAATCGCGGACCGGATTTCTGAAACCTTTGAGTTGCGGCCTTCACAACGCCACGGCCGGTCACTTGAGCACAGGATGGTGTGCTCAACTGACCAACGAGGGGGCTGGCTTGTGGAACTACTCGTCTAGTCCCAAGCGGGCAAAGAGTCTCACCCTCGTGCGATTAGGGCTCCGGTTACCTCCTGCCACCAGGCGCGCTCCGCTCCGTCCACGTCCGGACGTGCGGCACGACGCTCGCACCAGCCGGCAAGTGCCCGCCGCCCGCCGATCGCGATCAGGCCGGCGCCGATCACCGCGTAGCGGCCATCGGATAAAGCAAGGAGGTAGGCGCCGCGCTCGTCGCGGCTGCGGAGAACAGAGGCAACTGGGACGCCGTCGATTTCCTCTTTAAGTTCACCGTCGCCCCGCGCCGGGCGCACCGTGAAGACCTGGGAGGCGGCGCGGCGGGGGAGGGGCGGTGGGGCCTCGCGGCCGATCGGGCCCTCCGCCCAGCGCTTCGTCATCGCCTCGACTTCCTCGCGCAGCTCGCTGCGGACGAGGATGTGGAGCTCGTCGCCCTCGCGCAGCTCGGTCGAGCCGCGCGGCGGGATCGCGTCGCCGTCGCGGACGATCACGTTGACCAGCGCCTCCCGCGGCAGTTCGAGGTCGCGCACAGGGTGGCCGGCGGCTGCCGCACCGGGGGGCAGCCGGTAGGCGATCACGTCGCCGCCCATGCGGCGGATCCGGCCCGACTCGAGCAGGCGCCGCGGCAGCGCCGGCTCGTCGGTGGTGAGGCCTAGGCGCGTCGCCAGCGGCTCGAAGCTGGCGCCCTGGACCAGGGTCGAGCTGACGACGACGAAGAAGACGATCGCGAACAGTTCGTCGCCCGCCCCGATTCCGGCGACCACCGGGAAGGTGGCGAGCCAGATCGGCGTCGCGCCGCGCAGGCCCGCCCAGCCGAGCATCGCTTTCTCGCGGGCGTTCAGGGGTGCCAGGGCGGTGGCGGCGAAGGTGGCCACCGGGCGGGCGACGAGGATCAGAACCGCCGAGAGTGCGAGCGCGTCGAGGGCGACGTCGTCGAGGCTGGAGGGGAAGACGAGCAGCCCGAGCAGGATGAAGAGGGCGATCTGGGCGACCCAGCCCAGCCCCTGGTGGAAGGCGACGACGGTGCGCCGGGCAGGGATCCGGGCCGAGCCGAGCGCGAGCGCGGTCAGGTAGACGGCGAGGAAGCCGGAGCCGTGGGCGATCTCGGCGAGGCCGTAGGCGAGGGCGGCGATCGCGATCGTCGCCACCGGGTAGATCCCGTCGCTGGGGAGGCGGATCCGGTCCAGCGCCATCACCGCGAGCCGCCCCAGCGCGGCGCCGATCGCGATTCCCAGCGCCAGTTTCAGCGCCAGCAGCCCGGCCATGTCGGCGAGGCCGTAGCCCGGCTGCTGGATCCATTCGATGAAGCCGATCACCAGCAGCAGCGCGACCGGGTCGTTCATCCCGGACTCGCCCTCGAGCGAGCGGGCGAGCCGCTTCTCCAGGGTCGAGCGGCGCAGCACGGCGAAGATCGCGGCCGAGTCGGTGGCGGCGATCGCGGCGCCGACCAGCATCCCTTCCAGGGTGCTGAGGTCGAACAGGAGCTTCGCCGCGAAGCCGGCGATCACGGCCGTGATCGCGGTGCCGGCCGTCGCCAGCGAGGCCGCGGTCCCCAGCACCGGCCGGATCTCCGACCAGCCAGCGGTCAGCCCGCCCTCGAAGAGGATCAGGACGAGGGCGATCGTCCCCAGCGTCCGCGCCAGCTCGGTGTCGTCGAAGTGGATGCCGCCGATCCCCTCCGAGCCGGCCAGCATCCCCAGCGCCAGGAAGAGCAGCAGCCCCGGCACCCGCAGCCGGTCGGCCAGCAGCGCCCCGACTATCCCCGCCGCCAGCAGGGCGCCGGCGATCAGGATCAAGTGGGCGTCATGGGCTCCCATCGGGGAACCCTAAAGGCGAGGCCCTCAGACGTTCTCGTCGAGAGTGGCGAGGCGCGCCTCGAGCTCCTCGCCGGAGCCCGGCTGGGGAATGTCCTCCGCCCGCCCGTGCGGGTGGCGGTAGACGAAGTAGAGCAGCGAGAAGAGGACGGCGGCAGCGAGCAGGAAGCCGATCTCGACCCGGCGGAACTCGTTGCCGACGAGGGGCACGAAGTTCCAGGCGATGAAGAGGCCGGCGCAGGTGATCCAGCGCGCCGCGGCGCGCCGCACCTGACCCTGGGCGATGCAGGCCTGGTTGACGGTCACCGAGGAGAGGTAGAGGCCCATCCCGGCGGTGATCAGGAGCAGCCCCTCGCGGTCGTAGGTGAACTTGTTGCTGAAGGCGAGCTGCATCGCCTTCGGGCCGGCCACCGCCATGAAGAGGAAGGCGACGCCGGTGAAGGCGGCGAGGCCGAGCAGGACCATCCGCACCGTGTGGTGGAACTCTCGCTCGGCGTCCTCCGAGGTCGAGGCGTGGAGCCTGGTCAGGTGGGGCAGGATGCTGGTCGAGACCGACTGGAAGAGCTGCAGCGGCGCCCGCGCGATCATCAGCACGTTGAAGATGAAGCCGGCCGCCGCGGCGCCCTGCAGCCCGCGGGTGATCAGCGGGCCGGCGTTGAGGAAGGCCTGTTCGCTGAACATGATCACCAGGACCGCGGCAGCGAAGCCGCCTCCCTCGGCGAAGGAGAACTCATCAGGGGCCGCCTCCTCCGCTCCGCGTCCGGGGGCGGCCGGCGTCGCCTCGGCCGCCTGTTTCTCCTTCTGCGCCCGGCGGGCGAACGCGAACGGCACCACCAGCAGGCTCAGCGCCGGCGCCGCGGTGATCCCGATCGCGACCGCCGACTGGCCGCTGAGGACGCCGATCGCGACCATCACCGCGAAGACCGTCCGGAAGCAGGATTCGGAGAGGATCATCGCCACGAAGAGGCCGAAGCGCTGCTCGCCGGCCAGGAAGCCGCGGGCGAAGTAGCTCGCCGCGTAGAAGAGGACGGAGGAGAAGAAGACCCAGTAGAGGGTTTCGTTGCCCTCGAGCAGGCTGTTCTGGATCGGGCCGCGCAGCGCCAGCGCGACCACCGCGAAGAAGAGCGAGAGGCCCAACTGGATGGTCGAGGCGACCCGCATCGGCTCGTTGACCGATGCCCCCTTCGTGCGCCGCTCGGAGATGTGGCGGGAGAGCAGCTGTTCGATCGGCCGGTAGAGGGTCGAGATGGTGATGAAGACCGCCGACCAGAGCACCGTGATCTGCCCGTAGTCGGGCTTCGAGAGGACGTGGGAGGCGATCAGGAAGTAGGCGTAGGTGATCAGCCCGGTGAGGCCGACCCCGACCGCCAGGAAGCTCGCGGTCTTGCCGTAGTCGGCCGAGCTGACGACCCCGGCCCCGTTTTCGGCCGGCCGGTCCTTCTGCCCGACCTCGCTCACCGCTCGCCCTTGTCGCCCGGCTCGTAGTGGGAGGGCTCGACGCCGAGCGCCAGCTCGACCCGGCGCACGCGCTCGAAGGTGCGCTGGGTCATCACCCGCTGGCCGGCGAGGAGGTCGCCGATCACGCCGAGGGCGAAGAGCTGGACGGCGACGATGAAGAGGACGGCGCCGAGCAGCAGCGACTGGATGTGGCCGGTGCTGTCGCCGTTGAGGATCCAGTCGAGCAGGAACGGCAGCCAGGCGGCGAAGGCGAGCAGGAGGACGACCGCGGCGGCGGTGGCGAAGACCCGCAGCGGCTCGTAGCGGGTGTAGATGCGGAGGATGGCGAGCGCGTTGCGGCGCACGTAGGCGCCGGTGGAGTCGAACAGGCGCGACTCGCGCGTCTGCGGGTTGGTCTCGATCGCGACCTCGTCGACGGCGACGAGCATTTTCCCGGCCTGGATCAGGCTCTCCAGCGTGTAGGTGAAGTTGTCGACGACCAGCAGCTGCAGTGCCGCCTCGCGGTTGTAGGCGCGGAAACCGGAGGTGGCGTCGGTGATCTCGGTCCCGGAGACGCGGCGGACGACCCAGCTGCCGAGCCGCTGCAGCCGTTTCTTGTTGCCGGAGAAATGATCAATGCCGGATACACGACGGTCGCCGACGACCATGTCGGCCGTGCCGGCGACGATCGGCGCCACCAGCTTCGCCACGTCGGCGCCCTTGTACTGGTTGTCGGCGTCGGTGTTGACGACGACGTCGGCGCCGAGCTTGAGGCAGGCGTCGAGGCCGGCCTGGAAGCCGGCGGCAAGGCCCCGGTTGTTGGTCAGGCGGACGATGTGCTGGGCGCCGCACTCCCGCGCCACCTCGACCGTGCGGTCGGTGCTGCCGTCGTCGATGACGAGCAGCTCGATCTCGTCGATCCCGGGGATTTCCCGCGGCAGGTCGGCAATGGTCTGCGGGAGCGTCTGCTCCTCATTGAGACAGGGGATTTGGATGATCAGCTTCATCAAGCGATGGGTGGGCGCTGCGGTGGGGTGCGTCAGCGTATTAGGCCAAACCTCCATAGCTACGCCACCCAGAGGGTAGAATCCTGGTTGATTGACGAGTCAATCGGTCGATGAAAGCCCCGCTCACTTCCACTGATCAAGCGCATCTCCGCCGCGCGCTGGAGCTGGCCGAGGGCGGCAGGGGGCGCGTCAGCCCCAATCCGCTGGTCGGCGCCGTGGTCGTTCGCGACGGCGAGGCGGTCGGCGAGGGGTTCCACGCCGAGCTCGGCGACCTCCATGCCGAGCGAGCCGCGCTGGCCGACTGCCGCGAGCGCGGCGAGGACCCGGCCGGGGCGACGATGTACGTGACGCTCGAGCCCTGCGCTCACCAGGGCCGCCAGCCGCCCTGCGTCGAGGCGATCCTCGAGACCGGGATCGCCCGCGTCGTCATCGCCTCCGAGGACCCGAGCGAGAAGGCCGCCGGCCGTGGCCCCGGCATCCTCCGCGACGGCGGCGTCGAAGTCGCCTTCGCCAGCGGCGCCGAGGCAACCGCCGCCCGCCGCCTCAACCAGCCCTTCCGCAAGCACTCCCGCACCGGCCTGCCCTTGGTGGTCCTGAAGATGGCGATGTCGCTCGACGGCCAGACGACGACGTCCCCCGGCGACAGCCCCTGGATCTCCGGCCCCGAGAGCCGCGACCTGGTCCACAAATGGCGCGCCGAATCCGACGCGATCGCCGTAGGCATCGGCACCGCCCTAGCCGACGACCCCCTCCTAACCGCCCGCGTCGAAGGCGCCCGCCAACCCCTCCGCATCGTCTTCGACTCCCAAGCCCGGCTGCCCCTCGACTCGCAGTTGCTCCAGACCCTCGACCAAGCCCCGGTCCTCGTCGTAGCTGCCCCCGATGCCCCCAGCGACCGCATCTCCGCCCTCGAAGACGCTGGCGCCGAGGTCCTCGTCGCCACGAGCATCGACGCAGCCCTCGCCGATCTCGGTCGTCGCAACATCACGAGCCTCTTCCTAGAGGGCGGCAAGACCCTCGCATCCGCCCTCGCATCCGCCGACCAAATCGACGAATCCCGTACCTTCATCGCTCCGATGCTTCTCGGCGGATCGAACAGCGGCGACGGCGCAGCACATCGATTGGTTACTCTCGAATCCTCCACTGAGCAGGTAGGCGACGACGTATTGATCACGGCCCGGTTCAAGGAGTGGTGACGTGTTCACGGGCCTGATCGAAGACGTAGGCACCGTCGAGTCGCTCGATCGCAGCACCGACGGCGCGCGTCTACGCATCTACACCCAGCTCGCTCCCGAGATCACCGAGGGAGACTCGATCGCCGTCAACGGCTGCTGCCTCACTGCCACCGCGGTCACCGACAACAGCTTCGAGACCGAGGCGATGAACCAGACCCTCGACGTCACCGCCCTCGACGGCATCGACACCGGCGCCCGTGTCAACCTCGAGCTCGCGATGAAAGCCTCCGACCGCCTCGGCGGCCACATCGTCCAGGGCCACGTCGACGGAGTGGGGGAGGTCGCTGCTGTCGAAGACGACGGCTTCGCCCGCCGCGTCCGAGTCGAGGTCCCACCCGAGCTCCTCCGCTACGTCGTCGACAAGGGCTCGATCACCCTCGACGGGGTCAGCCTCACGGTTGCGGATTTGGGCGATTCTTGGGCCGAGGTTTCCCTCATCCCTGAGACCCTGGAGCGGACGAACCTCGGCGAAGCCGAGCCTGGAAGCAAGTTGAACGTCGAGTGCGACATCGTGGCCAAGTACGTGGAGCGTTTGGTGGCACCATTCGCCGGAAAGGAGTAGGCGTGAGCCAGATGGCCGAGACCCAGAGACAAGAGGAAGGTGCGGCGGCGGGCGCGAGCCCGTTCGCGACGATCGAGGAGGCGATCGAGGAGATCCGCGCCGGCCGCATGGTCGTCGTCTGCGACGGCGAGGACCGCGAGAACGAGGGCGACCTCACCATCGCCGCGCAGTTCGTCACGCCGGAGGCGATCGCGTTCATGGCGACGCACGGCCGCGGGCTGATCTGCCTGTGCCTCACGCCGGAGCGGTGCGACGAGCTCGAGCTGAGACCGATGACGGATCACAACGAGACCCCGCTGGGCACCGCGTTCACGGTCTC
>Ga0105245_10002839_pt1 | contig 15574 bp, 14 predicted proteins | sample KBSM54metaG_FD_81523 | JGI IMG/M metagenome (GOLD analysis project Ga0105245, IMG submission 81523) | Miscanthus rhizosphere microbial communities from Kellogg Biological Station, Michigan, USA - KBS M5-4 metaG | ecosystem: Host-associated > Plants > Roots > Rhizosphere > Soil | place...
ATCGGCACCGACGCCGGCCTCGCCTCGCTGCCGAATCTGTCCAACCCGGCCTTCGACCTGTCGAAGACCAACGGAGCGGGCGCCGGCCTCAAGGCGTCGGAAGCGGTGCAGCTGACCGACGCCAACGGCACGGTGATCGGGACGCCCTCGGCGCCCGACGCGCAGGCCGACGGATTCGCCGCCTGCAGCTGGGCGACGAGCTGCTAGGCGCGTGAGCGGAGGAGGCTCGTGCCCGCTGCTAGACATGCGGGCATGAGCCTTCCCGAGCCCGATCCCCAGTCGACCGTCCTCGTCACCGGCGCTTCGTCGGGCATCGGCGAGGAGCTCGCCCGCCAGCTCGCCGAGCGCGGCTACAACCTCGTGCTGGTCGCTCGCCGCCGCGAGCGCCTGGAGGAGATGGCGGGCGCGCTGCGCGCCCGCCACGGGGTCGCCGTCGACGTCGACGACGCCGCGGTCGGCGACCCGGCCCAGCGCGACCGCCTCGTCGCCACCCTGCGCGAGGGCGAGCGCGCGGTCGTCGGCGTGTGCAACAACGCCGGCTTCTCCACCTACGGCCGCTTCCAGGACATCGATCCCGAGCGCGAGCGCGAGCAGGTCCGGGTCAACGTCGACGCCGTCCACGACCTCACCGGCGCGTTCGTGCCGACGATGATCGACCGCGGCGAGGGCGCGATCCTCAACGTCGCCTCCACCGCCGCCTTCCAGCCACTGCCCTACCAGGCGACGTACGCCGCGACCAAGGCGTTCGTGCTCGCCTTCTCGGAGGCGGTGCACACCGACCTCACGGGCACCGGCGTGTCCTGCACCGCGCTGTGTCCGGGCCCGACGCGCACGGAGTTCACCGAGGTCGCGGGCATGGGCGAGTTCGAGAAGACGCCGGACCTGTTCTGGCAGAGCGCGGCCGACGTCGCCCGCGACGCCATCGTGGGCATGCTCGCCGGCCGGCGCACGGTGCTGCCCGGCGTGATGAACAAGGCGAGCGCCAACGCGGGGCGCCTGGCGCCCCGGTCCGTCCTCCTCCCGGTCATGCGCGCCGTCTGGGGCCGGGGCTAGAGCGCCGCTGCGGAGAGGAGCTGGTCGGCCACCCGCTCGGCGCTGTCGGCGCCCCCGCCGAGCAGGCGCTTGGACAGCTGCGCGCGGCGGAAGAACAACGGAGCGTCGTGCTCCCACGTCGCCCCGATCCCGCCGTGCACCGAGATGAGCTCGCGCGTGGCGAAGTCGAGCGCGCCGTCGCCCACCGTGCGCGCGGCGCTGGCGGCCATGGGCAGCTCGTCCGGCTTGGCCTCGCCGGCCCAGCCCGCGTAGTAGACGAGGCTGAGCAGGTTCTCCTTGCGGCGCAGGATCTCGACAAGGTCGTGCTTGACCGACTGGTAGGAGCCGATCGGGCGCCCGAACGCAAAGCGCTCCTTGGCGTACTCGACCGAGCGCCGCAGCGCCTCCTCGACCACGCCCAGCGCCTCGGCTGCCAGCAGGGCCTGGTCCAGGTACCAGGCGAAGGCGGCGTCGTCGGCGTCCAGGGTCAGCCTGGTCACGGGGGCGCCGTCGAGCTTCAGGTGGCCGAGCGAGCGGGTGGCGTCGTAGCGCTCGACGGCCTCGATGGTCAGGCCGTCGGTCCCCTCGACGTCGGCCAGCAGCACGACCGGCCCCTCCTCGCCGACGGCGACGATGACGACGGCGTCGACGCCGGGCAGGTCGGGCACCCAGGACACGTCGCCGGTGACCGTGCCGTCGACCGGGTGCGGGCCGCCCTCCTGCTTGCCGGCGTCGAAGCGCGGCACCGGGGCGCGGCGGCCGCCGCGCAGGGGGTCGACGGTCCAGGCGTCGTCGAGCGAGTCGGGCGGGCGTGCGGGCACGAACGCGGCGCGGCGCTCGCCCTCGGCCAGCGAGGCCAGCAGCTTGGGGTGCTCGCCGCTGCGGTCCAGCAGCGCGGTCGCCGGCAGGTGGCCGAGCAGCGGCACGGGCGCGAGCCGACGGCCGCACTCGACCATGACCAGCATGGCCTCGAACGGGCCCAGGCCGGCGCCCCCGTGCTCGTCGGAGACGAGCAGGCCGGACCAGCCCGCCTCGCGCGCGGTGGGCCACAGGTCGGGCAGCTCGCCGCCGTCGAGCGCGTCGCGGGCGGCCGCGATCGTGTTGAAGCGGCCGAGCGCGCCGCGCGCGGCCTCCAGGAGAAAGACCTGCTCGTCGGAGAGGGCGAGGTTCATCCGGCCGCCACCTCCTTCTCCTTGGCGCGTAGCTCGGAGAACGGGATGCCCTTGTCCAGCCGCGGCTCGGGCGGCAGGCCGAGCACGCGCTCGCCGACCATGTTGCGCAGGATCTCCTCGGTCCCGCCGGCCGACTTCAGCCCCGGCAGCTCGGAGACCATGCCGCCCCACTCGTGGTCGGCGAGGGCGTCGGGGCCCAGCGCGTCGACCAGGAGATCGGCCGCCTCGATCGCGGCCCGGATCGTGGTGATCTTGCCCAGGGCGCCCTCGGGGCCTGGGACCTGGCCGCGCTGCAGCAGCGAGAGCTGCCGGTAGCCCGTGAAGCGCAGCGACAGGAGGTCGGCTGCGACCTCGCCCAGGCGCCGGCGCGTCTCCGGGTCGGCGGACGCGCCCTCGTCGGCGGCCAGCGCGGTGGCGAACCGGTCGGCGCGCCAGCCGAAGCCGTCGCCGCCCAGGCCGATGGCCACGCGCTCGTACATGAGCGTGGTCAGGCCCACGCCCCAGCCGTTGCCGACCGGGCCGACGGGCGCGGCCTCGTCCAGCGCCACGTCGTCGAAGAAGACCTCGTTGAAGTGGGCCTCGCCGGAGATCTGGCGCAGCGGCCGCACGGTCACGCCGTCCGCGTCCATGGGCACGACGAACATGGTCAGGCCCTTGTGCTTGGGCACGTCGGCGTCCGTGCGGACCATCATCAGGCCGAAGGACGCGAACTGCGCGTTGGTCGTCCACACCTTCTGGCCCGACACGCGCCAGGTGCCGTCGTCCTGGAGCTTGGCCCGCGACTGGATGCCGGCCAGGTCGGAGCCCGCCGCGGGCTCGGAGAAGAGCTGGCACCAGACCTCGTCGCCGTGCAGCATCGGGCCGAGGTAGCGCTGCTTCTGCTCCTCGGTGCCGTGGGCGATGATCGTCGGGCCGAGCATGCCGATCCCGATGACGTCGAGGATGCCGGGCAGCTTCGCGCGGGAGAGCTCTTGCGTGAAGACGACCTGCTCCACCGGGCCGAGACCCTGGCCGCCGTACTCCCTGGGCCAGGTGATGCCGACGAACCCCGCCTCGGCGAGCTTGCCCTGCCACCTTCGCCGGGCGTCGATGACCTCGGGCGTGATGTCGTCGCGGGTGATCTTCGGCGCCTCGTCGGCGTGCTGCTCGAGCCAGTCGCGGACGCGAGCGCGGTACTCGGCCTGCTCCGGCGTGTCGTTCAGGTCCATGGTGGCGGGGAAACTCCTTTGGCTGACTGGCCAGTCGACGGCCTGAAGAACCTACCGGTCCAGGCAAGCGCGCAGCGCTAGCGACGGACGATCCTGAAGCGCGCGCTCGGCGGCGAAGCGGTGGCGTTCCCGGCGCCGTCGGTCGCGGTCACGGTCACGCGATAGCGGCTGACGCTCAGCTTGCGGCGCCCGATCCGGCCGCTGAAGGGGACGGCGTTGGCGCCCGCGTGCGAGGCGCGGGCCAGCGTCCCGGCGAGCGTGTAGCGCGTGCACCGGCGCCCCTTGCGCCCGGTCTTGGCCGGCCGGCGGCACGTGCCACGGATGCGCCGGCCCGCGCGGGCGCGCTCGATCCGCAGCGCCGCCGTCGCGGCCTCCGAAAGCGTGTAGCGCAGGGTCGTGGCACGCTTGCGGCGGACGGCCACGCCCGTTGTGGGGGTGGGCGCGCGGCCGACGACGAAGGTCCGCGGGTCGGCGCGCAGGCCGCTCACCGTGGGCCCCTCCAGGTCCGCAGCCGTCGCGGGCGGCGCTGCTGTCGTCGGGCTCGCCGCACCGGTGGGGCCCGCCGCGCCCGCCCCACCGCCGCCCAAGCCCGAGCCGGGGGGCTCGGGGGTGACGCGGGCGAGCTGGGGAGGCTTCGTCTGCGCGACCCAGAGGTTGCCGTCCGGCCCGGTGACCAGGCCGCCCGGCGCGCTTCCGGCCGTCGGCAACGGGTACCGGTCCACCGCTCCGTTGGTGGCGATGCGGGCGATCTCGCCCGCCTGGGGCAGCGCCGCCCACAGGTTGGCATCGGGGCCGAGGACGATCTTGCCGAAGTTGGAGCCGGGCGCGAGGTCGAACTGCGCGCGGGTCCCGGCGGGCGTCGTGCGCACGGCGAGCGTCGGACCGGTCGGGTCGACGGTCTCGATCGTCCACAGATTGCCATCGGGCCCGACCGCGATGTCGTTGACGAACTGGCTCACGGGCGCGATGAACTCCGTCAGCGCGCCGCTCGTGGTGATCCTCGCCACGCGGTCGGGGAACTTCTGGGTGTCGCGCGACTCGGTCAGCCACAGCGCGCCGCCGGGCCCGGAGACGATCCGCCGGGGAAGGCGCTCGGGCCCGGAGTTGTAGTCGGCGAGCACCACACCCGACGGGGAGAACTTGGTCACGCGCGGCGTCCCCCCGAAGGGCACGGCAGCCCACATGTTGCCGTCCGGTCCCAATGCGAAGTCCCCCAGCTGGCCCGGGACCGCGAACGGGACCATCGAGAAGGTCCCGTCCAAGGCGATCCTGCCGAACTCGTTGAACTTGAAGAACTCGGCGAACCACAGCCGTCCGTCCGGGCCGGCGGTGATGCCCTGGGCGAGGGCATTCGCGTCGGGCAGGGGGAACTGGGTTGCGAAGCCACCCAGCGTCACGCGGTTGATCGCGCCCTCGCGCGAGACCCACAGATTGCCGTCGGCGCCCGTGGCCAGGTCCGTCGGGCTGCCGCCGGTTGCCGGCAGCGGGAACTCGACGATGCTCGGCGCCGCCGCGGCGCCGGACGCCGCAGCCAGGACCACGATGAGCGATAGGCACAGCGCCCACAGCGAGCGCATCGGAACCTCCTTCGCACAACGAGCATCCCACCACCGCCCGGCGGCGGCAATGTCAAGTCGGTCTCAAACGCCTACGTGGCGACCTTCTTGAAGCCGGCGTTGAGCAGCTTGGAGCCCTGGTCGGCGGTGTCGGGCGAGTGCAGGAGCACGATCCCGAGCTGGCGGCCGCCGCGCTTGGCCGTGGCTACGAGACAGTGGCCGGCCTTGTTCGTGTAGCCGGTCTTCACGCCGGTCACGCCCGGGTAGTTGCGGCGCACCATGAGCGTGTTGTTGTTGTAGAGGTAGATCCGGTGCCCCTTGACCGGGAACGGCCGCACGGCCTTGCGCGTGCGCACGATCCGGGCCAGGCGCGGGCTCTTGAGGATCTGGCGCCCGAGCACCGCGAGGTCGCGGGCACACGACTTGTTGCCCTTGTCGTCGAAGCCGTCGGGGCCCGAGTAGTGGGTGCAGGTCAGGCCGTACTTGCGGGCCTGTCGGTTCATGCGCCGCACGAACTTGCGCACGCTGCCCCCGGTGACCTTCTGCGCCAGCGCGATCGCCGCGTCGTTGCCCGACGGCAGCATGAGCCCGTAGAGCATGGTCTCGAGCTGCACCGTCTTGTGCTTGGGCAGGATCCCGATGGCGGAGCCCTTGTAGGCCAGCGCCTGCTTGGTCACCCGGACGTCGGCGTCGGCGGGCTCGTTCCGCACTACCAGCAGCGCGGTCATCATCTTGGTCAGCGAGGCGATGGACAGGACCTTGTTCGGGTGCCGCGCCCACAGCACCTTGCCGGTGCGAACGTCGAACAGCAGCCCGGCCGTGGGCGGGACCTTGAAGTGTATGGTCACCCGGTCGGCGGCGGAAATCGGATGGCGGGCGTAGGCCGCGATCGTCGGGTTGACGTTGGGCGACGTGGCCACGGACGGCTTGCCGTTCAGGCCCGAGTCGTCGCCACCGCCGACGCTGCGCTTGGCGGTGGTGTTGGCGTTGCCCTCGTCGCTGGCGTGGTCGAGCGCGGTCGGCACCGCCACGGCGGCGGCGAGCACGACCAGGACCACGAGCACCCACGGCCACACGCGCCGGCGCCGCGGCGGGCGCCCGCGCCGCGAGGGCTCCGACAGCACCGAGTACGGGCTCACTCGTCCGGCCCCTCGGGTGGGTTGAGGAGCGCGCCCAGGATCCCGACCGCGAACAGGGCCAGGACGATCGCCGAGACCACGACGAGGATGTCCACGCCGTGCTTGGCGGCGGTCACGGCGGTCAGTGCCCCGAGCAGCAGCGTGAAGGCCAGGGCCATGATCAGGATGAGGGAGCGGGCCATCACCACATCGCCACCGCGAGGGCCTCGAGCCCGAGCCAGGCCACCGCGACCACCGCCAGCGGCACCTCGATCACGCCCCCGAACAGCGGTACGGCGCTGAACACGATCACGCGCGCGCGCGGCCGCAGGGCGAACAGCGTCACCAGCCCGACCAGGGCGGGCGCCGCGCTGACCACCGCCCACGCCGGGGCGGGATCGGCCAGCAGCGCGTTGAGCCCCACCGCGCCGGCGCCCGCGCCGGCGAGCAGCGCCAGCGTGCGCAGGTGCCCGATCAGCGGCTCGACGCCGCTGCCGAAGGTCCAGATCGCGACCATGTTCCCGACCAGGAACACCGCGGGCCACAGCAACGCTGCGCGGTCGAGCAGCAGGGCGAAGGCGACGGCGCACGCCGCCGCCACAGCGAGCGTGGCGTACGCGAGGCGCCACGCCGGCACGTTGGCCTTGAGCGGAATCAACGCGAGAGCAAGGGTAGGGGTCTCGTCAGACCTCGAACCAGAGGTCCATGTAGCCCCGGAGCATTCCGGTGACCTCCGACGCGGGCAGGGTAGCCGCAGCGCCGTAGATGGGCGCCATCCCGCCTTGCGCGTCGGGCGCGACGCGGACGTCGGAGACGGCGTCGCGCAGGTCGGCCACGAACCGCTCCGCGACCCCCTCGATCGTGTGGCGCTGGGTCACGCAGATGTGCGCCGCGGGCGGGAGCTGCAGGCCGTTCAGGCTCCAGCCGCGGGCGGTCATGGCGTCGGCCACGCGGTAGATGTCGACCGCCTCGGAGGCGAAGGCGACGCAGAACAGCGGGTCGGCGATGACGTCCACGCCGTCGATGGCGGCGATGCCGGCCTTGATCGTGTCGGCCGCGCGGAGGATGCGGTCGGTCGCCTCGAGGTAGCCCTGTTCGCCGATCGAGACCATGGCCGCCCAGCACGCGGCGCTCAGCGCGCCGGGGCGGCTGCCGGCGAAGGTCGGCGAGCAGTACAGGCCGCCGGGCCAGTCGGCGATGGCGAAGTACTGGGCGTGGCGCAGCTCGGCGCCGCGGTACAGGACCACCGACGTGCCCTTGGCCGCGTACCCGAACTTGTGCGTGTCGGCCGACATCGAGGTCACCCCGGGCACGGCGAAGTCGAACGGCGGCACGTCGCGGCCCAGTCGCCGCGCCCACGGCAGCACGAAGCCGCCCAGGCAGGCGTCGGTGTGGAAGCCGACGCCCCGGCCGGCGGCCAGGGCGGCCAGGTCCTCGATCGGGTCGATGACCCCGTGTGGGTAGCTCGGCGCCGAGCCCACCACGACCACCGTGCGGTCGGTCAGCGCGTCCGCGGTGGCGGCCACGTCGGCGCGCATGTCGGCGCCCACCGGCACCCGCACCGGCTCGATGCCGAAGTAGGCCGCCGCCTTCATGAACGCCGCGTGCGCAGTGGAGGGGATGACCATCTGCGGGTCCGGCCGGCCCGCCTGGTCGCGGTAGGCCTTCATCGCGAGCAGGATGCTCTCGGTGCCGCCGGAGGAGACCGTGCCCACGATCGCGTCCTCGGTGGCGTCGGCGCCGAGCATGCCCGCGGTCATCGAGACGATCTCGGCCTCGAACTTCGTCGCGCTCGGCCACAGGTCGACGTGCAGCGGGTTGCTCTGGGAGTGCAGCCGGTAGGCCTCGCTGAGGAAGGCCACGTGCTCGGGGTCGCCCTGGTAGACGGCGCCCGAGGCGTGCCCGCTCAGCCAGGCCTCGCGCTCGGCGTCGGCCAGCTCGGCGAGCTCGGTCAGCACGTCGGCGCGCGCGCGCCCGCGCTCGGGCAGGCGTGCGAACGCGTCCACCCGCCCGCGGTAGGGCTTCAGCGACGCACGGATGTCATCCAGGGGATCGGTCATTCAGCCTCCGGTACAGGCGACGCGTGGACTTGTACAGGCCGCGGAACGCGGCGAACAGGGCGTCGTAGGTCGCGCGGGTGTCCGGCCGCGGCCGATAGACGCCCGCCACAGCGACGCGGCCGGGAATGTCGTCGACCGAGAGCGCGTCCAGCGCGAGCCCGGCCAGGAAGGCGGCGCCGCGCACGTTGGCGTCCGTCGGGTCGGCGATCTGGCGCACCTCGCGGTCGAGCACGTCGGCCATGATCTGGCACCACAGCTCCGAGCGCGCGCCGCCGCCCACGAACGCCAGCGGGTCCAGGCGCCGGCGGGCGAAGCGCTCGACCGGCCCCTGCATCCAGCGCAGGTTCAGCGCCACGCCCTCGAGCGTCGCGCGGGCGAGCTGGGCCCGCGTGGTGTCGAGGCCGATGTTCAGCCACCCGCCCCGCACGAGGTGGTCGTCGACCGGCGTGCGCTCGCCGTTCAGCCACGGGGTGAAGAGCACGCCGCCGGCGCCCGCAGGGACCGCGGCGGCCTCGGCCAGCAGCTCGGGGATCTCGGCCCCGACGAGCGCGCTGAGCTTCTCCAGCGAGGCACCGGCGGTCTCCTGCTCGTCGGAGACGAGGTAGCGGCCGGGCAGGGCGGAGGGCAGCGAGGCGATGCCGTGCTGCGGGTCGGTGCGCTTGAAGTCGACGTGGCAGGACAGCCAGGACGACGTGCCCACGTACAGGTGTGCGGCGCCGTCGGCCACGGCGCCGGCGCCGACCGCGGCCGACATCGTGTCCGGCGTGCCCGCGACCACCGGCACGCCGGCGGCGAGGCCGAGCGCCTCGGCGGCGTTCGGCGCGAGCGGGCCGAGCACGGTGTTCGTGGGCAGGAGCTCGGGCAGCTTGGCGGCATCCACGCCCGCCGCCCGCAGCAGCCCGTCGTCGTAACGGATGCGGTGCAGGTCACGGGTGTCGGTGAGCCAGTGCAGCGTGGCCGTGACCGCCGTGGTGGCGGCGCGGCCGGTCAGGCACAGGCCGAGCCAGTCCGCGGGCTCGAGCAGCACCGCCGCGGCGTCGTAGACCTCGGGGCGCTGGTGGCGCAGCCAGAGGATGTGGCCGAACGGGTCGCGCCCGCTCAGCGCCGGTGCGCCGCCGGTGCGGCGCAGCCAGCGGGCCAGGCGCAGCGGGCCGTAGCCGGCCACGCGAATTGGGCCGCCGGCGGCGCGCCTGACGAACGGCGCCCCGCGTGCGTCCATCCAGATGAGGGCGTCGCTGAGTGCCTCGCCGTCCGCGCCGACCGGAACGGTCCCCGCCCACTGGGCGGTGACGGCGACCGCCGCCGGCGTGTCGCCATCGGCGCGGGCGGCCAGGCGCCGGCACGCGGCCGCGGTCGCGCGCCACCACTCCACCGGGGACTGCTCGACCCCGCCGACGGGCAGCACCCGCAGCCCCACCGGCTCGCGCTCGCGATCGAGCACGCGGCCGTCGGCGAGCGCGACCAGCGCGACCTTGGGGCCGCCCGTTCCGAGGTCGATGGAGAGGACGGTAGGCAGGCCGTCACGCTACCCGGCTACAGCCCGGGCGCCGCATGCCGCTCGACCACTGCGCCGAGCTCCGCCGTCCACGCCACGGCCCCGTCGGGCGCCAGGCTGAGGCTGGTCACGCGCGGGCGCACGTGCGGCTGGGGCGGCGCCGCGAGCGCCGGCGTGCGGTCGGTGCGCCGGCCGCGCAGGTCCATGCGCACGATCGTCGCCACGTGGTAGCCGTCCGACAGGGTGCAGTAGTAGTCGACGAAGGCGATGAAGCGGCCGGCGACGCGCGGGTCGCCGAACGAGATCTCCTCGTCGGCGGTGTGGCGGCCGGACCAGAGGAAGCGCGTCCGGCCGCGCTGGCAGGCGTAGTAGCTGTGGTGCTTGGCGAAGACGCGCGTGGCGCCGAGCTTCGCGATCGTCTTGCCGGGCTTGCCGCAGCGCTTCGCGTCCGCAGTCGCCGGGACCGCCAGGGCGGCGACGCTAAGAAGCGGAAGCAGCCAGCGGGCCACGGCCCGGCTCGGGCTGGGGGACGTGCTCGTCGGCGTGGTAGCTGGAGCGCACGAGCGGCCCGGCGGCGACGTGCTCGAAGCCGAGGTCGGAGGCGGCGCGCTCGAGCGCGGCGAACTCGTCCGGGTGCCAGTAGCGCACCACGGGCAGGTGGCGCTCGGTCGGGCGCAGGTACTGGCCCACGGTGAGCACCTGCACGCCGTGCTCGCGCAGCACGCCGAAGGTCTCGACCATCTCGTCGTGGGTCTCGCCCAGCCCGACCATGAGCCCGGACTTGGTCGTGACCTCGTCGCCGCCCATCTCCTTGGCGTTGCGCAGCACCCGACAGGAGCGCAGGAACTGCGATCCACGCCGCGCGACCGGGTAGAGCCGCGGCACGACCTCGACGTTGTGGTTGAACACGTCCGGGCGCTCGGCCACCACCTTGGCCAGCGGCATCTCCTGGCCGCGGAAGTCCGGGGTCAGCACCTCGATCTTGCAGGTCGGAGCCTGGCGGCGGACCTGCCGGATCACGCCCACGAAGGCGCTGGCGCCGTAGTCGGGCAAGTCGTCGCGGTCGACGCTGGTGATGACCGCGTGGCGCAGGCCCATGCGAGCCACCTGCCGCGCCACCCGCGCCGGCTCGAGCGGGTCGAAGAAGGTCGGCTTGCCGGTCTTGACGTTGCAGAAGCCGCAGCGCCGGGTGCAGGTGTCGCCGAGGATCATGAACGTGGCCGTGCCGCGCTCCCAGCACTCACCGATGTTCGGGCAGGCGGCCTCCTGGCAGACCGTGTGCAGTCCGTCGTCCTCGATGCGCCGCTGCAGCTCGCGGTAGCGCTTGCCGCCCGGTGCCGGCACCTTCAGCCACGGCGGCTTGCGCGCGCGCAGCGGCTGCACATCGGGGCCGAGCACGGTCAGGACGTCCATGCCGCCCGGGTTGGAACGCGACCGCGTGCTCACGCCATCGAGGGTACCCGGCGCTCGAGCCGCGCCGGTGACACCAGGCGCTGCTTGCGCCCGTGTGCCGCTGCGAAGCGGTAGGCGGCGCGGCGGCGGAAGCACTCCAGCCCACGCGGCTCCCCGGCCTCGGCAGTGACCGAGGTCATCCGCACCGTGGGCAGCCCGCAGGCCACGACCCACTCGAACGGCTGGAGGTCGTTCGCGACGTTGACCGCGAACCCGTGCGTGGTCACGCCGCGGGCGACGTGCACGCCGATCGAGGCGATCTTGCGCTCGCCCACCCAGACCCCGGTGAAGTCGGGGCCCTCGTCGGTGCGGGCCCGGGCCTCCAAGCCCTCGTCGGCCAGGGCGGCGATGACCGCGCGCTCCATCGTGCGCACGAACGCGAGCACGTCGTCGGTGCGCATGATCGCGTAGCCGACGAGTTGTCCGGGGCCGTGGTAGGTGAGCTTGCCGCCGCGGTTGGTGCGCACGACGTCGATGCCCTGGCCCAGGTACCAGGCCTCGCCCATGGGCAGGTCGGCGTCGCCCGAGCGGCGGCCCAGCGTGTACACGGGCGGGTGCTCGAGCAGGAGCAGCACGTCGGGGATCTCGTCGGCCTGCCGGGCGGCCCGCAGCCGCTCCTGCAGCGCGCTGGCCTCGCGGTACTCGACGCTCCCCAGATGGCAGGTCCACAGCTCCGCGGCCATGCAGGCCACGATACCGCTGCGCCCTAGCCGCGCCGGTGCTTGCGCCGCTTGGGCGCCTTGACCGTGACGGCCTTCGTCGTCGTCGTCTGCGGGCCGCCGGCCGAGAAGGTGATGGTGACGCTGACCCGCAGCCTGCGCAGGCGGCGCAACGCGGTCAGCGCCGAGTGCCGGGCGCCGATGCGGATCCGCACCCGGCCCGCACCGGCGGTGGTGGCCGAGCCGGTCCCGTAGGCCACGGTCTTGACCCGCGGCCTTCGCGCCGAGCGCTTGGCCCTGCGCTTGCGCTGAGCGGCGCGCACGCGGGTGGACGCGGTGGCGTCGGCGGCGCCCGCGGCGGCGGTGTCGATGACCGCGGTGATGGTGCCGCCGCGGTCGGCGGTCAGGGCGACGATCTTGAAGCCGCTCGAGGGCAGCGGCGCGCAGCACACGAGCGGCGGAGGCGGCGGCGGCGTGGCGGTCGTTCCCGCCGGCACCGTGACGGTGCGCGTGGTCGTGGCTGAGCCGCCGCCGTTGCACAGCGCGGTCAGGCCGTTCCAGACCTGGGCGGTCGAGCAGCCCTGGTCGTCGGTCACCGTGAGCCGCGCGGTGTACGTGCCGGCGCGCGCGTAGACATGCGTCGGCCGCGCGCCTGCGTCGCTCGCCGTGGCGCCGTCGCCGAAGTCCCAGTCGTAGCGGGCCACCGCCGTCTCGGGGTCGCTGGAGGCGGAGCCGTCGAAGCCGGTGGCCGAGCCGGCCGCGGCCCCGGCGCCCGAGAACGCCGCCGTCGGGCCCTGGTTCGGGCGCACCGCGATGCCGACCATGGCCGGGCCGCCGGTGACGGACGGTGGGCTCTTGGGGCTCAGCCCCCCGCCGGCGCCGACGTCGAACTGCAGCAGGTGGTTGGTGCTGTCGCCCGTGTAGACGCTGCGGCCGTCGGCGGCGACGGAGATCGTCGCGATCGACCCCAGGGCGGGCACCGTGGCCGGCGTCTTCGCGCTCAATGCGCCGTCGGCGCCGACGTTGAACTGGGCGATCAGGCCAGCGCCCCGTACGTACAAGCTCTTGCCGTCCGGGGTGATGGCCGGCCACGTCGCCCCCGGGACCGCGAGGGTCGGCGGCGTCTTCGCGGTCAGCTTGCCGTCCGCGCCGATGTCGTACTGGTGGACGAGGGCGTCGGTGTTGCTGGTCACGTAGGCGGAGCGGCCGTTCGGGGCGATGACCATGGCGGCGTTGTTCATGCCCGCCGGCACGGTGGGCGGCGACTTGGGCGTGAGCGTCCCATCCGCGGCGACGTCCCACTGCGAGACGAACGTGTTGCCGGAGTTGGTGTGCGCGATGTAGGCGCTGCGTCCGTCGGGCGAGACGGTCAGCAGCTGCGGGCCGTTGGGCGTCGTCACCGTGGCCGGCGTCTTCGTGGTCAGGGCGCCGTCCCCGGCGATGTCGAACTCCGACACCGTGCCGCTGTCGCGGTTGGTGACGTACAGGCTCTTGCCGTCGGGCGAGGCGGTGACGCCGATGCCCCCATCCTGCACCGGCAGCGACGCGGGTGACTTCGCGCTCAGGGTCCCGTCGGCCGCGACGTCGAACAGCCCGATCGAGGCGCTCGGCTTCAGCGCCGACACGTAGAGGTGGCGCCCGTCCGGGGTCACGACACCGAGCACCCCGGCGTCCACCGTGGACACGCTGGCCGGCGACTTGGCAGCCAGGGCGCCGTTGGAGGCCATGTCGAACGGGTTGATCTCGCCCGCCGGCGTGGATTGGTCGAACGCATAGAGGTTCCCCGCCGCCGCGGGCGCGGTCGCGGGCAGCGCAAGGCCCGCCACCGCGATCGCCGCACACACGCACAGGGCGCGTCTCATCCCGCCGCCGACGCTACCGGGCCGTAGGTGCCCGGCGCAACGTCGGCGGTCAGCCGCCGTCCCAGGCCTCGACGTGGCGCCGCAGCGACGCGAGGAACTGCGCCGCGAGCACGCCATCGAGCGCCCGGTGGTCCCAGCTCAGGCCGAAGATCGTCATCGGCCGGATCGCGATCGCGTCGTCGATCACCACCGGCCGCTTGACGACCGCCTCGAGGTCGAGGATCGCCACCTGGGGCTGGTTGATCACCGGCGTGGCCATGATCGAGCCGTACTGGCCCGGGTTGGTGATCGTGAACGTGCCGCCGCGGACCTCGTCCGGGCGCAGCTCGCCCGACCGCGCGCGCTTGGCGGCGTCCTTGATGCGGCGCCCGAGGCCCTCCGCGGAGAGCTCGTGGGCGTCGTGGATCACGGGCACGATCAGGCCCTCGTCGCCGAGCGACACGGCGATGCCCAGGTGCACGGCGTCGTGGACGGTGTAGGCCTCGCCCTCGAGCCACGCGTTGAGCTGCGGGTGCTCACGCAAGGCGGCGATGGCGCAGCGGGCCACGAGCGGCAGCGCGGTCAGGCCGAGCTGCTCGCGCCCGGCCTCGATGCGGGACATGTCGGCCTCGATCCACGTGGTACACGTGGCCGCCGTCTCCAACGAGCGCTTCATGTGCTCGCCGATCGAGCGGCGCATGCGGCTGAGGGCGCCGGGCTTTGGGCTTTGGGCTTTGGGCGTTGGGCTTTGGGGCTCGGGCTCTGGCCGGTACGGCGATTCGATGTGCATTGGTGCTTCGTCGGCATGCTCCAGGAACGCGAGCACGTCCTTCTTAGTCACTCGGCCCTGGCGGCCAGTGCCCTTGATCGCCTCGAGGTCGAGGTCGTGCTGGGCGGCCATGCGGGCGACGACCGGCGAATAGCGCTTGCCACCGTTGGGTTTCGCATCGGTGCCGTCCTCCAACGCCCAATGCCCAACGCCCAACGCCTCTGAGCCCTCAACCTCAATCCGCGCCAGCACCGTGCCGACATCCACCGTCTCGCCCTCGGGCACGAGGATCTCGACGAGCACCCCGCTCGCCGGCGCCGGAACGTCGGTGTCGATCTTGTCGGTGGAGATCACGCAGATGGGCTCGTCGGCCTCGACCCGGTCGCCGGGCTGCTTGCGCCACTCGGCCACCGTGCCCTCGGCGACCGACACGCCCATCTGCGGCATGGCCACATCAGTACGCGAGGAGCTCAACGCACGCCTCCTTGACCCGGTCGACGGACGGCAGCACGGCCTGCTCGAGCGGCGGCGAGAACGGGATCGGCACGTTCGGCGTGGCCACCCGCACCACCGGCCCGTCGAGGTCCTCGAAGCCGCGCTCTGCGATCAGCGCCGCCACCTGGGCGCCGGCCGCGCAGAGCTCGTTGGCCTCGTCGACCACCACCACCTTCGCGCACGCGCGCACCGAGTCGAGGATCGCTTCCTCGTCCAGCGGCACGAGCGAGCGCAGGTCGAGCACGCGCACGCCCTCGAGCTCCTCGGTGGCCTCGAGCGCGGTGTGCACCATGGCGCCGTAGGTGATGACCACGAGGTCGTCGCCGTCGCGCGCCACCCGCGCGCGCATCGGGGTCGCGTAGGCGCCGGCCTCCACATCGCCCTTGATGCGCCGGTACAGGTGCTTGTGCTCGCAGAAGAGCACCGGGTCATCGCAGCGGATGGCGGTGCGGAGCAGCCCCGCCGCGTCCTGGGCGTTCGACGGGTAGACGACGCGGAGGCCGGGGCAGTGCGCGAAGATCGCCACCGCGCTCTGGCTGTGGTACGGCGCGCCGCCTTTCAGGTAGCCGCCGATCGGCACGCGAATCACCACCGGGCACGACCAGTGGTTGTTCGACCGGTAGCGCATCATCGAGAGTTCGTCGCGAATCTGCATGAAGCCCGGCCAGATGTAGTCGAAGAACTGAATCTCGACGACCGGCTTGAGGCCGCGCAGCG
>Ga0105245_10002849_pt1 | contig 15551 bp, 10 predicted proteins | sample KBSM54metaG_FD_81523 | JGI IMG/M metagenome (GOLD analysis project Ga0105245, IMG submission 81523) | Miscanthus rhizosphere microbial communities from Kellogg Biological Station, Michigan, USA - KBS M5-4 metaG | ecosystem: Host-associated > Plants > Roots > Rhizosphere > Soil | place...
ATTCAGGAACTGCAGGTTGGATAAGCTCACATTGCCGCGCTGCACCGGCAGGCTGTCCTTGATTCGCGCATACTGCTTTTCGGTGATCTCCATCTATATCTAACCTATCGCAGTTAGATGACAGTAGTGTTAACACGCCCTAGAAAGCATTGCTCAATAGTCAAGTCGTGACCCGTCTGCTTCATCACCACGTACTCAGGTCCGCCGTTCCGCACTGCCTGGCTCACATGACCGGCACGAAAACTGTGTCCGCTCACGTCACGGACTTTCCTCCCGCCGGCACGGCGCGCGGCCTGCTTCACGATATACGCAACTGGAGCCGGATCAAAACTGCGACGGCGAGAGACAAATCCGTAACGATCGACACGTCGGAAGACCGGGGCGGTTTTTATCTTTGCCTGTTTGAGCCACATCTTCAATGCGCGGACAGAGCAGATGTTTTTGTCTTTGGCATACGGGATCCTGACCTCGCGTCCGGCGCCCTCCTGATCTGTCTTGCTCCCACGCAAAGGACAACCACGCCCTCACGGCAGAACTGCAGGTCTTTAGGTTGAGACCAGAAGATTCCGACCGGCGGAAAGCACCAGCGAATGAGATCAGGAGCAGAGCTTTGTCACGGGTGCCCGCCAGATCCTTCGGGCAAGCAGCGACGAGATGGCGGATGTCTTTCGCGAGGAGCGCTTCTTTCTTGTGCTGCGCAGTGCCGAGTGTGCGCTTGATGCCGCGGAGCGTGTCGCCGACGACGAGGTTGCGCGTTGAAGCCGGAGAGGAATGGCTCGCGGCTGCGTGAGCTTTTGAGATGGCGGTGAGACGGCGAACGATGGTCGCTACGACGAGAGGTCTTGATGCGAGGTCAGTAATGTAGAGGGCGATGGTTTCCGGAGTGGAGGCAAGAACTGGAGACGGTGCGCGCTTCGCACCAGCGGGTGAAGTCAGCCCAATCGGAGCGATAGGCGCGCACGGTAGAAGCTGCGCGGGTACGGGAGATGAAGGTATTGGCGCGAGCAATCAGCTGCTCGAGCCCGCGCGAAGGCGATGAACGCAGCGGGACTAACTCCCAAGTAGTTGGTGGAGCAATGATCGGTCCTCAGAACGGAATGGTTAAGGCTGAACTCGGCACGCTTCTCAACGGCCTCGTGAATTATGAGTATTGGCTCCCGGTGCCGAGCCTGATGAATCTCCAAGTCCAGTCATTTATCGCAAAATACCAATCCCGAGCAGAAAAGGCGGGCGCAGATCCTCTTGGCTATTACGTTGCACCGCTGGCGTATGCCCAACTGCAGGTGATAGAACAAGCCGTCAAGGCAGTACGCAGTCTGGACGATGCCGCTCTGTCGGAGTACACGCGGATGGCGACATTCGAAACCGCAGTCGGCAAAGTGAAGTTCGGAGAAGGCGGTGGTTGGGCAGAGTCTCATGTGCTGACCGTGCAGTTTCAGAACATCAAAGGCAACCACATTTCTGAATTCAAAAAGCCCGACACTCAAGCGGTGGTGTACCCGCTTGAAACCGCCTCTGCAAGCGCGATCTATCCGTATGCGAAGGCACGACAATAACTCGAGTCTTCGTCAAGACGAGTGCATTTGACGAGGAGAATTGCAAAGCATTTTGAAGAAGTGTGTCGCTCTGGAGGCAATGCGGCACGCTTTCCGTAAGGAAGTGCGTTCTATTGATTGAAACCGTAAGGAGTTTGGGCTTCTGAGAAAACATGTCTCGATCCATCCGCTCGATCCCGAAGATGCAGAGATTACCGCAACCATGCGAGGTAAGCTTTTTCGTGGTGAGTTCATGGATTTCTTAATGATCGAAGAAGCGTGTTGGTTACCCTCGGTTCTTAATTGTCTGCAAGACAACGTACTGTTTGCGAAATTCGAGACCTCCCACCGGCCAAGTCCCGACATACTTTCGCAAGGCTTCAGCACCCTTCTCCCAATCGTCGCCGTTCACTCTGCAGTCGGCTTGAGGATTCCCAGACTGGTTTCGCATTGCAAAGAGACGCAGGCCGTAGAAGCTATCGCTTTCGATCAGTTCCTTGAACGCCTCGAAAGAACTGGTGAGAAGACAACAGGGACAGAACTCATGACCTTCGCAATGTTCCCCCTGATTTCCTCCTGCACTATGTGCGTTTGTCTGCTCTGGAATATCTCTCGGGTATTGTTGCAAATGTGTAACCGGTCCCAAGACGGCCCGTCGGCGATATGCTGGCCTTCCGTTCCTTTCCGGGATTTCCATATCGAGTACATTGCAGGTCGGGGGCTTTGGCTGTAACGCCTCGATCAAAGCAATTAAGTCTGTTTTCGCCCACTGAGTGAAGCCGTCGAGTAGCGACTCCTCTACATTTCTTCCGGCGGAATGCTGGTACTCAAACACGCCTTCAGGCGCAAGTGCGGGATGGTTCGTCTGTATTGTAGTGGTTGTTTGAACGCCTCCTCCGTTGGAGGGCTTGAACTCGACGATCTGTGGGAGGAAAGTGAAGGCGCTGTTTTCCAGTACAAGCCAAGATTCCTCCTCGTGCACCTGATGGTCTAGTTTTGCCAGCGACGAGGCGAGGAGGCCGACAAGATTGAAAGGCTCGACCCAACTCCTCTCACCGTTTGTGAACGCGATTGAACCTTTGAATCCCTTTCCGGGATTCGATGGCAAAGGCTTGGGAACTCCAGTTTTCTGAGAATTGGGCATGCTCACAACTTACTCGAAAAGATTCAGAAGTAGAAAACCCGCGACTGTGCTCGTTGGGATGGAAGCCACCAAAAGGCAGTGGCAGCTACGAGTGGAAAGCGCCTGGCGAACGTCTTTGGCCAGTTCGGGGCGTGTGGTGGATAACTCTTCCTTTTCCATCCCTCTCGCCCCCAGAGCGGCCAAGAACGGGATGTTCAACTAACGGCAGAGAATGCCGATCAGATAAGGATGAAGCATTCTAGAAGGATAGTCCGAGGCATTGCTCCGCTTGCCGTCGTTCTTCTGTTGTCGATGTCCTTTGGCACAGGTTGCAGCTCGCGCATGGCCCCAACCATTGCGCCTGTTCCTCTTATCAGTGTGGCGCACCCCGTCGACTGGTGGTTCGTCTTCAAGTTCAATGCAGCTAACTTTCCTGGCTGCAAAGCCAAAGCCTCGCGGTCATGCCGGTTCGGCGGACAGGCGCAGCAATATTCATCGTTCGGGCAGCAGTTCGTCTACGCCAGCAGCGAAAACCCGGCACTCCAGAACGGCGGCGACAATTGCCTGGAAGACACGACCACGGACCCGGTAGGCGCCACCTTTGATCAGATCTACAACGGAGATTTCAACTACGTTGTGTGGAACGACCAGTTCTATGACGATCCGGTGATTGAAGGCTGCACAACATACTGCGATACTCCCTGGGGCCACTCGAAAGGCATGCTGACCTGGGACGCCGACGGCAATGGCCTCGTCCTGCAAGTCACAACGCCGTCCTGGCCCGCCTCCGGCAACAAGCTCTTCCCGCGAACGACCGATGGCAACACGCTCGGCTGCGTCAAGGACAATAACGTACAGGTGAGTCAGCATTTCTTCGCGCTACGGCTTACCCGGCAGGATGTCATCAAGGTGCTCGCGGCTCTCAGAAACGCCAGCGTCGTCACCGATCCCGCCAATTCGCAAGTGGTCCGCAACCGAGGTTCCATTGAGATCCAGGAACTCGTGTCTTTGCTGGGCAAACAATCCACCAGCCGCGCCTATACAGACGTGATGCTTTCTACCGGTATTCGTCTCATCTCAAAACCCTCGGACCTTCAGGTTCCACCTTGGCAGATGGTATCTTCCATTCTCGGTGGTCATGCTCTGCGGACCGCAACCTGGTGGACCAGTCCGGCGATTGATTCCACGTCGGCATCCACGCCCATTGGCTGCTGGGACACGTCGCTCAAGAAGCCGGGTGCGGTCGAAATTGCTACTACCGGGAAGTGGAATGAAAAGACGCTCGGCTTACAGGGAGGACTCGGTAGCGACTTCAACCATGCGAAGATCGGCGTCTCTATTTCCGGGACTGACTCCATTTTCGGCGACATGAATCAGCAAGGCACGCTTTCCGGTCCGCAATGCGGCATCAGCCAGAACGGACGGGGCGGTCTGTTCTATGTCCTGGAGGACCAGGTGCTCCATGACTCGATCGCGCACTTGATCTCCGGGGCTACGGCGCCCGTAGCGGCGCAGTAGCCGGTATGTTGAAGTGTGCCTCCGGAGCGGATATTCAATTCCATTTGGCTTAATAAGCAATCGGGGCAGATGGAGTGGTGCAGTTTCAGGCCCCGGGGGCAAGACCGTCGATCACCTGAGAGTGACCGGCAACCAACAGAATTCCACCGTCGCGCTTCCTCGTGTCGAACAATGAGGGACGCCTTGACCTTACTCCAGAGACGGAAGAGCACTCCCGGCGCCGGAGGGTGCAGGCAAGAGCCTGCCTAGTTTGCATTCATCTATAAGAGTTCACCGCATTGGTCAGATCCTGAGCCCACATCTTTCCGATCCCGCCCCAATAAACCGGCCAGTTCGTGTCATTGATCGGACACGCGGCGTTGTTTCCGGAGTAATAGTACCCCCGGTAAAGCGCCTGCAATGCGCTGCTCGTTACAAGTTTCGGATTCAGCTGCTCCAGGGAACTCCCCAGCGACCCGCTCAGGGCATACTTTTCAGAGTATTTGTAGTAGGCGTTGAACTGGGACTGCGGTTTTGAGAGGTCGCAGTTGAAGGAGCTATAGTCGGTGGGCGCCAAAGTATTCTGGTTCACCGTGAAGATCTTGAACGCCGGGTCGTTGCCAAAGACAGGGCTTATTCCCGGAACAATCTCCACGACATTTCCTGCGGACATGATGCGGTATTCATCCATGTGCGTGTGACCGGCAAGCGTCATCGCGATCACTTCCGGATACTTCGAGACGACGCCCATGAAGGCTGCCTGGTAATTCGGCTCCCACATCATCGTGGAACTGGCAAGATGGCCGGAACTGTCGACGGATTTGGCGGTCGTACCTTCATCCGCCCCGGGAGGGGCATGCATCAGGAGCCACACTTTCTTGCCGGCCGCCTTGGCCGCGGCCAGCTTGGCATCGAACCAGGCAAGCTGGGCATCCACAGCACCCGCATTGTTCTCGCTGCCGTCTTTGTTTTGGACCAAAGGGGAAAACGCTATGGTATTGAGGCCGATCACCATCAGATTCGTTCCTGCAGGTTCCGCGGAGTAGTAGCCTCCCGCGGTGAAGGAAGCGAGGAATTCCTGACGATCGGTCGAACTATTCAGCAATTCCGCGTAGTATGACGCCGCCGTGCTGGCAAGGAAGGTGCTGTCCGGTCCGTAACCAGTGTAGGAATCGCAGTTACCGACCGCGAACATCACGGGAATATTATCCGCAGCCGACCGAATCTGCCGGGTAACGAATGTCAGCGCCTTATTCGAGAAATCCTGAATAACCGTGGGATCGGTAATTCCGACATATAGGCTGAGATTTGTGGAAATCTGGTGCCCCAGCAGGTCGCCAGTGTAGAGAAGAATCGGACTCGCGCCCCGGAGTTGCTTGATGCCGGCGAGGGTAAGAGCAAGCAACGGATAATTCGTATCCGCGCCCGCCGGCGAGAGGGTTGTGATCGGGGATGACTGAAAGAGGGATGCCCACTCGCTGACGTCGGCCGCAACCAGGTTGTTAATCAGCTTGGTATTTGTAGAGTCATACAGGGGATTGAAATGCAGGTCGGAGAAAGCCAGGACGGGATAGTCAACACCGTCACTAAGACTCGTGGAAGCGCTGCACCCGCAGACAAGGCTGGCGCCTGCCAACTCAAGAAAAGTGCGCCGTGATAGGTTGTTCATTGGTTGATTCTCCTTCTGCCGCATCATGGACGACCGTCTCTTCGAAGACGATCAGAATTCTGGCGCCGCGACCGGCAGCCTGGCGGAGTCGATACCCTCGCAAAGTGAGTTATCCACGGTCAGGTTGCCGCTTGAGTCGATTCTCACGGTCCAAATCGAGTCATAGTCGCCCGCAGCCCATGCGGGCGCTTTTTGGCTGCTGCCGTAACTCTTGAGCAGGAAGCTCACCAGGGGTGGGAAGTGCTCATGTTCCCAGGCCAGCAATATCTTGTGATTGGAAAATTGCGGATCGTTGAAAAAGAAGTTTACGGTATTTTGATTCACGACGGATTCGTTGATCAACTCGAAATTGGCGACCAGATGATAGGGCAGGTTGTTGGCGATTGCGTACGGCTCGACGGTCAGGGATGGCCGGACATAGGACCAGTCAAAATAGCCCGACGGGGTGGATTGTGCGGGATCGATCGAATAGACCTGGTCAGGACTGATCTTGCCCTCGAGTGCGAAAGACAGAGCCAGCGCACGCCATTGTCCTTGCGCGACGTAGTTGCCGTTTTCCCACGACGACACCGGATGCGCCTCGGCGTGGCGGATCAGATAGAGTATCTCGTTTCTATTAGTCACCGGCGGCACGGCCGGCGCTGCCGAGTAACTGAACGGCGTTGCCTGGCAGGCTGTGGTCACAGACGGTTGAGGAGTCAACGCGGGATACGCCTGCGAAGGGGTTATCTTGCTGTCATAGGTCACCAGGCTGGCATTGCCCGATGGCGTCACCGTGATCGCGTAGATATTGTTGGGCCCTTGATAACTGGAAGGCAGAGCCAGGTTATAACCCTTTGCCTGGTTCAGAACTGTCATCATGGCCAGCGTGGTATCCCATGGCGCGGAGAAGACGTAATACCCCGCCGCGTTAGCCTTGATGAGTCCCAGGAGCAGGAGGTCGTTGTCGCCTTCCTGGTTGCTGTAATCGATCCCCTGGCAACCCTGGCAATTGAACATTGGCGGAGCCACTCCGCTGATGGTCTGGCCGATAACATAGCCCACATTGATGTGGACGCCGTGGGCGGTGTAGACACTCGAACCGACCGGGTTGAACTGCAGAGTGTCTGCATTCAGCATCGCGAACTGCTGAATAGCCTCAAGAGCCCCCATATCCGGAAACAGGTCGGCCGTCTGCAAGTGGGTCATAGGTTCGAGCGCATAGATGCCGGTCGCGTCGTGATCCCCCAATACATTCTTTCGCAAAAACGACGCCATTCGAAGGGAACGCTGCAGGCCCTGACTCGTCAAATTTGCAGTGGTCGGATCAACGTCTCCACTCCCGTTGTTCTCCAGATCTGGGCTGACCACAAACACAAGATTGATGTTCTCAGCATTAAGAGCACTTGAATCTGGTCCTGCGAGGCGATGAGTGTTTGCGCATCCGGCTAGGAACGTTAAAGCAATGGACAGCAACAGCAGGTGACGAAGTGCAGGTTTCAATGGAAACTCTCATTGAACGTAGAGATGTTCAATCGAATGCGTTATCGGCAGTGACTCGAATACCCTTCAGACTCTGGTGCGGGTATTTCCCTCAAATAGATGAGGAACCCCGCGACTCTCGAGTTCGCCGTTCTCGCCCCTCGTAGATTCCCAAAAGCAGCACGCGGTTCCATCTCGGCATAAGGCAAGCGGAAAGAGTCAGAAATTGTGCCCTGCGACACCATCAATCCAGATGCGCTATGCAATGCTGGCATTCAAAGTCGCCGAAACGGCCTCTGAGTTTTTGGGATTGCAGGTGGACTCGGCGTCACTCTTCAATGAGTTTCCGAGTCCTGGGACGTGAGTAACATCACATCCTCCCGCGATAACTCAGCGTATCGTTGCCCAAGTTCCGTGACAACCCCACGGTAAGATACGCACGCCAACGACGGCGGTATAGGAGTTTCTATGAAATCCACTCGTTGGCTTGGCCTTTCCCTCGCCATGGTATTGGCTTTTCTGTGCGGATGCGGCAACAACGGCGGAAGCACCAGCACCAAGGTTCCATTGGTGGTCAGCTATTCAGACGGCACGACCGTTTATACCAAGGGCGTGGCGATCACACCCGACAGCCCCAAGATCAGCAGTGGAACTGTGACGAGCTACAGCATCCTCCCGGCCCTTCCCGCGGGTTTGGCCCTGAACTCAACGACGGGTGTTGTCAGCGGCACGCCGACGGCCGTAACCGCAACGGCGACTTACACAGTGACGGCCCTCGGCCGGGACGGCAACAGCACTGTGCCTTTGACCATCACGGTGAACGATCAGCCGCCCACGGCGCTTACCTATGCTGCTGGGACAGCTACTTACACCGTTTCTGTTCCCATTACGCCGAACTCTCCAGGGAATACCGGCGGAACTGTCATCTCGTACAGCGTTAGCCCGACCCTCCCGGCAGGCCTGAACTTCAGCAAGACCACGGGTATCATCAGTGGGAACCCAACCGCGGCGGCTTCCGCGGCAAAGTATACGGTGACGGCCTCAAACACGGGCGGCAGCACAACCGGGTTCGTGACCATCGCGGTGAACATCGCCCAGGGTCCGTCGGATGTGGCAGCGCCAGCAGGTCTGGTCTATCATCCCGGATCAGCAATCTATACCGTGGGTGTGCGGATTCCCGAGAATGCCCCTACCAGCACCGGCGGGCCGCCTCTCACCTATAAGCTCCCGGATGGAACTCCAGTTCCGGCGTACACCATTTCTCCCCCACTTCCGGCTGGACTGACTCTTAGTGGCTATCCAGTCACTCTCGCCGATAATGCCACTGGCGTTATCAGGGGAATTCCCCAGGCAGCATCCTCCACGCAAACCTATACGGTAACCGCCCGAAACATATCCGGCAGCACGACGGCGACCCTGGAAATCACCGTCAATGTCGCAGGCGTATCCCCGTCAGGCCTGGCTTACATGTTCCCTGCTCCGGTGTTTGTCGCTGGAGTGCAGATTACCAACGACTCTCCCATCACCAAAATCCCCGGAGCCACTTACAGCGTAAGTCCCGATTTGCCGGCGGGTCTGAGCATGGACCCGAACTCAGGCACCGTCAGCGGAACGCCCGCCGCAGTTCCATCTCCAATCGATCCTCCTCCGCCCTCGACATCTACCTATACGGTCACGGCCACCGATGCGGCTGGGAACAGTACAACGGCGCCGCTCACGATCACGATCTTCAACGCGCCCCAGGCCATTCCCAACATGGCCCAGTCGATTACCCCACTCGAAACCTCGGGTGCAACCTATCAGTTTCTTGATACGGGAATGGTCGTCACGGATTCGCTCGATCCGCGCGTAGCCCCTAAAGAATGGCTAGCGGGCCAGGCGGTCAGCACTTCGATCAGTCCTGACGGCAATACTCTCCTGGTCTTGACCAGCGGGTTCAATCGCATTTATCAGGGCCCGTTTCCACTGTTTGACCCGCTCTACTCAAGCGAGTACGTCTTCATCTTCGATATTTCAAATCACTCTCCGGTCTTCACGCAGGCGGTTCCCATCCCCAATACCTACCACGGGATTGTGTGGGATCCGATCCCCGGCAATCATGCGTTCTATGTCTCGGGCGGGATGGGAGACGCTCCCTTCGGCACTGACCCCATCCCTTACACGCTTCCCAACAACGGAGACAACGTCCACATCATCCAGCAGCAACCGGATGGCACTTGGAAAAGTGTTGCCGAACTTGGTCTGGGCCAGAATCCATTCACACCCTCTCAGGGCCACCCTTCGGGGAACGGTCTTCCCGTGCCCAACAACCAATTTGCTTCGGTCAACAGTGCCGTGTTCGTGCCTCCCATGGCCGCGGGCCTTGCCATTTCACCCGATGGCCGGACCCTGGTCGTGGCCAATTACGCCAACGATTCCATCACCGTCTTTACCGGCGGTCTGGGGCTTTGGACAGACCCAACCGTATGGGTAGCGGATGCGGGCTCGGCACAACAATTCCAGAGCATGCTGCGGGGAACGGAACTCGATTTGCGCCCCGGTAAGGCCGCAAGCGGAGCAACCCCCGGCACGCCCGGCGGAGAATATCCGTTCTGGGTGGCATTCAAGGGAGATAGCGGGCCCACCGCCACCGTCTATGTATCCTCGCTCCGCGAACGTGAGATCGACGTGGTGAATCTTGGAGAGCAATGGCTATGCGCCAACGGCACCACACCTCCCAACTGCGGCTTGTCGGCCGCGCCGGTGGTTTCGGCACGCATTCCCGTAAAGGGCCAGCCCAACAAGATGGCGATCAACAAGGCGGGGACCCTGCTCTATGTTGCCGAGGACGAATCCGACACCGTGGACGTGATCGACATCAACCCCCTGGACGCCGGCAGCCCCACACAGAATCAGCCGGCCACGGCGAATACCGTAATCGAGACGATTCCCGTCATCACCCGGCCGGAAGACTTAGATAAGTCGTCGCTGACCCAATACACTGGCGCCAACACCAATAGTGTGACTCTGTCTCCGGATGAGCACACTCTCTATGTAACCAATGGCAACCTGAATAACATTGCCGTCTTAAATCTCAACGGGACCAATCGCGGCGACAAGGTAGCCGGCCTGATCCCCACCGGTTGGTATCCCAACTCGGTCAGCATCAGCAACGATGGAACCTGGGCCTACGCGGTCAACATGAAGTCGCCCACCGGCGCCAATCCTCACGAATGCTATGCCTATGGCCCGACCGGGTACCCAACTTGCATGCCTTCGGGCGAGTACAATCCCCAACTGACCAAAGGTGGCTTGCTCAGCTTCCCGCTTGCGAGCGTCACGGCCAGCCTTTCCGATCTGACAGACGTGGTAAATACGAACAACCGCTTCGGCACTCCATTGACCGCCGGTCCCAACATCCGAGCGGTGCGTCAGGGCATCCAGCACGTGATCTATATCCTCAAGGAAAACCGCACCTATGACCAGATTCTTGGGGATCTGAGTCGCGGCGATGGGGATCCCTCCCTCACCTTGTTTGGCCAGTCGATCACGCCCAATCAGCACAACCTGGCACAAATGTTCGTCACTCTCGACAACTTCCGCGATACCGCCGAAGTGAGCTACGACGGATGGCCGTGGAGTACTTCGGCGCGCACCCCCGACATCATTGAGCACCAGTATCCGGTTAATTACGCGCAACGCGGCTTTTCGCTCGAGAGCGAAGGTCTGAATCGCAGCGTGAACGTAGCGCTGCCGACGCTCGCGCAGCGCCAGGCGTCCGATCCGCTGATGCCTGGCGGGGCTCTTTCTCCGAGTACTCCGGACGGTGAAGATCTGCTGCCTGGCCAAACGGATGTTGCCGCACCCGATGGCCCCAACAACGAGCTCAATACCGGCTATCTGTGGGACAACGCGTTGCGCGCCGGCCTCACGGTTCGCTCCTATGGTTTCTTCGTCGACACCACCTGCTACAACGAACCCAGGTGCCAGACTCCACTCGCCCACGACCCGTTCTCCACCAACACCATCGTGGCCCCGTCCACAAATGTCGCGCTCACCCCATATACCGATGTCTACTTCCGCGGTTTCGACCCCGCGTTCCCGGATTACTACAGATTCAAGGAGTGGGAGCGAGACTTCGATACCAATTATGCGAAGGGCGGGCTGCCTAACCTGAGCCTGGTCCGCTTCATGCACGATCACACCGGAAACTTCGGGATCGCAATCGATGGCGTCAATACACCGGACCGCGACGTTGCAGACAACGATTACGCGGTCGGACTGCTCGTCCAGAAGATCGCCAACAGCCCGGTCTACAAGAACAACACTCTGATCTTTGTAGTGGAAGATGATGCGCAGGATGGCGGCGACCATGTGGACTCGCACCGCAGCACCGCGTACGTGGCCGGAGCTTATGTGAAGAACAGTCTGGTTTCGAAGGCGTACACTACCCTCGACTTTATTCGTACGATGGAAGAAGTCCTGGGCCTGCCGCCGATGAACCTCAACGACGCGCTGGCCACACCCATGGAAGACATCTTCAACTCCACCCCAAACGATTGGAGTTTTACCGCCACTCCCGCGGCCATCCTCTACTGCACGAAACTACCTCTGCCCGGTCCGGCGCTGCCGTGTCTCAATCCGACCCCGAACGCTGCCTACTGGGAACGCGTAACCAAGGACTTTGACTTTTCAGACGCCGATCGCATTGATGGCGGGGCTTTTAATCGAGTTCTTTGGAAGGGACTTATGGGCAATAAACCCTATCCTGCCTCACCCACTGGACTAGATCTGCGCCAGAACCGCGATAAGCTGCTTGCGAGTTACCGGCGATCCATGGTGCACAAGGCAATCAGGACGGCGAAACCGGCCGGAGAATAATTGAGACCGGGGGGTCGCGCGAGGCCGGAGTTGGACTCATAAACTCCGGCCAAGACCGCTCGTTGACAAGAGCGGCATATTTCACGTTCAGGATGGGACTCTCGATCGGGAATCATCCCGGACGGCGAATCTAGCTGCCGATCTGCTTGCCGCAACGAAAGCGTTCCGGCGACCCGATCATCAGAACATAGGCCAGTGCCGGACCCTTTGGGTACCGGGACTTGGACGAGTGCCTTGCGCTGATCGGGGACTACGTAGACATTGAAGCGAGATTCGCCGTAATCGGAAATATGGGTCACCTCGGTTGAGCGCAGCAGTCGAGGGCAAGATTGGCCGTACTGATCGGTTCCGGTCAAGTCACCGCCATGCCAGACCTTACCGATTTCTTGGTTGCTGGGAAACTTAAAAGCAAGGCTCAAGCAGCGCGTTCCACTAGTGCTCGTGGCGTGATAGCTTCACTTGGCGAGATCAGAGTCGGAGGGAGTAGAAACAATGTCGACCGAAGAGATGAATTCATCCCGCAAGCACGCATACACGGATGCCGCTATTCCACAACTCCCGGAGCCGACTTACGCCGAGCGAGTACGCACTCTCGTTTCGCTCTGCACGATTGCGACTCTCTCAACCGTTTCTAGAAAGCGGTCAGGATATCCGTTTGGTTCTCTTATGCCGTATGCGATCGACGGGACCGGGCGGCCTGTCTTTCTAATCAGCAATATGGCCATGCATACGCAGAACGTTCAAACTGACCATCGGGCGAGTCTCTTTGTGAGCCAAGGAGGCGACGGCGATCCGCTTGGCACAGCGCGGGCAACGCTTATTGGTGATGTCCTTTCCGTACCGGAGGATGAAGTCGGCGAGGCTCGCCAGCGCTATCTGTCCCGCTACGAGAACAGCCGCTCATGGGTCGACTTCAAAGACTTTGGCTTTTACCGCCTGAAGCCCCTGGACATCTACTACGTCGGCGGCTTTGGAGTGATGGGATGGGTGACCACGGAGGAGTACCAGTCTGCGAAGATTGATCCCCTGGCCGAAGCAGCTCCACAGATTGTGGGTCACATGAACTCGGATCATGTTCCCGCAATGATCCTGCTGGCTAGAGTCCATGCCGGCCTCCACGCAACCGAGGCCACAATGACAGCAGTCGACCGGCTAGGATTTCACCTTAAACTGAAAACCGACGACGGTATGAAAGGAACCCGCATCAACTTTATACGCGAAGTTCAAAACTCGGACGATGCGCGTAAAGTGCTCGTGGAAATGGTCCGAGCCGCTGAGCCAAAGTCTTGACCAAAGCAGTCGGTGAGGGTCGGAGGAATCCATCTGCTTTTGACTTCTGTTGGAGCGAGTATTAACTCTTTTCTAACTGAAGGGTAGCCCACGACACTCCCAGAATGCTGTTTGGCGCCATGTTGAGAGGGCCATCTTCACTGATCGAGTCGGAAGAACTCAAGCGGATAGATTGCGCTTCGACGGGGATCAGAAGACAAGTAAAGTATCCAGACGAATGAGCCAGCCTTGCGAGGATACTCGCTGGGACAGCTTCCAATTCCCACCTCATCGTTTACATTCCTGAATGTGTAGTCGACCATGATCGGCCCTCTGGACGGCCCTTTCCACTCGCGCTCAGTGATACAGGCACGAGCGGCCACGCCCTCATTTGCAAGTCGATGCTGGAGCGGGAACCGCCTAACGAGGAGGACCCCGAAAATCACCACCGCTAATGGATAAATGATCGACCACCATCCTCCGGGCGGTGCTTCCGGAACCGTTTTCTGCATGATGTAGATTGCGCCAGCCACTCCAAGGAGCACGAAGAACGATCCAGCTAAAGCATAGGTCCAGCCAGTCCTGGTCAGGTGTACCTTCCGTCGCTTCGCGCCGATCAACTCGGCAGGCACATCGTTCATTTCGTTTGAAAGGGTTCCAAGACCCATTGCGCTTCGTTCCTCGTTGCGAATCATTTTACGGACAGGCGACTCTCAAACGAAAAATTGCACCGTTTTTGGTAATGTCATGTTTTCCCACCATCCACTCGGGACTATGTTTTCTTGTTGGCATCAAGCTCTGCAGGGGTCGGAAGCGTAAAGGCGGTCATATCGGGAGGCGCCTCAAACCAAAGCGATCCAGGAACCGGCACGTCGATGGAGTACTTAGGAAATTTCCGCGTGATCGCGTCGGTTGCTGCCATTGCTTGTTGCTTGGAGATGAGGGGAAGGACACATTTGCAGCGTCCGGGCGCACGAGACGTATAGGCCGTCCGGGTCTCCATTCTCAACGAAAATTTCTCCTCGGAGCCACTGCATGGTTGCGATGTCAGAGAGGGCAGTTTCCGTCTGGTTCCAAAGATAGACTGACGTAATCAATCTGCCGGAGAGCACTCGAAGTGTGCTTGGATGACCCCATGACCAGCGAAAGATCAAGAGCCCGATCAATCCGCTAGCAGCCACGATCAGTAAGGGCTCTTGCCAAAACCACCCGATCGCGACCAGTGGCGGTACGACCGCGGGTGCGAGAATCCGCTCAATCCAACCGGCATGACGAAGGCGTGAAATCCAAAGTTCAGTTGGCAGCTCTTGAATGGTGAATTCTAGTGATCCGAAGGGCCTCATTGACTCGCATTCTACTCCAAGAATCGTCGTTGAGAGTGTGTAACCGCCAACCCGAAGGTGCAGCGAAGCTAGCTGCTAATCCAGCAGGGGAAGAACCTGCCAGTAGAACTTGCCCAGTTGCTACTGTAGTCATACCGGACGGCAGAGAGAGTGATCTCTCATGCTGATGCTCCGGAGTAAACGCCCCAGCCGGCAAAGCGCAAGCAGCGTCGGGTCCGTCAGGGGGGCTAGCAAGTCAGCAGGCTGTAGCGAAAGGAGCGAACCGTTAGCCGCGAAAAGTCCACCCACTCGTAGCGGACTGTAGTGGATAGATGAGAACGCCGAATTTGTCTTCCGGAAATGAAGGCTGTGTCGCCGGTGAAGGAACTGGGTATAAGCAACTGGCGAGTTCTCCGTGGTCATAGAGGGCTGCATGCTGACAAGGATTAACAGTGAAAGCTCGGACCCACTCGTGGGCAGCCTAGGCGCTCCCGCACAGCAAAGGCTCTCCGTATAACCAGCGAATGCCGGGAAATCGGAGAGTGCACGCGAGTGGCTCGGATGAGGTCAATAAGTGTTGATGAACGGGGACAATATAACCCCGATCGGAGCGAGGACCTCTGGGGTAAGGCCGTGAGGCCCTAGTGACGGTATCGGAAGAGAAAACCTGCCCGGCTCAGAACGGGATCACGGGTCTCAGTCTTGGACGATACGAAGGATGGAAGCAAACTGTTTGTTGCGCTGCGCATGCCGGGAGCAGGCTTAAGCAGATCGACAGACGGGAAGGCATCATCTGAAACGTCAGCCTGGAAGCC
>Ga0105245_10002853_pt1 | contig 15536 bp, 11 predicted proteins | sample KBSM54metaG_FD_81523 | JGI IMG/M metagenome (GOLD analysis project Ga0105245, IMG submission 81523) | Miscanthus rhizosphere microbial communities from Kellogg Biological Station, Michigan, USA - KBS M5-4 metaG | ecosystem: Host-associated > Plants > Roots > Rhizosphere > Soil | place...
AGAATGATGCCGGCCGGCGCGCACGCCTGGCCGGAGCCGCCGCCTGAACCAGGACACGCGGTCTTGCCCTTTCCCGTCGATTCCGCATCCAAATCCATTCCGCAATGCGACGCAGCCGCCCCGGGGAGGCTCCAGCAATCCCCGGCGTGATTCATCCCATAGAAGCTGCCGGGTGTGGTCGAGCCAGCGATCGCTGCAGTTCCGTTCGCCGCCACCGTGCCCAGCTGGTTCCCTGCTAAAAACGAAAAGAGTTGGGGAATTCTCTGTATGGTTCGTACCCTAACCCAATAGGAAATTCGTTTGAGGCCAGGAGGTGCGTTCACATCAGTAACGTCGCCCGACTGCACGCTAACAATTTGCCGGGATCCTGCGACGTCATATTGGAACCCGTTCCGTTTTGCATACGCACAACCGTTATTCAGATTGCTCGTCGAGACCACCGAAGAGCCGCAATACTCCTGTACCGTTCCTCCCGGCTGCTCCGTACACTCCACTTGGCCGGCTCCGGTGCCGGTGGCCGAGCACCTAAAGCCGGATACGTTGTTACTTACGCCCAGCCGGCTAACAGCCTCTTGCGCCGCAGCCAACGCCGCAGTGTCCGCGGAGGCCTGTGCCTGTTTTTGCGTGAAGTAGGACCAACCAAGATCTACCGACAGACCCATCATTCCCACCATCGAGAAGAGAGCCAGGGTCACCATCACAATTGCCTGCCCGCCTGAAGTCTTTTTACGCTTGCTCATCGACTTTTCCCTCAAAAACTGGGTTTCTTCAAAACCTGGTCACCTCAAAACTGCACGTAATCCTGCGAACTCGCGCCCAGCGTCCCGCTGGCGAATCTTACGACCTTTGCCCCGGGCCACAGCATGGCAATGGCGCTGTTGAAAGGCGTCGTAATATCGATCCGGATCGGCTTGCCAACGGCGTTATTGGGGTCCGGCGGCCACGCTCCACCTCCCGCCGTACAGGCAGACATGATGCAGGTGGTAGTGGTCCCGTTGGCGTTGAACGTCAGCGTGGTCTTGGTTGGATCCAGACCGATCGCGGCTTGTTGAATCACGTACGCTATCGATGGCAGTGTCCCGGCTCCCGGAGCTGTCGCCGGACCGATATTCACCGTGCAGTCATTCGGATTGCTGACAGGGACATTGACGCAATTAACGCCATGCACTGAGGCATACCGCACACCAACTTTGACCGAATAAGCCAGCGTATGGTAAATCCACATTCCGCGGGAGACCTCGAAGATCGAGATCAAAATGAAGATGATCGGAATCCCCACGAAGGTAAATTCAATCAGTGTCTGACCCAGAGACTTTCCTCGCTTCCTGCAGGGCTTGTTCATGGCGTGGTGACCCTCACTTCGGCCCCGCGCGACAGGGTCAACTGCCCAGTCAACAAACCCGGGATGGGAACGAACGGAATAGTTTGGTACGTGACTGTTGCGAACTGTGAAGTCGCTGCGGCGTTGAGCGTGCAGTCCGCGCAAACGGCAGACGGAAGACCGCAAACTGTCGCCGCTGTTTTCGACAGCGCTCCTACGCAAACCGCCACTGGCGCCGACTGTGTGACGCTCGTACCGGACCCGCAGGTAAAGCTCGGGCTATATCCCACGTTGGGGAGCATTCGCATTTCTCCCAGTGCCGCGTTACAGGGCGTGACCGCGGCAGTGGCTGTCTGCGCTGCGGCCAGGGCTACCGCGCGCGCGGCGTTCTGCGTGCAAATCGCCGCGTAGGAGTAGAATCCGAAATCGAAAATGCCCACAAACAGAAAGAAAATCCACGGCGCCAGCAGCGCCACTTCGACCATAGAGCTGCCCGAATCGCGCCGCTTTCTTTTTGAACTTGTCATCATCGCACCACCTACATCCGCCACTTGGCATGCGCGGCTCGCGAAGTCTTCGCCAAGCCGTCGTTCTCGCCCGTCTCCTTCAGCCGCTCTTTGAAAACCGGCTTACGAAAACGCAATTCCAGACGCCGCTTGCCGTCCGGCATGTCTGTCACGTCCGACACTCGCGCACGCACGCTCAGGTATTTGGCTTTAGCGCGGGCGCTCTTCACCGGCAACAATAATTCCAGCCGGATCGACTCTCCTACCAGAGGCTGCCAGGCGCCATCGGGAGTGTCAAGCTGCAACCGTACGCTGGCGGGACCAATATTAAGTGCTGTGCCCGCAACCTCTAACAGGGAATCCGGGCCACAGAAGATCTTGCAAGGCAATTCGACTTCTGCCGAAAAACGTTCCTCGTGGATCTGCATCTCCGACTTTCTTTACCGCGTGGTATTTACTTAAGGTACGGCAATTCAAAGGGTTATCACAAGACTCCCGTTAGGGGCTACCGTTCTACTGACTTTCGATAGCATAGTACCAGTGGTACTACATGCTCATTTGGTTGGTTATTCTACCGTAAACCCTTGTATCTTTTGACGAATCCCTGTATACTTTGGGGAGTTAGCTTAAACAGGGATATGCCAAGTTGTTTGGAGTCCTAGTCCAAAGTTAACGTCGGCAACTCGGAGGGCCGATGATGTGAGCATGTTATCCGTTCTCGTCTCAACGGACGAACCTATGGTTGAGATCGGAGTCAAAGCCCTGCTAGGGTCCGATCCGGAAATCAACCTGCTGGAAGTCTGCCGTTCTCACTCTGAGTTATTGCAGGCCGCGAGCCGCTCCCAACCGGACGTGATCGTGTGCGGATTGAGCCGCGAAACGGAGCTGACCGGGATTCGCGAGCTGCAGACGATGGCTCGCACGGCGCACATCGTGATGTGGGCCCGCGAATTGTCAACCGAACTGGCGCATCAGGCCGTGGAAATGGGCGTGCGCGGCTTTCTGAGCACCACAGCGTCGCCTGAGCATTTCCGCGAGTGCCTGCAGATTTCGGCGCGCGGCGAGCTGTGGATGGAGAGCTCGCTGACCATGAACCTGCTGAATAACCGTCCGGTGAGCTTGAGCAAGCGGCAAAGCGAACTGGTGGGACTATTGACGCAAGGTCTGAAGAATAAGGAAATCGCGTCCGCGCTGGGCATTTCTGAAGGCACCGTGAAGGCCTACCTCACCACGCTCTACGAAAAGGTGGGCGCGCGCGACCGGTTCGAGCTGGCGCTGTTCGGATTGAAGAATCTGGGCGGCCGCCGGGAGAATTCCAACGCTGGGGGGACAATCCGCTCCCTGGTGGCACGCCGCGGAGGCGTCCGGCGTCTAGAGGCGTAAGCGAAGGTTCAGCAGAAGGCGCGGGTTTGCGCGCGGAACTGCGGGAGTTCTACATGCGAATGGCTCAGACGGTTTAGGATGGTGTAAGTGTATTCCGGACCGTCGCCGCGAAACCTGGTTTTATCGGTGGTGCTGCACGGCGCGGCAATCGCGGCGATGTTCAACGTGTCGAATCCGGCGCTGGATCCGGATGCCCACTTAGAAAACGGGCGGCCGACCGAGATCCGGATTAGCGGCAAGCTGTACTACGTGGCGCAGTTGGATGGTTCGCAGAGCGGATCGAGCGGTTCTCCGCTGCCCAACAGCAAAGCGCCTCAAAAAACCAAATCTCCAGCCGCAGGACGTAGTGGAGGAATTGCGGCTCCCCGCGCCGCTTCAGCCGGACGTTCGCCCAGACCGGCACGCGCCGCAACGCCAACTCCAGAACCCAGCCCGGCGCCCGCTCCCGCGAAGGCCAGCGTGCCCAAGCCGGTGGCGACGCCAGCGGCGGCTACAAATCCGGCACCCGCGCCCACTCCCGAAAAGATTCGTCCAGTGAGGCAGGAGGCGCGCGCGTTTATTCCGCCCGAAGTGCATCCTTCGCCGCTCGCGACGCAGACTTTGATCCAACCGCTGTCGCCGCCGAACCTGACGCCGCCCAACACTCCGCTGCCGAACTTCCGTGTGTTTACGGACCTGAAGCAGATGCGCAAGATTCCCAAGCCCTTCCAAACGCCGGGGCGCAGGACTCCGCCTACACCGGCACAGTCGCCGGATATCGCAACGCCGGCGATCGAACTCGTGCAGCAGCCGCCCGCACCGGTGGGAGATCCGCTCACCGTGTTGTCCATGAACGATCACCCGATTCCATTCAACGAGAAGGTGGTGGTTCCTCCGGGCAACGTCGCGCAGCCGCAACGTGAATCGAGCGGCCCGGTGGCGGCATCCGGCACTACGCCCGGGACCAGCACTGCAGGCAGTGGGGCCGCACCCTCCGCCAGCAGCGCCTCGTCCGCCAACGCTGGGGCGAACGGCGGAGGACCGGCCGGCTCGGCGGCAAATGGAAGCGCGGCGTCGAATGGCGGCGCCGGCAGCTCTGCATCGAATGGCGGCGCTGCTCCAGGCAATGGCCGGGCCGGAGTAGGCAACGGGATCGGCGCGGCATTGGTGGGAGGCTCGCCCGACGGAAACCTGGTCGCCGTGGTCGGCGGCAATGGAGCGAGTCCCGGAAGCAAAGGCCCCGGGACCGGCGCGAATGGCTTAGGTTTGAACGGGGCTGGCCCAGGCGCTAGCGAAAGCAGCGGAACGGGTGCGGCAGGAACCGGCAGCGGGCCTGGCTCGGGCGCAGGATCAGGCGCAGGCACGGGTGTGGGTAACGGGGCAGGCGCGGGGCGGACTGCTCCGGGCTCTCTCACCATCAACCGTCCGCCCGCCGGAACATTCGATGCAGTAGTGGTGCAATCGTCGCCGGTGGATCAGTACCCGGAGAGCCGCGGGCTGCTCAGCGGACGCCCGATCTATTCGGTGTACGTTTCTATGGGTACCGCACGAGATTGGACGTTGTTCTTTTGCGTGCCCGGAGAGAAACCGCAATCCGGCAACGGACCGGTAGTGGTTCTGGGGCCGATGGGAGCGCCGGTCAAGGCGCCCTTTCCTACCAAGACGCTCAAGCCCGCGATCAAGCTTCCGTCGTATGAGAAATACGTGCTGGTGCATGGAATGGTAAACAAAGACGGGAAGTTCGAGGGCCTGCGCCTGGTTCGGCCGATCAAGCCGGAAACGGATGAGGCGCTGCTGGCGGCGTTAGCGAGCTGGGAATTCCGCGCTGCCACCCGCGACGGAGTCGCTATCGCGGTGGAATTCCTCCTTTCAATTCCGGCGACGGGATTGTAATTCACGTATGGAAGCTGCGGTTCGCCCCCCGGGGAGCGACGGGGGAACGCATTCAGCACCATCGAGTTATCACAGGCGCGGCCAAGCGAGCGTTGTGGCGAGCTTGACCTTCGTGTTTGCGCTGGCGATCTTGTTCTCACAGTGGCCGCTGGCGTTTGGCGACACTTATCATTTGCTGGCGGCCCAAATGGTGGCGGCGGGCCGGAAGCCGTACCTGGATTTCTTCGTGCAACAGGTTCCGTTGTATCCGCTGATCTGCGGAGCGTGGCTGCGCATTTTCGGAACCAGCTGGCAAGCCGCCAATCTATTTTCAGGATTGCTCATCTGCGGCGGCGCGGCGATGGTTGCGCGGATCGCACGCCGGATCTATGCCGAGTCGGAGTGGGAAACGAGGGGCAGTATCATCGCGGTGCTGCTGTTTGGGCTGAATCTGCTGGTGGCGCAATCGGGCGATGATGCACAGCCTTATGCGTTGTGTATGTTCTTTTGCCTGTCGGCGTGGCTCGCGGCACTGGATCCGAGCCCCACAATCATGCGAATTTTTTTGGCGGGACTCGCCGCGGGAGCCGCAGTAAACACGTCTTTGCTGGCCGCGCCTTTTTTTCTTATTCTGACGGGCAAGGCTGCAGGGTCCGGCCGCCCCCGCAGATTACTTTGGTTTACATGCGGGGCGGCGGCGGCGTCAATTCCTTTGGCATATTTGGCGATGCTGGCGCCAACGCAGGCATGGTTCGACATCGTCGAATTTCAGTTGTTCTATCGAACTGCCGCGCCGAGCCTGCCGAAAAACATCGCATCCCATAACCTGCATGAGATCCTGGACTGGGTGCGAACGATCCAGGGCGCGGTCCTGGTCTTGTCGAGTTTGGCTGGCGCATATTTTATTTTCGACCGCAAGGCTCCCGCTTCCACTCGGCGTTCGGTTGGTTACGCCGCATCGATCGCAGTCCTTTGGGCGCTCTACTTGAGCTTTGTGCCGTTAACTTGGCACATGTATTTCGTTTTGGTCGTTCCGTACGCCAGCCTGCTGGCCGCAGCAGGACTGTGCCAGTTGTGCGCCCGAGCGAAGTCCCAGCAATGGTCGTCCAAGGTCCTTGTGGGTACGATGACGCTTTATTCGATTGGACTCGCGATACCGCCGGTGGCGGGCGTGATATCTCGCAGGCCCGGCAGATGGGCGCCGCCCGAGGAAGCCGCACGAATCGTCAACGCACAGACGACTCCGATCGAGCCGATCTATTCGGACGACGAATCGATTTATGTTGCGGCACGCCGCCTTCCCCCGCGCGGGCTGGAGAATCCCTTTGGAGCAGTGGTGCGGCTGCCGGCGGGCGAATATGACCGGGCTGGACTCGCGCCTCCGGAAAAAAACGAAGATCAACTTCGTGCGGGGAATTTTGCGGCAGTTGTGCTTACTAAAGCCAATGACGAGGCTCGTATCCAAGCGGTGAAAAGTAGCGGGCTCTATTCGCAATCTGTGGAAACGAGGAACTACGTGGTCTTTTGGAAACCAAGAGTGCAAGGAGCGCGGTAGGTGGAGCAGAGAGAACCGGCGCGCAAGCGTTTGGCGGTTCCACGCGAAGTGCTCGCGCTGGTGATTATCATCAGCGTGCCGATACTTGTCTATCGCAGCATCGGGCCGGGTTCCCACACTGCATTCGGACGCAACTACGAACAGATGGCGATTGCCCGATCTCTGGTGAACGGACATGGTTTTGCAAATCCATTTGGTTACACCACCGGTCCGACAGCCGCGTATACTCCGGTGCATCCGCTCATGCTCGCCGCCATTCTTTACCTGCAGGGAGACCGTCCCCCAGCCGCGCTCGTCTTAGTGCTAGCCGAAGTCGCAATTCAGACCCTTTGCGTCGTGCTGCTTCTCTATATCGCGGCTGCGGCATTTGAATCCTGGATTCCAGGTTTGATCGCTGCGTGCGGATTGCTGGTTTGCACGTTGCCTTTGCCGCAGTGGGAATCTTCCAGCGCGTGGCTGGCGTTCGAGGCCGTGTTTCTGTGCGCGCTGGCGGGAGTCCGCTGGGGCTGGACTGGGGCGGTCATGGGATTGGGCTGGCTAGTGTCGCCGGCGCTGGGCCCTGCATCGCTAGCGGTGGTGTGGCTGCTTCGCGGCCGCAAGTACCTGATCGCATCCACGGTGATCGCGATGACGGTTATTGCACCGTGGGCAGCGCGAAATTGGATGGTCATGCATGCGCCGATTTTCCTGCGCGACAACTTTGGCCTGGAGCTGTTCCTCTCGAACAACGATCTGGCGGGAACGCGTGAGGAAGATGCCGAGGCGGAGCGCTACCAGCGGTGGCATCCGGGCAGCAATGCGGCGGTTGCCGCGGAGGTCGCGCGCGTAGGCGAGCCGGCATACTTTGGCCGTATGCAATCAGAAGCCGTGGGTTGGATACGCGGCCATCCAGCCCGCTTCCTGCAACTCGCGGCCGCGCGCATCGGGATGTGGTGGACTTCCAGTTGGTTGGTGGCCGGCATCAGTCTGCTGGCGTTGGTGGGGCTGTGGATGAATCGACGGACTACCGCCGGCCAAGCCGCCTTCGCCGGATTGCTGATATTTCCCCTTCCCTATTACGTGATCCAGTTCAACCCGCGCTATACATACCCGGTGTTGTGGTTGGCCGCGCTGATGGCGGGCGATGTCTGCTACCGGCTGGTCTTCTTCAGGTTCGTCCGGCGGTTCGTGCCGGCGAAAGCGGTCTAGGCACTCATCTTCGAAAGACGGCTCAGCAACCGATACTGGAACACGGCAAACGCCGCGATCGCCAGTGTGTACAAATGAACCCGCAGGTAGGCGATGACAGGCGCCGGGATCAATGCCGTCAGGTAAACCATAACGACGATCGCGTAGAAGTGCCGGCTCCACAGGACTTCATTGCGGTGCTGCCACATTATTGAGGCGGTGAGCAGAGCTCCGGCAACGATCGACGCGGAATCGTACACCGTGGCGTATAAATTCGCGAGCAAAGACAAGGTAATCGTCACAGCCCAAATGAGCTGACGCTGTTCAGCGGTGGCCGCATCGAACCGGCGCCAGTAACGGGCCAGCAGCGCAACCACGCCGATAAACGCCGCCACGGCGATGAATACGGACACCCGTGCATCGGATGCATAGATTCGCCGCACGAAATGATTCACGTCGATGAGCAGGGGCCAGGTATCGGGCCAGGGCGTGTCACCCTGCGATGCGAAGCGCCCATAGGTGAAGATTAGTCCGAACCAATCGAACACTGCCTTGGTGCTTGCGAGCAAAGAAACGGCTAGAAGACCGCTCAGCCCGGCGGTGAATCCGAGCAGAAATCGGAGGTTCATTCGCAGCAGAAGAAATGGACCAAAGAGCAGAAGAAGAGTCGGCTTATAGCTGCACAAAGCCAGCGTCGCACCGGCAGCGAGCTGTTTACCGGACAGATCGAAGCGGACGCACCAGGCGATGATCGCGAAAGCGATCACTCCGATCTGACCGCCGACCAGCGACCAGAGAGCAATGGGGACGAAAGTCAGACCGAGAAGCAGAGCCGCGCGCCGGTAGGGCTTCGGCAAGCTTGCCAGATAAGAAGACAGCGCGCCGACGCCGATTCCGTAAAGCAGAACGGCGACGACCATCCAGGCCGCATACGCGGCGCGATAAGGAAGCAACGCGAAAGGGCGGAAGACCTGAGCCAGATACGGCGCGCAAACATACCACAGCGCGGCGTCGTGATTGCGAACGTCGAGTCCCCGGAACAGGCGTGTTTGCAAATTCAAATCGTAAAGCGCATCGGCCCCGTGCTGGTTGAGAATCTGGCCGGCGATGTAGAATTCGGCGAAGTCGGAACCAAAGTAACGCGTCCGGAAGGCGGCGCTTGCCGCGAAGGGAGGCGCTAGCTGCAGCGCGGCGTACGCCACGATCATGCAAAACCAAATTGCGCACGCAAAAGAAACCTCGCGCGGCTCCAGTCCGGCGCCGGGAGTACTCATTGCCGAGCTGTTGTTTCCGTTCGAGCGGAGCACTAAATATGTAAACGCGTCTTCATACGACAGCTTACAATGTATGGCAGTATGGCGGTCGTCGGAGAGTTCGCCCCATTCATCCAGTTTTGTTTTTTAGCGTGTTACGTTGCCTTCATATTAGTCAAACCGGGGATCCGGGAGTGGCTGCTGGTGACGGCAGCGGGCGCGCTACTGGGGCTGGGATTCGTGAGACTTCACGTGGGACCGTGGATCTCCGGCATGGGTCTGGCGACGGCACTGTGGGCGGTGCTCGCGCCGCTGTTCCGCCGCAAAACGGTTCACCCCGCGATTGCCTTGCTGGTGCTCTATCCCACGCTCGCGTCTGCGGCCGTCCTCGCGATCAACAAGGGCGGCGGTGTAGTTCTCGACCGCTATCTTCTAGCGGCGGATGGCAGCTTCGGACTTGAGCCCGGGTTCGCTGCCGCCGCGTTTATCCTGAGTCATCCGGCAGTCAAATCGATCTGCGAGCTGTGCTACTTCGGCATGCCGGTGGCGCTCGCCAGTCTTTTACATACTCCCTCGTCGCGACGGCTGATTCTTCTTTGCGGGCTGCTGGCCGTCAGCACTTTGGCGGTGTACGCGGTGTTTCCAGCGGTCGGGGCGCAAACAGCGTTTGCCGGCATTTTCCCAGGCAACCCGCCGGTGACCAGCGCATCCTTCGGGTCCGCGATGTTTGAGCCAGGCGGCCCTAACCGGAACTTCATGCCTTCGCTGCATACAGGTTGGGGGATTGCGCTGTTGCTGGCTGCGTGGCCCTTAGGAAGGTGGTGGCGTTGCGGCATGCTGCTATATCTTGTGCCCATGCTGTTCTACGCACTCGCCAGCCACTATTTGTGCGACATGATCGTCGCGGTGCCGTGGACCTTGGCCAATTGGAACGTACTCGAAAAACGCTGGGGAAGAGCCGTAATCTATCTTGCGATCACTGTGGGATGGATGCTGCTCATCCGTTTCGCACTGCCTGTTCTCTACGTGTCACCGGCGATCCCGTGGCTGCTGGCAGCAGCTACACTTGCGACACCGGCAGCTATGGGACTCGGCTCCGCCGCTTTATCCGCGGCAGCCGTACCCGAGTCGGATCAGGCTTAGGCGCGCCGACTCAGCCCCCTCGAACGGCTTACCAGACTAAGCCAAGGGCGGCAGCGGCAATGATGTCCTGGCGTATCCCGCTCAATCTGGCGCCCGGCGCCGGTGCGATGACTTCGTGGGGAGCCTGACTAACGTAGTCGCGCGCTTGAACCCGCAACTGGAGATGATTCGCCAGCCGGACCTTCACGCCCGCTCCAATCTCTCCGGCCGGCAAGACCTCGCGGGTGGCCGTAAGCGCCGCCAAATTTCCAAGCGGTTGATTGAACGACTCCCGACCGGTGCCTTCCATGATTTCGATGCCGCCGCCAAACGATACGAAGGGCCGGATGTGCGCCCCACGCGGCTTGAAATGGAACAGAAAATCGCCGGTAATCAGGTGGGTGTGCGCGCCGAAGCTCGCCGATTGCCCGTTTCCGGATAGCTTCAAATTGCCGTCACGGTAGAGATAAGTCGCCTCACCGCTCCAGAAGCGATACATGTCCTGTCCGCCATAAACTCCCGCTGTGACGCCGGGCCTCACGCTGGCCGACGCACTGGTCGTGGCGTTTTTCACGGTCAGGTTGGGCGAAAAGCCGACGCCTCCAATCGCGCCGACTTCCCACTCGGTTTCCTGGGCAGAAGCCAAGCCCGCGGCCGCGGCAAACATCACTGCGGCGCAAGTCAAACTTTTCAGCATGCATTTCCTCCTGATGTTCGTGCGGGTCACGGGCTCACCACCCGGACATTGTAAGTTGCGCTATTTCCGCCCGCCGTAACCGTTAACGGCGCGCTCTCGGCGACCTGGACTTTCGCGGGCGCCGTAACGTGGATGGTGTAGACTCCGATTTTGCCGGGCACCAAAGACGACGAATTCACAGCCATTGAGACGCCGCCGAGTGTCACCGTCGGTGGAGTATTCACAAGAGCCGGCGGAGTTGGAGGCGCCGCTGTTCCTAAGGGAGGCAAGGGAGTGGTCAGTCCCAGGCCGGTGACGTAAATGGTCAACGCCGAATTGGGATGGATTGGGTTGGTGAAACCGACAGGCTCAGCGTTGTCGTCGCGAATCACCTGGACAACGCCGTTCGTTTGATAAATCGCGGGAGCTTGCGCCTGAATGGTAAAGGAGAAGGGAGCGCTGACGCCGCCGGAGTTGTGCACCACCAGACTGCCCGGGCCAGCGATATAGGGCAACTGCGCCACTAATTGTCCCGGCGAAACGCTGAAAAGCGGCAACGGAATATTGTTTACCAGAGCACAAACATCGCCGAGAGACTCGGGCAGCGGAGGGGCGCCGGCTGTGAAGGAACCAGCGGCAAGCGATATGCCGTTGATGTCCACTGCTCCGCCCAGCGCCACCAAGCTGCTCAAATCGGCCGCATTGACTACGCTCGAAACCACCGGCTTGGCGAGAACCGCGTCGAAGGTGGAAGGTAGGATGGTCAAGCCGGAAGTGGTCAAGGCGAAGATTTTGGTTTGATCCGGCGAAATCGCCAGCGTGCGTGTGAACGGCGATATCGACTCGCCAATTTGCCCCACCGGAGCGGTGAATAGACTGGACTCCGTTACGGGGGCTTCCGCCATGAGTGTGGCGTTGTATTCGATGCGATTGGCAAGGTTGATGCGCTGGATCACACCCGGAGCGGCCGCAGCCGTCGCGGTGGTGCGCACCCCAGCTCCACTCAACACTCCAACGCCCGAAGACGTCCCGTCGGTGGCGGGGAATGGCTGACCCAGTGGCACAAGCGCGGCATCCAACAGGTTCGGGCCGACCAGAAATAGATTTCCACTAAATGCGGCGTAAGCCCCGCCGAGGCCGGTAAGATCTTTGCGTGAAGCCACCCAGGACTGAGCGGAATCGGCGTATTCGAGAACATTTCCGTCCGCGAACGCCAGAAGCAGATAATCATTTGCCAGCGTGGGAGTCAATACACCGTCGATAGACGAAAAACCGTTTTGGTAAATGGACCGGCTCGGTCCGGCGGAGAGAGTGCACGGCGTGACCGCCACGCGATTCGTGAGATCGACCGTATCGAGCGTTGCCGAGCCGCTTATTGTCGGTGTGCACAGCGGTGGCTTTCCGGCGATCCGGGACACAGCGAAGATCCCGGTCTTTGCAACGCCAATATTACGCGGGTAATGACCGCCCGGAAAAACGATGGGTCCGGCGTCCTGCAGTGTGTCCAGATTGAATACATTCGCGATCTGCGAATTTTCATTTCCAACCATGAGAAACTTTTGGTCCGCGGAGAATGCCATCTGCGTCGGCGTATTCCCGGTCCGCAAAAATGCAATGCGCTGGAGGGTGGCCGCGTCGTACACCAACACTACGTTTTGATCCTGACGGAGTACGTATAGGCGCGAGTGAGTTTGATCGGATAGGATATCAACCAGTTTGCCGGGTATATTCACGATCTGCCCGCGCTGGTTGAAGTCTCGCGTATTGATCAGCAAGCGCAGAGGAGCCGGCAAATTCACCGCGCCGTTGGAAGTAATGGTCAGCGGAATGGTGGTAGTGCCTTTAGCCCCCTGGAAGGCGCTCGGGTCAATGGTTATTAGCACCTGCGCGGGGGTGGTGCCGGTAGTTGCCGAAAGTTTGACCCCGGTGGTTCCGGGGGGCAGGGAAAGCGTGAAATCGGTATTGACGGAACTCAGGCTGATGATGTTTAGGGTCTGCTGCAGAACTAACTGGTTGCAGGCATCCGCGGCAAACAACATATCCTCCCCCGAGAAGCCCACCTGCGGCAGATTCGGGAGCTGTCCAATCGGAAGAATCGCTACGCCACTGGAGGACGCTGCGTACATACCTTGTCCGTCGCTCGAAATCTCGGACTTACCGGAAAGATCTTCGGGCAAAGCCAGCCGCTTTGAAACTGTCAGATTATCGGTGGCCATGACGTGGAGTACCGGTGTAATGTCATCCGACGTGGGGATTTGAGCGTAGATCAAGCCATGAACGAGATCCCAGGCGTGGGTGCCGACATTGAACGCACCGTTGGGGCGGGGAAATTGCGCCTGAAGATAGGAGCTTCCGTCCGGCAGATAATGCAGCATTCCCCAGTCTGACAAAACGTTCGCTGCGGTTTGATCCACAGCCACGCTACGCGGTCCAGCCGGGGGACTCTGCTGGAACTCCTCCACGAAAGCCGTCTGGGAGGGCACATCATAATGGATAATGATGGAAAGGTTAGAAGCCGCGCTGGCGTCTTTCTCAGCCGCGACGAGCATTACGATGCTATTCTTGTCGCCCGAAACTCCCGCGGTGGCTTGGCCGATTTGAGTAGGAAACTTGACCAGAGGGACGGGAAGATCGACGCTTTGAACTGGAAGGGAATCGATTGCCGTCAAAATCTGATAGGGAAACGGCTGCAGCACAAACAAGTTGGTGAGCGGCCCTGGATTCTGCGGATCTACCGTCGGAGTACGCGTTAAAATGACTGCGTTGCCGTCGGACCCAAAAGCCACTGCCAGTACGGGAGCGTTCAGGTTTACGTCGTAACGCAACCCCGCGTCCAGATCGAAAAGCGTGTATCCGCCGGTGTCAGGCGCGAAAGGGTTCGTCGAAAGCAGAACGGGATCCGGCTTCTGATATTCACCCACTACTAGGAAGCGATGGTCCGGCGAGAGGGCCACGGCGCTCGGCGGCATCGGAACGCTGAGTGGAGCGAGCAGGGTCTGGCTGGGGACATGGACTTGTTCGACGCGATAGGCGCTGAAGTTGGCGGCCCAAACTACATTGCGGCGCTCGTCAAACGCGATGTCGGACACCGTGCCGTTAATAGGCACCACGGTGCCGAAACTTCCGCCCCAGCAGGACAACGCAGAAATCAGCCCAAATACCCCGAGAGGGATACGAAACCTTACCGCCAGCATAAATCCTCCGACCTTCACGAACCTAGCCAGGCAAAAATCCATAATAACCGAAAGTGTCTTAAAATGTTTCAGTGAACTGGGTACTGCTAGTACTAATAGGACTTAGCAATCACGACTCGCCGGTCTACCGGTTCCCCGGTCACGACGCATTTTCCCGGTCCGTCGTACTGGTCCTCTAAGGGAATGCATCGGATGGTTGCCTTAAATTCCTTAACCCGTGCGTCGCAGCGGGGATCGTCTTTCAGGTGCGCCATCACGAACTTACCGCCCCCTTTTTCGGCCGTGACAGGGCGGAGTATGTCCTCCACTTCCGCAATGGAATTGGCAATAAGTGTGTTTTCGTTCAGTCGTTTACGGGCGGCGGCATAGAGCTCCTTCTGCATTTGCTCTAAGACTTGCGGGACCTTGGCCCCGATCTCGGCTTGTGGCAGGATTTCCTTGGTTCCGGTGTCGCGCCGTTTGAGAACAATGTTGCCGGAAGCAAGGTCGCGGGGCCCTAACTCGAGGACCACTGGCACACCCCGCCGCTCCCAGTGATAAAACTTGGCTCCCGGCGTTTGCCCTTCGCGCTGATCCACCTTGGCGCCGATATCCGCCGCGATTTTGTGGGCCGCTTCAAGGACGCTTGCGCGTTCTTCATCTTTGCGATAAATGGGCACAAGCACGGCTTTATTCGGCGCGAGTTTTGGAGGCAGAATCAGACCTTTGTCGTCGGAGTGGCTCATGATCAGCCCACCGATCAGCCGCGTGCTGACGCCCCAGCTGGTCTGCCACACATAATCGAGCTGGCCTTCCTTGCTCTGAAACTTCACGTCGAAGGCTTTGCCGAAGTTCTGCCCGAGGTCGTGGCTGGTGCCGGATTGCAGCGCCAGTCCATTTTGCATCATGGCTTCGATCGAGTAGCTGCTCAATGCCCCGGCGAATTTTTCGGAGTTGGTCTTCAGCCCCTTGATGACCGGCATCGCCATCACGTTTTCCGACACGTCCGCATAAACGTCCAGCATCCGCAATACTTCTTCGAGCGCCTCTTCGTGCGTCGCATGGGCGGTGTGGCCTTCCTGCCACAGGAATTCGGTGGTGCGCAGGAACATGCGCGTGCGCAGCTCCCAACGGATCACGTTGGCCCACTGGTTGACCAGCATGGGCAGATCGCGCCAGCTTTGAATCCACTTGCCGAAGAAGTGTCCGATGATGGTTTCCGACGTCGGCCGGATGACGTAGGGCTCTTCGAGCGTCTTGCCCCCGGCGACGGTGACCACCGCCAACTCCGGCGAGAAGCCTTCCACGTGCTCGGCTTCCTTTTGCAGAAAGCTTTGCGGAATCAGCAAAGGGAAGTACATGTTCTGATGTCCGGTGGCCTTGAAGCGCGTGTCGAGCTCGCGCTGCAACCCTTCCCAGACAGCCCAGCCGTTGGCTTTGATAACCATGCAGCCCTTGACGATTTCAGCCGGCTCCGCCATGTCGCCGGCGAGAACCACGTCTTGATACCAGGCGGCAAAGTCCTGGGC
>Ga0105245_10002854_pt1 | contig 15535 bp, 16 predicted proteins | sample KBSM54metaG_FD_81523 | JGI IMG/M metagenome (GOLD analysis project Ga0105245, IMG submission 81523) | Miscanthus rhizosphere microbial communities from Kellogg Biological Station, Michigan, USA - KBS M5-4 metaG | ecosystem: Host-associated > Plants > Roots > Rhizosphere > Soil | place...
AGGACATTGGGTGCTCAAGCCGCAAAACAGCGAGCTCTGGTATAAGACGGTGAATGGGTGGGTGGACTCGTATCTGAAAAAATGAGCGTCGCACGCGTGCAGTTAACGCAATTGAACCTCTTGAAGATGAGAGCATTCTGTTGATCGAGGGGATCACCTTGATTCGGGTGATCCCCCGAATCTCCAAGACCATATCGGCTCGATCTCGCCTAGCTCGCTTCTTTTAGTTTTTTGAGCGCAGCTTCATATGCAGGCAGCTGGGCTTTCCGGGTCTCCGGGGTATTTTGTATCGCTGTCTCCCAATTCTTTATCGCTTTTTCCTTGTCGCCGGCGGCTGTGTAGGCTCGCGCCAGTCCCAGATAAGACCAGAATTTATCTTCAGGATGTCTTTTCTGGTTAAGCTTGAAGACTTCAATGGCTTTTGCTGTTCTGCCGGCGCCCAGCAGACGCGCCGCGTAAATATGGACCGGGAGCAGATCGGCGCCAGTAAGCTGGAACGCTTTATCCATCAGCTTATCTGCCTCCTCCGTTTTGCCCATTGCCTGCAGCACCTCTGCTTTGGTCTGCACTGTGGAGAAATCTTCACTTCCGACGGTTGCTCCGCGGAATGGACCTTGAATGGCTTTGTCCGCCCAGATCAGGGCTTCATCCAGATTGATTTTGTTGCTGGCGCAAAACTGCGCCGCGTTCTGCCAATTCTTGTAATCGAACCCCGGCCATGACAGCAGGTTGTGCCGTATCTGCGCCACATACAGTTCGTTCACATTAGGCACGTCAATACGGAAAGAGACTCTCTTGTCTTCCCATTGGAGAAAGGCCACTGACGAATCCGGCTTGCGCTCGTCAAATCCAAACGTCAGAAATTCCATATGCGGCGCGGCCACTGGGGTCGCGGGCACCCGCAGGACATCCTCTTTTGGATCATATTGAAAACTTCCCCAGCCCGCATTGTTGGTTGAGAAGATCCACTGCCACGGCGCATCTTTTTCCACGTCCAGAAACAGGCCGTAAGTTCCGGCTTTGACCGCTTTGCCGTCCACCTTCACATCGTGAGAAAACGAGATGGTGGTAGTTTCATTGGCGCCAGCGCGCCAGGGCGCGGCCTTGGTTGGTCCAAAACCTTCGTCAACAAAACCATAGTGCACTACTTCACCCCAAATGTGCCCTGTGCGGTCCGCTCCTCCGCCGCCGTGGAGATTAGGGCTGTGATACGAGATGGTTACCTTCACCAGCCCAATCCATTGAGAAACTTCGGCTTTTTCATTGTTTCCATTGGGCGGAGTAGGAATTTCGGAAAGCTCCTGCGCCCGCGGCATCTGCGCAAGTGCAAGCAACATGACCAAGGTTAACAACAGCGCATAATTCTTTTTCATTTTGGGCCGCCTAACAAAGAATTTTTGGACGAAGAGTAGAAACGTGGACTGTATCACCGCAATTTCTAAGGCGATTTACAGGTGTGCTCCAGCCACTTGGACGCAGGGCAAACTCAAATGTTAGCCATTCGCCTCTGCTTGAACTGGAATGGGAACTGTGAGCTAGGCTGGCGGAGATCGAAGCGTGCCCGTTCATCTCTCTTTCAGGTTATCTGGCCACAGCCAGCAACCATCGCGCTTACCGGCAAATGCTACAATCCGAACCGTGCTGAAACAGGCTCTGACAATCCTATTTTTGCTGGCGGCGGCCATGGCCCAGGACCAGCAACCACCCACGCCAACGCCCGGCGCGCAGCCGACCGCGCCTTCGCCGGATGGTAAGCCGCAGGTCAAGGTGAATTACCTGAACGTGTGTACGCCGGGAAAAGATGAGGAAGCGGTCATCCAGGGCGCGCTGGCGGCAGTACAGCCTAAGCCGGCGTTCAGCGCGGATTTTGAGCTTTCTCGCGGACGCACTTCGTTGAAAGACGCGCCCGATGCAAAGTATGTGCGGCTGCGCAGAGACTTTGCGGCGGAGTCGCCATTGCTGACTGCGCAGTACTCCATGAGCACTGACGCAACCAACACGGTTGAGATCCTGGTACTGCGGCCGCGCGATCCTAAAGATTTTCTTCAGGTGGTAATGGAAGACCGCATGTCCGCAAGCGCGGCCAAGCCGCTTTCTCTCTTGCAGGTGGATACGCCAACTTCACGCGTGAGAGTTGAGCGGCTCAACAAGAGTTCCGCGGTGCTAACGCGCTGCGAGGACGTTGACCAGAGCGCTTACGAACCGGTGTTTCATCAGGCGTCGGAAATCATGGCGCAATATCGCGCGGCGTTGGGACTGCGGACGGCCTTCCGCTCAGATCTGGCGTGGCTCAATGCCGATGCCAAGGCAGCGGCACCGGCCCCCAAGCGAAAACCGGCAGCGGCAAAGCACTGAAACTAAATCGAAGGTCATGAATCTAATGGATGCCATGGAAAATTCCGTTCGCGATACAGTAGTGCTGGGCACCGGTTGCGCCGGCCTTACGGCCGCCATCTACGCGGCGCGCGCCAACCTGAACCCGCTGGTGATTGAAGGCCATGAGCCGGGCGGCCAGCTTTCTCTTACCACGCTGGTGGAAAACTTTCCCGGCTTCCCTGACGGCATCCAGGGCCCGGAATTGATTGAGAACATGCGCAAACAGGCGGCGCGCTTTGGCGCAGAATACATGCGCGGGCACCTGGTAAAAGCTGATTTGACGAAGCGGCCCTTTAATCTCGATTTTGGCGGCGGCAAGACTGTAACAACGCGCACGCTCATCATCGCCAGTGGAGCTTCCGCGCGATGGCTGGGATTGCCAAACGAACATAAGCTGATCGGACATGGCGTATCTTCATGCGCCACCTGTGACGGCTTCTTCTTCAAAGGCAAGCCGATCACAGTGATTGGCGGCGGCGATTCCGCGATGGAAGAAGCGCTGTTTCTCAGCCGCTTTGCCACCAAGGTGACGATCATTCACCGGCGAGAGCACTTCCGCGCGTCCAAGATCATGCTGGACCGCGCGCGCAAGCACGAGAAAATCGAGTTCCTTACGGACACGATGGTGGAAGATGTCCTTGACCCCAGCCAGAAAGAAGTAGTCGCGCTCAAGCTCAAGAACCTGAAGACCGGCAAGGTCTGGGACTTCCCTACCAGCGCCATGTTCCTAGGTATTGGCCACGAACCCAACGCCAAGATGTTTACCGGCCAGCTCGATATGGATGACGACGGCTACCTGAAGACCCGCGACTTTGTGATGACGCGCGTCCCCGGCGTCTTTGCCTGCGGGGATGTGCAGGACCGGCGCTATCGCCAGGCGATTACCGCCGCGGGATCAGGCTGCGCTGCAGCGATAGAAGCGGAGAAGTTTTTGGAAGAGCATGGAAGGTAAAAATGGTCTGAGAGATGGCCGGCTATGGACACATCAGAAAGCTACAACGAGCTCGCCAGCCATTACCATTTGATATTTGAGAATTGGGAAGCATCCATTGATCGGCAAGCGACAGCGCTTTCCTCCATTCTCAAACAGGAGTGCTCTCTGGACGGCACGGCCCGCATTCTTGATTGCGCTTGCGGCATTGGAACTCAGTCGCTCGGTTTAGCGAAAATGGGGTTTAGGATAACCGGCTGCGACATCAGCTCCAAATCAATTGAGCGCGCCCGGTTGGAGGCGGAAAAGCGCAACCTGAATATTCAGTTCTCAGTGGCGAACCTCCTCAGTCTGGATCATTTTGGAGAATCATTCTTCGATGCGGTGATCTCCATGGACAATGCGCTGCCACATCTGCAGAGCGCTGAAGAGATTGTTCAAGCGGCAATTCAAATCAGGGCAAGACTTCGTCCGGGAGGGTGCTTCATGGCCAGCATCCGAGACTATGATGGCCTGCTGAAGGAAAGGCCTGTTGTTCAGGGACCATTTTTTTACTCTGACGAGGGACGCAGGCGGATTGTTTTTCAGGTTTGGGACTGGTTGGATGATCGCCGCTATACTTTTCATCTTTACATCACGCGCGAAATCGAGAATACATGGGAGACGGTCCACGCCTCGGCCGCCTACCGTGGCATTCTCCGTGATGAGGTTGCAGCCGCATTTAGCCATGCGGGATTTACGAATGTGCGATGGCTGTTTCCAGCAAATAGTGGCTTTTATCAGCCTATTGTCATTGCAGAAGCGGTTTAAAAGCTGCCGAGACGCATTTCCTCCCTTCCCGCATCTGTGTTACAAAAATAAGTTCCTTTCTATGTCTTCATTTCAAACAATCTTGGAGCCCAATTGTTAAGGGCCGCGTTCATTTCCCTGTCAGAAAGCAAATCTCTACGCTCTGCCGCGGAGAAAACCTGGATTGGCCAGCGCCTTTCCCGCCGCTTTGTGGCCGGAACTACGATTGATGACGCGCTTGCGGCCACGCAGGCCATGAACAAGCTGGACCTGAGCGTGAGCGTGGACAATCTGGGCGAGAACGTAACCAATGCCGACGAGGCCCGGCACAGCGCGCAGCTTTACCACCAAATGCTGGACCAGATGAACGCGCTGGGGCTGAACGCCAACGTGAGCTTAAAGCTGACGCACATGGGTTTGGATGTGGACGAGGCGATGGCTTATGAGATTGCGTCCGGCGTGGTGCAGCACGCGGCGCGGATCAACAATTTTGTCCGCATTGATATGGAAGGCTCGCCCTATACGCAGCGCACGCTCGATTTCGTCCACAGGCTGCACAGCCAGCAAGAGAACGCCGGGCATGTGGGCGCTGTGATTCAGTCTTATCTTTTCCGCAGCGAGAAAGACGTGGAAGAGTTGCTGGCGCAGCGGATACGTATTCGCCTGTGCAAGGGCGCATACAAAGAGCCGCCTGACGTCGCGTTCCCCAAAAAGGATGACGTTGATGCGAATTACGTGAAGCTGATGAAGATGCTGCTGAAGAGCGGCGTGTATCACGGCATCGCCACGCACGATGAGAACATGATCCGGGCAACGATTGAGTTCGCCCAGAAAGAAAAGATCGACGCCTCGACGTTTGAATTCCAGATGCTTTATGGCGTGCGTCGCGATTTGCAACAGAAGCTGGTGAAAGAAGGCTGGCGCTGCCGCGTTTATATTCCATTCGGAACGGAGTGGTATCCCTACCTGATGCGGCGGCTGGCGGAGCGCCCGGCGAACGCGATCTTTATCTTGAAAAATTTGTTTAGGTAGTTCTTACCGCGGATTTGCGCGGACAAACCAGAAGCCCGTTTGGCCGCGAATTTCGCGAATGAACACGAATCAAATCAAATTCGCGTGTTTCGCGTTGATTCGCGGCTAAATTTTCTGATCGGCGCTTATCTCAGGCAAAAACTTCAACTCTTCTTCTTCAACTCTGCCAGGGAATATTTTGTTCCGCGCCAGGTAATAGCGCCATCGCGCAGGGCGAGGAATGCGGACTGCAAAGTGGCGAATTCAAATACCAGCGCGGCGATAGGGCAGGTGAGAAAAAGCAGCGCAGAGGTCCCCATGAGACGTCCGGAAAGCGCGTAAACAAGGGCGATCAGGGCAACGGCGGCGGCAAAAGCTACTTTGGCCCAGCCGGGCGCCAGAAAAACTCCCAGGAATGGACAGACGCAGAGGAAGAAAGTGAGCGCGCATACGGCCAGCACCAGGCTGATGCGAAACTGGAGAAAGGCAAAAAGATTTTTTTCCAAATTGGCGACCACACCGGCTGCGCCCACGGCCCATCGCAGGCTGACGAGTTCACGACCAAAGACAACGTCCTGCCGCAGGCCGGCTTTTTTGATTGACTCGCCGAGTTTGAGATCGTCCACCACTTCAAGACGGAGTTTTTCGTAGGTGCCAATGGCTTCATAGGCCGAACGTCGAATGAGATTGAAGGCGCCAACGCCAATGTGATCGCGAGCTTTGGGATCGCGCACCTTCCATGGACGCATGGCAAAGCTGGACATAACCTGCGGAAACCCAATCATCATGCTCTCACCCAGGGTCTTCATGTGCGCGGTGGGAAAAAGCACAAGATGATCGGTTTCGGTCTTCGTAGCGTAGTGGATGGCGCGGCGCAGAGTGTCAGGGTGAAAGACACAATCCGCATCGGTAAACAGGAGCCAGTCACTGCCGGTCTGCTGCGGGGCGTTTGCTTGTGCGGCGTCTCTCAGCGCGCCGTTTGTCCTTAAGGCGTTTCCTTGCGAGCCCAGCCACATGGCATGCACTTTACCGAGCCATCCTGAAGGCAGGTCGCGAACGTGGATCACTCGCAGCTTCCCTGCAGAAGCAGGTTCGGCCGCCAGACGTTCCATGATCGCGCCGGTCTGATCAGTAGACCGGTCATTGACGGCGACAACCTGATACCGCGGATAGTTGAGCTGCAGAAGAGATCGGAGCGCGGCTTCAATCTCAGCTTCTTCATTGCGCGCCGGAACAACAATGGTAAGCGACGGCAGCGGTGAATCCTGCGGAGGATTCCACCCAGGCTGAGTGAGGTCGGCCACGTCAGAAAAATGCAAAGCAAGCTGTAAGGCAGGAACCAGCCAGATCAGAGTGAGCAACAGGCCCGTGATCCAGTAAAGCAGCGTCCAGTCAAAAACAATCATGCTTGTTGGACCTGGAAGCGCGGCGCAAATTTTGCGCCATACAGAAGGACAAGGCCGGAGATGCCGGCGGCGACGAAGGCCACCCAGAAAGCGGTCTGGAGCGATCCGGTCTTGTCAGAGATGCGGCCGATCAGCGTGGGAGAGAAGGCGTCGCCTAATAAATGGATGACAAAAACGTTGACCGCCAGCGCAGTGGAGCGAATGTTGGCGCTTACGGAGTTGACCAGCGCCGCGTTGGTGGGGCCGGTGCCTACGAGGACAAAAAATACGGCAACAAACATGGCCGGAAACATCAGCGAGCCGGTGACGTAAATAGCGGCAACCATGAAGGGCACGGCTATGAGCATCGCGATGCCAGAGAATGAATAGTAAGCGCCAAAATAGTGTTTGAGGAGACGGTCGCCAATCCAGCCGCCCAGCAGCGTGGCGCCAATGCCATTGATAATCACGATAATGCTGAAGTCGATATTTGCGGCTTTAAGATCCAGACCGCGCAGGCGCACGAGGAAAGTGGGAATCCAAACCTGCATGCCGCCCAGAGCAAAGGTATAGGCGGCCATGCCCAGAGTGGCTGTCATGAAAGCGCCATTGCGCATCAGGCTGCCGAGTATTCCTTTCACTTTAGCGGGCGTAAATGCTTCATGCTGACCGCGCGGCGGTTCCGGGAGCATCCAGAGCACCAGAGCCAGTAGGAAACCGGGAATTCCGGCGGCCATGAATGGCGCGCGCCAGCTACCAAAATAGTGTGCCAGATACCCGCCGACAAAATATCCTGCGGCGCTGCCCACGGGAAGTCCCAGAAAAAAGATGGAGAGCATGCGTCCGCGCTTGAGCAGCGGAAACGAATCGGCAATCAAAGTGGGCGCGATGGTGGCATAACTGGCTTCACCAATGCCGACGATCGCATGACGGAAAAGAAGCTGGTTGTAGTCATGCACCAGCCATGTAAGAAAAGTAAAGCCGCTCCAGATAAAGATGCCGAACACCACAATGTTTTTGCGGGGAAAGCGGTCACCCATCCAGCCCACGACCGGCGCGGCAAACATATAAGTGAAGAAGAAGGCGCTGGTGAGCAGCCCGATCTTGGCATCGCTTACCAGAAACTCTTTTTTTACGTCAGACTGCACTGCGAAGAGCACATTGCGGTCAATGTAATTCAGGATATTCAGGCCGGTAAGCACCGCCAGCAAAAGGCGGGGATAGAGTTTTGGCGGCATGGACTGGAGGGATTATACCCGCCAGAAACTCCAGCCGCGACGGATGGATGCCGCGTGACAGCAATGGAAACGATTCTGGCAATCTTCTTGCGGTTGAAGGGATGTTTTTCCGGTTTTTAATGTTAAGATGCTGCAACCAAACCCCAGCAATAGTCAAAAAGGAACGTCCATGTTCAACCGGAAGTCTCTTAAGCCCCTCCTTTTGCCTGCATTCTTCGCAGTGATCCTGGCTGTTTCCGCCTACACGGAACCGCAGGCGGCCCCAGCACAGAACGCGGCGCAATCGGTGGGAACACAGCCCGCCCCTGCAGCGCCGGTGAAGGCTGACGCCCCGCTTTTGGTGGAATGCGTGGTGGGTGAAAATCATGAGTGCGCCACTGATGTCAGCGTGCCGCTGGGACACCACATCAAACTCAAGGTCCGCAATTTGAAGAACTGGACGGACCAGAAGAATTCGCCGTCAACCCTGGTTTTATTTTTGAATGGCAGGCAATTGGCGAAGACGTATCCCGTAGCGGTTGAGGTTGCGTATGATCCAGCGCACCCTGAGTTGAACGAGATGCTCTTCAAGCTGCAACGGACCCCTGAGACCGACCAGACGTGGGACGACCTTATCGTGCAGGAGAGGAACGTGCGCGGGCTTTTCCTGAAAGGAGTTTCACGAAAGGTGCGGCCCAGCGTTGGCCTTGAGGGAGGAACCGCGGCGGAAAGCAATGCTCGGTTCGAACTGGTCCTGCTGCCGCTTGGATGGGAGTACGTTTGCATCGCCTTCCTGTGCGTCACGCTGGCGGGAGTGTTGGTGCTGGGACGGAAAACGTCGCTGCTCAGGGACTATAGCGACGGGCCGTTCAGTCTGGCGCGCACGCAGATGGCAGTGTGGACGTGGCTCTTGCTAAACGCATATTTCTTTTTATTCATCATGACCTGGGACCCGGCGGTGGACATTCCGACGTCCATCCTGGGGCTACTGGGGATCAGTTCTACAACGTATCTTGCCGCGGTGCTGGTGGACCAGAACAATACGGCCAAGGCCCCAAGCCAGGGCTTTTGGAAAGACATCTGCGGCGGCAACGACCTGGAACTTCATCGCCTCCAGATCATCGCGTGGACCGTGGTGTTGGCTTTTGTGTTCGTCGTAAGGATCTTCACCAAGTTGAGCATTCCGGATTTCAATCCCACGCTGCTTGGATTGCTGGGGATGAGCGCTGGGACCTACGTAGGATTTAAGTTTCCAGAAAACAAGAGCTCGGCAGCAGTCGCCCCTGCGCCGAAGGATGCGGAAGCGGCAAAGAAAATGGCCGCGGGAGGCGGCGTTTAGGGATAAAGCAGTTTTATATTTTAGCTTTCGGCCTTGGCCATCTTGCTTCCACCGTGGTTCCAATCCCGCCACGCGGGCGAAACACGCCCTTCACCATCGCCCACTTTGGTTTGCAGGCGCGCGTAACATCTTCAAGCACCTGGTTCACGATGTTTTCCTGAAAGATGCCCAGGTTGCGATAGTGCAGCAGATATTCCTTGAGCGACTTCAGTTCCAAGCAGAGCTTGGCGGGCATGTAGCGGATTTCCAGCACGCCGAAGTCGGGCAAGCCGGTCTTGGGGCAGACAGAAGTGAACTCCGGCACATCAATCAAAATTTCATAGGCGGGAAACTGGTTGGGCCAGGTATCGATTTCAGGGAAGTCGTGGTCGAGCCCTGATTTTGCGTGATCATCGGTATAGCCTGTACGATGTGACATCAGGAACCTATTGTAACAACCACTTTTTCAGTGCGTAACCGCCAGGGCAGGACGATCATCTAAAATAGGACTGCCCCGGCAGCAAAGTTTTGGAACCAATGAAAGCGAGAACGCAGGCTCATGGATTTAGCGTTTGCGCTTTCGGAGCTTGGACACACTTGAAAGCTTGGGCACTGAACTGACTTCATTACAGCATGGCGAAACAGAGCGCAAATAACGGTCGCAGGCCGGTGATAGTGGTGGTGGCCCTGGTGATAGTAGCGGTGCTGCTATTTACCGGGATCAATCGACGCCGCGTGGTAACGCCGGTGCGCGCGGAAAAAGTTGCTCGCCAGGAAATTGCCAGCATTATCTCTACCAACGGCAAGATTGAGCCGATCAACAGCTTTGAAGCGCATGCTCCCGCGCCTGCCACAGTGGTTAAGGTGCTGGTGGCGGAAGGCGACCACGTGAAAGCGGGCCAGCTTCTGGTAAAGCTTGATGACGCTGAAGCGCGATCGCAGGCAGCGCACGCGCTGGCGCAGTTGCGATCGGCGGAGGCGGCGCTGAGCGGCATTAAAGCCGGAGGAACACAAGAGGAACTGCTGACGGGCCGCGCCGACCTGACCAAAGCGCAGGCCGAACAGGCTGAAGCGCAGCGCAACCTGAAAGCAATCCAGAAATTGCAGCAGAGCGGCGGCGCGTCACCGGCGGAGCTGGAAGCAGCGCAGAGCCGGGCGCGAAAAGCCGATGCCGACGTGCAGTTGCTACAAGCCAAGGTGAATGGCCGCTATTCGTCACCTGAAGTGGCCAGAGTAGAAGCTTCAGCGGCGGAGGCCCGGGCCGCATATGCCGCGGCACAAGATTTACTGCAGCACTCCAACGTGACCGCACCTTTCGCAGGCACGGTGTATCAGGTGCCGGTAAAGCCTGGATCGTATGTGAATGGCGGCGAACTGCTGGTGCAGGTTGCGAACCTGGAAAAAGTGAGAGTGCGCGCCTTTGTGGACGAACCGGAGATCGGACGGCTGGCAAAGGGGCAAAAAGTTGAAATCAAGTGGGACGCGATCCCGGGCCGCACGTGGGACGGGACACTGACGCGCGTACCAACGTCAGTAACCATGGTGGGAACCCGCACCGTGGGCGAGATTACTTCTGAGATCGACAACTCTGACCGCAAGCTGCTGCCAAACGTGAATGTAAATGTGAGCATTATTTCCGCGCGCCATGACAACGCGCTTACTGTTTCGCGCGAGGCGGTGCATGACGTGGATGGCAAGCGCTACATTTACAAAATCGCGGACGAAAAACTTGAGGCGCAGGAAGTGCAGACTGGCCTTTCCAGCCTGACGCGGGTGGAAGTGCTGAAAGGAATCCCGGAAGGAGCATTGATCGCGCTGGGCGCCATTAACGCGCAGCCTTTGCGCAACGGGATGGATGTGAAGGTGGTCGAACGTTGATCTCCCTGTTCCGGTTGACAGCCCTCTTTTTGTTAGTTGCTGGTCCAATGGCCGGGGCGGATGCCGATCCGGCTGCGCTGCTCAAGGCGGGTAAGGCCGACCAAGCCATCCATGCATTGAATCTGGCAATTGCGCGCACGCCCAAGGATGCGCGAGCGTACAACCTGCTTTGCCGCGTCTATTTTCAGCTTGAGCTGTGGGATGATGCCGTGCGCATGTGCGAGAAGGCGGTAAACCTTGATCCGCCAAACAGCTCCTATCACCAGTGGCTGGCCCGCGCGATGGGACGCAAAGCGGAGGCCGCCAATCCATTTACAGCATTCAATCTGGCGCGCAAGGTCAAGACTGAATTTGAACGTGCTGTTACGCTGGACGGCAACAACCTTTCCGCGCGGTCCGACCTGAGCGAGTTTTACCTTGAGGCCCCGGGCTTTCTGGGCGGCGACAAGAATAAAGCGAAGCAGCAGGCAGACTATGTGGCGGAGCATGATCGCGCGCTGGCCAGCTATATTTATGCGCGCGTAGCGGAAAAGCAGGGCAATACGGGCGCGGAAGCGGAATACAAAAAAGCGATTGTGGCCAGCAGCCAACCTGCGCGTTACTGGGTGGAGCTGGCACATTTTTATCGGCGCACAGGACGGATGGGAGAGATGGAAGATGCCGTTCGCCGCGCGGTGGGCACAGTCCACCAGGGAGAGCCCAGCGAGTTTGACGCAGCCGCGCTGCTGGTGCATTCAGGACGTGACTTTGCCGGCGCAGCGCAAATGCTGCGGCATTACGTTTCTGAAGAAGATGCATCAGAGGACGGGCCATCGTTCCGCGCTTATTACCTGCTGGGCGTGTTGCTGGAAAAGCAAGGCAAAAAGAAAGAAGCAGCAGCCGAGTTCCAGACCGCGCTGAATATGGCCTCAGAGTACCGCCCGGCGCAGGATGCGCTGGCGCGCGTTTCCCGATAGAATCACGTCTTTCCATACCAATCCGAACAAATTCGCGCAGGTGAAAAAATGAAATTGCATGCCCGTGTCATCGTCCTGGTTGCAGCGTGTATCGTTGCGCTTCCGCTAACTCTGCTCGCGCAAGACACCGCTCCCGGCAAGGACAAACCGCTGGCATTCCGCACGGCCATTGAACTGGCGCTCAAGAACAGCGCCACCACCGGCCTTTCACAGGCCGACTTGCAACGCGCGCGGTCAGTGGTGAGGCAGACGAAGGACGTATTTCTGCCGCAGTTCGTGATGGGCTCAGGCCTGGGAGCGTCCTATGGCTTTCCGCTGAGTCTGGAAGGCGCGGCGCCTTCAATCTTTAACGTGAATTTTCAAGGCGCGCTCATCAACCTGGCGCAACGCAATTACGTGAAAGCCGCCAAGAGCGATGTGGATGTGACCACGGCCCAGAATGCCGATCGCCGCAACGACGTGATGATGGAAACCGCGCTGGATTACGTGCAGCTTGACTTGCTGGATTCGTCACTGGCGATTCAGCGAGAGCAGCAACAGTCCGCGCAGAAATTTCAGGATATTGTGGCGCAGCGCATGCAAGCCGGTCTGGATAGCCAGGTGGAAGGCACGCGGGCCAAACTTGCAGGGGCAAGAACGCGGCTGGACATCGCACAGACGCAGGCCGCAGCCGACCAACTACGCTTACGCTTGTCACAACTGACCGGCTTGCCGGTGGCGGCAATTCAAACGTCCACGGAAACTATTCCGGAAATGCCGCCAGTCGCGCAGGACCAGGACTTGCCAAGCGAAGCCGTGAAGAACAATCCGGTGGTGAAGGTAGCGGACGCGGCAGCACGGGCAAAAGAGTTTCGCGCGCAGGGAGAACGCAAGCAGCTCTATCCGTCGGTTGATTTTGTAGGGCAATACGCGATGCTGGCGCGGTTCAACAATTACGACGAGTTTTTCCAGAAGTTCCAGCGCAACAACTTGACGGCGGGCGTGGCCATACGATTTCCATTCTTCAATCCTGTGCAGCGCGCGGCAGCGGATGCGGCAAGAGCGGACGCGGCGAAGTCACGCAAAGAAGCGCAGACGGTGAAGGAGCAGGTGAGCACGGAGACGCTGAAGCTGCAACGGTCAGTGGAGCAACTGGCGGCGGCGCGTGAAGTGGCGCAACTGGAACATCAGTTGGCGCAGTCTGACATTGAGGCCGCGCATGCCAAGATTGAAAGCGGAGCGGCAAGCATTAAGGATGAAGAGAACGCTCGCGTGGCTGAGCACGAACGTTACACCGCATACTTAAATTCGAGCTTTGAGCTGGACCGCGCACAAATCCAGTTAATGCGCCAGATTGGACAACTGGAGACGTGGGCGCTGGGTCCGCCGAAGCGGTAAGCACCACAATTTTTGACACCCAACTGCAAAGGCCTTGGCTCTATGAAGAAGAAATTCAAACAAGCGCTAACAATAATCGAGGTGGCAGAGTTAGTCTGCCTTGGCGTCACAATTGTGGTGTTTGTGGTTACGCTGCTGACGCGCGCGATATACCTTGCATGGAAATGAACAGTCGTTTTACGGGGCCATGACTCCGGAATGGCGCAACGCCAGCCATGCCAGAATGGAGCCGATGAAGCTGAGAGCGAGAAGGAGCGAAACCGCTCCGGCAACAAAAACAGGGACAAGCGGGTGCGGGTCCCATTGTTCTGTTTCCTCGTAAACCTGTGGCGCCGGCTTTGCAGGGACCAGATCGAGTTTGGGCCGCTGTTCAACAACTCTTTCCACTGCTATGCTGCTCATAAAGGCCTCCAAGGAAACAATCTAGCTGGAAGGCGAGCAGGCGCGCTGTGACGGCCATCACGTATTCAATGTGATCTGGTTGAGCGCTTGATTCGTGCCGGGATCGCGGGAATCAAATCCCACTGGGGAGGCATCAGGCCGCCACTGCGGTTCCAAGCAAGCATGAAACTGTGTATGTAGGCCCATAGGCTGCAGCGGAGCCGATCCCTCGGGGCCCTGCTTGCAAGCTGAAGAAAACGCTTGCTCGCAGACGGACCTCTCGGGATGGCAAACTCTCAGTGCGGAGCATTTTCGAGAGCGACACAGATCCACATGGAGATAGGAAGGCAGAGGCAAATCGCCCATTCATAGAAATGCGAAAACTTCACCGCTGATTTGCACTGACTGCACTGATCGGCCAGAACCAAAACCTTGAAACACGGAGGGAATGAGGACGCGAAGGAATTAGGCGATGCGGCGGAGGAATTAGGAGATCCCACGCGATTATCGATCACGTGCGATTTCGCCGATTCTCATGATGAACGTTTCACCGTTACAGTCTCACCAGCCAGAGACGATCCAGCTTCAAGCGCGAGGAAACGCACGCGCCCGCTGGCCAGGGTCCGGCCTTCAGTGTCAGTGACTGTGGCTTCCCAGACTTGTGTACGCCGGCCGCGCATGAGTGGTCGAGCATTGGCGCGGAGCTTCCCTTCCCGAGCGGCGTTGAGGAACGACGTATGATTTTCCAGGCCAACAACAGACTGGCTGCGCGGCAATGCGGCCAGCGCTGCGCCGACCGATGCGACTGTCTCAATCAGTCCGGAATGCACGCCGCCATGGACGATTCCATAAGCCTGGTGATGGTCAGCGGTAATTTCCAGTTCGGCGACAACTTCATCGCCAGTGGCAATTACGAAATGAATGCCCATGGCCCGGGTCCAGCCGCTAATGGAAGCATTGAGCGCGGCGGCAAAGTTTCCGTCAGGAGAAGCGGTGAGTCCGGGTCGAGTGGTCATAGCGGGCAATTCTAATGCAAACCATACCGCGGATTTACACGGATAAACGCGGATCAGGCAACTGGTTCCGGTGGCGCGTCGATAGTCAATGATTGAAGGCTGCGGTCACGTTCCGCAACTGCTGGCCTGGGCCGATCGGCGAGGCGCGCACGATGTATCGTTGCGGGGAACGCGGACCGCGCCCGAAGGGATAGCAGGTAATCAGCGTCAGCGCGTCGTCTGCGGTAGGCGCAAGCAAAGCCGTGTCTTGTGGCTCGACGACGCTGATCATGTTCACGGTGTAAGTCCGCTCTTGCAATCCGCCGCGGCGTGAGTCGAACCATTGGATTTGAATCGTATCGCCCTGAGTGATATTTTCCAGCGGCCTGAACCAACTGGTGCGATGGCCGGCAAGCACAAGATTTCCAGGCTCGCCCGGAGCGGTGCCATTGAGAAGATGAGCAGGACCGAAGGCCAGAGTTCGAGGCGATGCTCCTTCCAGAACAATTTCGTCGTAGCCCAGGCGCTGGATGCGGATACGAGCAACGGGATGCGTATCCGCCCAGGGCCACGGAGGCTGCGCCTTGCCTGACTGCACGCTTTGCTGCCAGGCGCGGCGGACCAGGATGCCCGCCAGTTCGGCCTTGGCATGCATGTACAAGGCACGACCGGAAAGGCAGGCACCCGTGATCAGGAGCAGCGCGCATACGATACGAAGGGCTTTCACAGAAGCGCTCCTTCTTTGGCTTTGTGCGCAAGACATTTCTGCCTAGATTGCTCTTGGGCAAATCGTTTTTGTGTATAGAGGAGCAAGAGACCAAAGAGCAGAAGCGCGATGCCGAGAGATTCAAGAAAGGCATCAGCCGTGCCGGTGGCGGGCGCGCCAAAAACTTTTTCCATCTGCCAGCCTGCCGGCAGTTC
>Ga0105245_10002856_pt1 | contig 15516 bp, 12 predicted proteins | sample KBSM54metaG_FD_81523 | JGI IMG/M metagenome (GOLD analysis project Ga0105245, IMG submission 81523) | Miscanthus rhizosphere microbial communities from Kellogg Biological Station, Michigan, USA - KBS M5-4 metaG | ecosystem: Host-associated > Plants > Roots > Rhizosphere > Soil | place...
GCGCTGCGGCGATGGCCGAGGCGATGGCGCCGGTGGTGTTGTGGATTGATGAGATCGAGAAAGCGTTCGCGCAATCGGCGAGCGCCGACGCGGACGGCGGCGTGTCGCAGCGCTTGTTCGCGTCGTTCCTGACGTGGCTGCAGGAAAAGAAGCAGGAGGTGTTCGTCGTCGGCGCCGCGAACGATCTCAGTCGACTGCCGCCGGAGCTGCTGCGCAAAGGACGCTTCGACGAGATCTTCTTCGTCGATCTCCCGTCGCGCGACGAACGCGCGAGCATCTTCGGCATTCATCTGAAGCTGCGCCGCCAGAACGTTCTCGAATTCAACTTGCCGGCTCTTGCCGATGCATCGGAAGGATTCAGTGGCGCCGAGATCGAGCAAGCGCTGATCTCCGCGCTCTATCAATCGCTGCAAAAGAAAATGCCGCTGACGACCGAGCAGGTGATCGAGTCGATCCGCTCGACGGTGCCGCTATCGGTTACGCGCGCGGAGGATGTCGCGCGATTGAGGAGTCTCGCGACGGGGCGGTTCATGCCGGTCGCGTGATCGGCATGAGGCATGAGCAATGAGGCATGAGAGGAAAAGGCACGCGGGCGCGAAGCGTCCCTCTCATGCCTCATGCCCCATGCCTCACGCCTGCTTCTCGCCTCTCCGATTAACAATCGACATGAACTCCTGCCTCGTCCGCTCGTCTTCGAGGAACTCGCCGCGAAGAACGTTCGTCTCCATGAACGACGACTCCTGTTCGACGCCGCGCATCACCATGCACATGTGCTTGCCGCCCATCCACACGGCGACGCCGCGCGGCTCGAGAATCGTGTCGACGGTGTCGGCGACATCGTGCGCGAGGTGTTCCTGCGATTGCAGACGGCGCATATGCAGTTCGACGATGCGGGGGATCTTCGACGCGCCGATGATCATCTTCTCCGGAATGTAGCCGACGATGAACTGGCCGAAGAACGGCAGGATGTGGTGCGCGCAAAGCGTCTTGTACGTGCCGCCGATCACGACGAGGTTCTTGCAGTTCGCGTCCGCCGCGCTGCACGCCTTGCGAAAAAGCGTCGTCAACTTCTTCGTGTCGGTGAAGTCGTAGCCGCTCGTGAGCGTGACCAGCGACTCGGACCACCGCCGCGGCGTATCGCGCAGGTTTTCGTCCTCGAGATCGACGTGCAGGAGACGCAGCACTTCGCGAAGGTGGTGCTGGAGTTGATCGCGATCGATCGACGGACGCGGCGTCACCACGAGACCGCGGTCATGAAGAAGAGCATCCACTTCGGATTGCAGGATGAGCTCGGCAGCAGCAGAATCAGCAGCAACTTTCATTTCAACCTCAGTAGAGCGATGTAAGCGGAAAACGTGACAAGTCTATAGGTACGGCACATGGCACGGGGCTCTCATTGACAACTGAATGAGCGTTCATTCATACTGCCGCCGCTCGCAGTTCCGCAGGCGGCATGCCGCGTGTAACTGCTCACCACGCAAAGGAGCCGCATCATGGCCGAAGTCAAAACCCAAGGCGCCGTCGAGGCGATGGAAGTCGCCGAAGCGTCGCGCGAGACCGAGTGGGAAAAGCCATCCTTCGTCGGCGATCTGTTCCTCGGCAAGCTCAATCTCGATCTCATCCATCCCTTCCCCGAGCAGCCGGCGAGCGACAAAGCGGAAGCCGATGAGTTCCTGAAAAAGATGGAGCGCTTCCTCGCTGAGAACGTCGACGCCGACAAAATCGACGAGCAGGGCGAATACGACTACTCGCTCTTCGACGGCTTCAACAAGCTCGGCGCGTGGGGCATGAAGATCCCGAAAGAGTACGGCGGCCTCGGCTTCTCCGCTACCAACTACAACCGCGCCATCGGCCTCGTCGCCACGTGGTGCGGATCGAGCGTGGCGTGGCTCTCCGCACATCAGTCGATCGGCGTTCCTCAGCCGCTCAAACTCTTCGGCACCGAAGAGCAGAAGAAAAAATATCTGCCGCGTTTCGCCAAAGGCGCGATCTCCGCGTTTGCATTGACGGAGCCGGGCGTCGGATCCGATCCCGCGAAGATGGAGACGCGCGCCGTGCCGTCGCCGGACGGCAAAGGCTGGATTCTCAACGGACAAAAACTGTGGTGCACGAACGGCCTCAAGGCCGAAGTCATCGTGGTGATGGCGCAGACACCGCCGAAAGTCGTCAAGGGAAAAGAGAAAAAGCAGATCTCCGCGTTCATCGTGGAGACGAACACGCCGGGCGTCGAGATCGCGCACCGCTGCCAGTTCATGGGACTGCGCGGCATCGGCAATGTACTGATCAACTTCAAAGACGTCTACATCCCGAAAGAGAACCTGCTGTGGGGTGAGGGCCTCGGCCTCAAGCTCGCGCTGATCACACTGAACACGGGACGCCTGACGATTCCCGCGGGCTGCGCGGCCAGCGGCCGGCGCATGCTCGAGATCGCGCAGGACTGGGCGAGCGAGCGCGTGCAGTGGGGCGCGCCGATCGGCAAACACGAAGCGGTCGCGGCGAAGATCGCGTGGATGGCGGCGCACACGTTCGCGATGGAAGCGATCGTGTGGCTGACGTCGGGACTCGCCGATCGCGGCGACGTCGACCTGCGACTCGAAGCGGCGATGGCGAAGCTGTTCAACACCGAAGTGGCGTGGACGTGCATCGATCATCTCGTGCAGATCCGCGGCGGACGCGGATTCGAGACTGCGCAGTCGCTGCGCGAGCGCGGCGAGAAGCCGTATCCGGTCGAGCGGATCATGCGCGACATGCGCATCAACCGTATCTTCGAAGGGACGAGCGAGATTCAGCATCTCTTCATTGCACGTGAGGCGGTCGATCCGCACATGAAGCGCGGCTTCAAGATCCTGCAGCCTGAAACGCCAACCGGCGAAAAGATCGCCGCGGCGGCGAAAGCCGGCGTGCACTACGCGGCGTGGTATCCGACGCGTTACGTCGGCTGGTCGCGTTTCCCGAAGTTCGGCGAGTTCGGAAAGCTGTCGGGACACATGGGATTCGTCGAGCGCCAGTCGCGTCATCTCTCGCGCTCGATCTTCCACGCGATGATGCGGTACCAGGCGAAGCTCGAGCGGAAGCAAATGGTGCTCTTCCGCATCGTCGACATCGGCACGGATCTCTTCGCGATGTCGTCCGCGATTTCGTACGCGACGATGCTGGCGAAGAAAGGCGGCGACACGAAGAACGCCGTCGAGCTGGCCGACGTCTTCTGCCGCGAAGCGCGCATGCGCATCGAGACGAACTTCCGCTATCTGTTCACCGACCACGACGACGCCGCGTACAAACTCGTGTCGAAGATCCTGAAGGGCGAGTTCGAGTGGTTCAAGGGCGATCTCGTCGAGCCGATCACACCGACGGCGGAACAGGTCGAAGAGGCGATCCGGAAGCTAGCGTAGCTTCGCCGCGTCGTCCCTCGTCTCGCTGCCTTCGTACTTCGTCGCGCACTCGCCGCAGATCAGCACGACCGCGTGGCCGGGTCGCGGCACCCAGCCCTGATCGTCGACGCATTTGAGAAAGCACGCGCGATACTCGGTCGGCATTTCACCGACGATCTCGCACGCGCGGCCGCAGTCGCCGCAGACGAGGCGGGAGCGGCCTTCCATCGCTACTTTTCTCCCGCCGCGGGGAACACCGGCCAGATGTCGACCGGGATGTCGTTCAGCTTCGCGATCACGCTCTGCATCTCCGGCGTCGATTTTCCGTACTTCTCGAGCAGTGCATTTGCGCGATTGAAGTCGCCGGTCGCTTCGATCGTCAGCAGCTCCGTCGCCAGCGACTGCACCGCGCCGCGGAACTTCTCGACGTCGATCGTGAACTTGCCGTCCGCGGCCGGCGTGACGCCGCCGTTCTCGCGGATCCAGTTCCACTGCACGGCGACGCCGCGTCCGTGTGCTTCGCCGATTCCGAATCGCAAGGAGCGGAACATCAGTCCCGCGTACGTCGCGTAGAGCTGCTTCTCATCGAACGACGTGATCAGGTTGTGCTGCTGCGCGTAGCGAATGTTCCAGAGGCCGAGGACGTCGGCTTTGCATTCTTCGATGGCGGAGAAGAGGTTCTTGAGCGGGATGCGCGCTTCGACTTTCTCGCCGCTCGGCAGCGTGACGAAGCCCGGTCCCAATCCGTGCGACAGCTCGTGGAAGAGCGTGTGATTGAAGTAGGCGTCGAAGGAAACGAGGTTCGTGAGCGACGGATCGAGCACGCGCATCGCGATCGGACGTCCGCTCTGGCGGAACTTCGCATCCATCACGTTCTTGAGCAGGACCTTCTTCGATCCCTTCTTCTCGCGCACGACTTCGTCATTCGGCAGATTGAAGGCGGACGTCTGCACGCCGCGCCGCGCGTCGCCGGCGGTGTAAAGCTCCTGCACGACTTTGATCGGCGACGACGTACCGCGATTGAAGTTCTTGTATTGCTCCGGCTCGGGGAGATTGCGCTCCATGTCCGGGAGGTGCTGCGCGTAAACGCCGAGCTTTGCGCTCTCGCCTTTGTCGACAACGGTGACGAACGACTCGAATGATGCTTTGTAGTTGAAGAGATTGTCTTCGTAGACCTCGTACGGTCCGATGACGACTTCGATGTTGCCGCTCAAATCCATCCAGGCCATGTCGCTGTCGCGATAGTCGTCGTTGAGGAACGCATCGGCGCGTTTGCTGAGGAACGCTTTCAGCGACGGATCGGTCGTGATCGCGGCGGCGTCGCGTAAGTCTTTCGCGGCCGGCTCGAGGAAGTCGCGATAGAACGCGTGATACGGAACGCCGACGAGCGCGGTGCCATCACGACGAACGACGGTGAGCAATCCCTGCAGCTCGTCTTTCTTGTCCGGATGCGCGGCGACGTATTTCTCGAATTCTTCTTTCGTCAGATCGGACGGATAGAACGCGGCGCCGGCCGGCTTTTTTCCGACTCCGGGAACGAACGGCTCGTCGTCATTCAAGCGATCCCACGGACCCTTGTTCTTGATGAAGTTGTCGTAGATCTCGCCGCCTTGCTTCGCCAGATCCGCGCGCCACTTCGGATTGTCTTCGGACACCTGCCGCCAATAGATCTCGTCGATCTGTTTCGACGCATCGATCAACTTCGCGACGACCTGCCGTTCGTTGTCGTCGAGGAGCGTGCGGTCGTAGTCGATGACGGTGCGCGGAAGCTGTGATGTGGCGCTCGGCGACGACGACGCGGCGACCGGCGCCGGCGTGGTCGTGGTCTGGCAGGCAGCGAGAAGAAGAGCGACGAAGGCGAGGCGTTTCATGGGCGGCGATTCTATCTCTCGTTTGTGTGTGCTATGTTCGCGCCGCTTCCGTGATCATCGAGTGCACGAGCTGCCGGGCGCGGTACCAGTACGACGAGGATCGCTTCGAGCGCAAACCGTCGAAGAAGATCAAGTGCGCGAAGTGCCAGACGGTCTTCGAGATCCACAATCCCGCGTTCGCCGAGAAGAAGCCGCGCGCTGACGGCGAGTCGACCGCCGCGCGAAAAGAAGAGACGAGCATCGCCCGGCCGAAGCCGAAGATCGACGAAACCACCGAGCAGTCGGAGATCCCGAAACAGGACACCGGCAAGCAGGCCGCGGAGCTCGAGCTGCCGCGCGGCAAGCGCCTCTCGCTGGCGATCATCGACGGACCCGACGCGGGCAACGTATTTCGCATCGAGAAGGCGCGCGTGACGATGGGACGATCGGGCGCCGACCTCACTTTGAACGACACGGAAGCGTCGCGCCAGCACGCGGCGCTGGAGATTCGCGGTGACATCTACCTCCTCAGCGATCTGCGCTCGACGAACGGCACGCTCCTCGAAGGCCGCAAGATCAGCGAGCCGACCGAGATCCAGGACAAGAGCGAGTTTCAGGTCGGGGGGACTACTTTGATGTTGATCGTGACGGACGACGCCTGAGACAAGGACTGAGGACTAAGGACTGAGGACTGAGTCGCTATCGCGCCGGCCCCACTCAGTCCTCAGTCCTCAGTCCTCAGTCCTGAAATGCACGAGCTCCAAACTCTTTACCGCCATCGTCAACTGATCGCGGCTTTGACCGCGCGCGATTTGAAGGCGCGTTACCGCGGCTCCATCCTCGGCTACTTTTGGTCGCTCGCGAATCCGCTGCTGTTGCTTGGCGTCTACACGCTCGTCTTCACGATTCTTTTTCCGGCGCGGCAGGTGACGCCGTATCCGCTGTTTCTCTTCACTGGGATATTGCCGTGGACGTTTTTCGCGGCGGCGGTGCTCGAGTCGACGACGTCCGTCATCAGCAACGCCGGCTTGATCAAGAAGGTCATGTTTCCGGCCGAGGCGTTGCCGCTGGTCGTGGTGACGTCGCATCTCGTGCACTTTTTGTTGGCGTTGCCGATCCTGTTGCTTGCGGCGATCGCGTTCGCGATCAACGGCGACATCACGTTGCACTCGACGATCGCGCTCGTTCCGTTCGTGATCGTGTTGCAGACGCTCTTCGTCGCGGGGATCGCGATGAGCGTCTCATCGGCGTCGGTTCTCTTCCGCGACCTGCGCGACATCCTCACGAATCTCGTGCAGCTCGGCTTCTTCATCACGCCGATCCTCTACCAGATCGATACGATCCACTCGCGTCCGCTGCGCGCGCTGCTGCGGCTCAATCCGATGACGCCGTTCATCGTCACGTATCAGGATCTGATCTTCTTCGGCCACCTGCCAGGACTCGCCGACACGCTACTGATGATCGCGTACGCGTTCGGGTCGATGGCGTTGGGCTTCGTCGTCTTCGATCGTCTGCGCGACGTGCTCGCGGAGGCGATATGAGCGCGAAGTTCACCATCTCCGTCGAACACGTCGACAAGAGCTATCGCTTGTGGGGACGGCGCTCGCAGTTCGCGACGCTCAAGTCCGCGCTGCTCAAGCGCGATCTGAAGCTCGCGCCGGATGCGTCCGTGCCCGCGTTGCGAGACGTCTCGTTCGCCGTGCACAAGGGCGAAGCGTTCGGCATCGTCGGAAGAAACGGCTCCGGCAAGTCGACGCTGCTCAAGATCATCACTGGCATCCTCAAGCCGACGACCGGTCGCGTGACCGTCGTCGGACGCATCGCCGCGCTCATCGAGCTCGGCGCGGGATTTCATCCCGAGATCACCGGACGCGAGAACGTCTTCATCAACGGCATCATGCTCGGCCTCTCGCGTCGCGAGATCGAGCAGCGCTTCGACAAGATCGTCGACTTCTCCGGCATCCGCGACTTCATCGATCAACCGGTGAAGACCTACTCCTCCGGCATGTACGTCCGCCTCGGATTCGCCGTAGCGGTGCACGTCGATCCCGACGTGCTGCTCATCGACGAAGTGCTGTCCGTCGGCGACGAAGAGTTCTCCGCGAAATGCGTCGCGAAGATTCAGGAGATGAAGTATCGCGGCGTGACCCTCATCTTCGTCACGCACCAACTCGATCAGGTGCGCAATCTCTGCGACCGCGCGATGTGGCTCGATCACGGCGAAGCGGTGCAGATCGGCGATCCGACGCGCGTCGTCGACGCGTACCTGCAAGCCGTCGCGGGAACGCAGCCGGCTCCTCCACCGGAAGAGGAGCCGGACAAACAAAAAGATCCGCAGGAAGAAGAGCGCTGGGGATCGGGTGAAGTGATCCTCAAGCGCGTTGCGCTCACCGATCACGATGGCCGCGATCTTGTCGCGCTCGGCGCCGGCACTCCGGTCGCGATCGAGATGGACGTCGAAGTGCGCGTGCCGCAAACCGATTTCGTCTTCGGCATCGGCATCTACCACGCCGACGGCACGTGCGTGTACGGCACGAACACCGATCTCGAAGGCTTGATGCCGAACGCGCTCGAGCATGACGGACGCGTGCGATTCGTGATGCCGTCACTCGACCTGGTCGCGGGCTCGTATCGCATCGACGCCGCCGTGCACACGAAAAACGGACGCGCGTTTGACTACCGGCGCGGCTGCATCCGCTTCGTCGTCGGCTCGCGCGTGCATGACATCGGCCTCTATCGTCCGCAGCACGATTGGAAGTTCGAAGGCGGCATCACGTTCCGGGCCGCCGACGCGATGAGAAACGTCCCGGCGCCGATCGCCGAGTACATTCGGGCGAACGAAGAGGCGAAGCCGAAGAAGAGGAAGTAGGCCAGCGGCTTGCGGGAGGCCGGGCTCGCTGCGGCCAAACTGTCCCGCTGGCCGGCCTCCCGTCCTCCTATAATCCCCCCATGCCGCTAACAATCATCGCCGTCGTCATTCTAGGTATTTACCTGCTGAGCTCGATCAAGATCCTGCCGGAGTACGAGCGCGGCGTCATCTTCCGTCTCGGGCGATTGCTGCCTGATGCGAAGGGGCCGGGACTCTTCCTGGTCTTCGCGCCGATCGATCGCATGGTGCGCGTGTCGTTGCGGCAGGAAGCGTTCGAGGTGCCGCCGCAGGACATCATCACGCGCGACAACGTCACGCTGAAGGTGAACGCGGTCATCTTCCTTCGCGTCATCGAGCCGCGGCGCGCGGTCGTCGAAGTCTTCGACTATCGCTACCAGACGTCGCAGTTCGCGCAGACGACGCTTCGCTCCGTCCTCGGCGAGGTCGAGCTCGACGGATTGCTCGCGCATCGCGACGCGCTCAACACGCGCGTGCAGTCGATCCTCGATCAGCACACCGAGCCGTGGGGCGTGAAAGTCGTGAACGTCGAAGTGAAGCAGGTCGATCTTCCGGAGTCCATGCTGCGCGCGATGGCGAAACAGGCCGAGGCGGAGCGCGAGAAGCGCGCGAAGCTGATTCACGCCGAAGGCGAATTCGCCGCTTCGCAGCGTCTCGCGGATGCCGCGAAGGTGCTGGCGACGGAACCGACGACGCTGCAGCTCCGCTATCTGCAGACGCTGACGGAGATCGGCGTCGAGAAGAACACGACGATCGTGTTCCCGCTGCCGATCGACATCCTGGCGGGACTGGCGAAGCTGGCGACCAAGCAGTAAACGGCGATGACCCAGGTCGTCATGATGCAGGCGGCGCTGTTTCAACTGCGCGCGGCGGTTGCGTCGGTCGAAGATCCGTTCACGCGATCGCAGCTCGAGCTCGCGACGGGCGTTCTCGCGAACGCGATCGACGCTGCCGCGAACGGCGTCAACGCGGCGTCGGTCAACGAGATCGACTTCGCGCTCAACGACGTCAGCGCGGCGGTCGCCGATCTGCCGCAGTCGGAAAGCGCGCCGATCGAGCCGCTGCTTTCGATGTTGAAGAGCGACGTCGCCGCGTTGAAAGAAGAGACCGCGTTGCCGTCCGACGTCGTCGGCGCGATCTGCGAGCTGCAATCGAAACTAAAGACGCGCAAGCAGGCCATCGAGCGGCAGACGTACATGGAAAACGCGCCGAGCGCGCCGCTGCCGCATGCGCCGGAAGAGTTGCGCGTCGAGGCGATGCCGCTGCGCGATCGGCTGGCGAGCGCGGGGTTTGCGACGCCGGCGCTCGACACATTGATCGGTGATCCGGCGTCACTGCGTTTCCACAGCATCAACGAGATCATCGACGAGCTGGACGTCATCATCGCGTCCTGAGGAGGTCGCGGGATGCGAGCTCGTTCGGTCGTCGGTGCTTTGTTGTTTTTGTCTCTGCCTGCCCATCACGCGATCGCCGCGATTCATCTCACCGACATTTCAGGACGCGAGGTCACGATCGTTCGCGGAGCGGCGTCGCCGCGTGCGGCGCGAGTCGCGACGTCGGGTCATCGAACGACTCCGCAATTGATGATGGTGAATGCAGGTCCCGACACGGACGCCGCAAACAACGACTATCGCCGCATTCAGAATGCGCTCAACGCGGCCACGAACGGCAGCACCATAATTCTCAATGGCACCTTCGACTTCACGGCGCCTTTCGCCGCCGCCGCGTGGGCGCTCGGCAATGACAACACCGCGTCGACGGCGGATGACTACGAGGTCCTCGTTCCGAACGGCTTGAGCGACGTGGCGCTGACCGCGATATCGCTCGGCAGTGCCACGATTCAGGGGCCCGGTGACCTTGCGGCGGTGAACCTCGAATCGTTTCTCGTCTTCGACGGCGGGCCGAATCCCGGCTGGTGGATCTCGAATCTCCGCATCCTCGACTTCGATCTCTCCATCGGCATGTTCGCGTCTGCGGCAACGGACTTCAACTTCACCAGGATCCAGAACAACTTCATCCGCATCCCGAACGATCTCAACGCCACCGTCGCGCCGGCCGACGTCAATCAGAACATCGGCCTTCATTTCAGCTTCGGCACGAATCAGTCGATCACCGGCAACAGCTTTCAGGTCCCGGGCGACGGCGTCAGCAACGGCGCGAACACCTCCTCGACGGTCGTCATGCAATCGAATACCGGCGTCGGGAACACGTACGACCGGCTGAACATCGCCAACAACGTCATCCACGTTATCAACGCGCAGTCGGCGAATCCGCAGACGACGATTGGAATCTGGGACAACGGCCACGCGCATACGAGCAACATCACGATCAGCAACAACAGCTTCCTCAACGACGCCGCCGGCAACAGTCCGGCGCTCAACGTCGAGCGCGCGTTCCGCGTCACGTCGCACTCCGGCGCCGCATCGACGGTCACGTACGACTCCAACCAGATGAGCGGCGCGAACATCGGCATCCAGTGGTTGACCGGAGCCAACTTCACCGGGAACCAGGCGGTCATCCTGACGAACAACCAGGTCACGAACTGCGACACCGGCGTGCTCGTTCAGTCGAACGGAATCGCGCATCTCGCGACCGACGTCATCACCGGCAGCGGCGCGGGTGCCGGCGTGCACGTGATCACCGGCATGCTCACCGCCGCCGGCGCGAACACGAACAGCATCTTTCGCTCCCTGGTTTCCGGCGGCTCAGCGGACGGCGTCTGGATCGAGGCCACGGCCGGCGCAATCGCTCCGATGAGCCAGAACGATCTGCGCAACAACACCGGCTTCGGGCTGCGCAACGATTCCGCGCCGTCGATCATCGCGGAGCTCAACTTCTGGGGTAGCAATCTCGCCGCGGGAGTTGCGGCGGAGGTGAGCGGCAACGCAGACTTCGATCCGTGGCTCTCCAGCGGCACCGACGTGAGCGGGACCCTCGGCTTCCAACCGTTCATCTACGCGACGACTAGCGGAACGACGACGACGTTCGTCGGCACCGCCGTCGCGGACGATGGATCGGTGGTCGCCGGCGATCCGGTGACGCTGACGATGGACGGCGAAACGGGACGCGTGCCGCTCGCGCAGCTTCTGTCACTCGACATTCAAGTCGGCGCCGGCGATGACTTCTTCAGGATCGCAGAGACCGGCGTCCCCACGACGACTTTCGACGGCGGACCCGGCAACGACTCACTCCTTGGAAGCCTCGTCCCGTTTCGCGCGACGGTCGGGCAGACGTGGAACATCACCGGCGCAGGCAGCGGCAATGTCCCCGGCGCGATGACCTCCTTCAGCAACGTGGAACGCTTGGTCGGAAGCAATGCCGACGACTCGTTTGTCTTCGGCGCCGGCGGCACCATCGCTCTCAACATCGACGGCAGCCTCGGCGTCGACTCGCTCGACAACTCGGCGATTCCGGGACACACGGTCACGCCGACAGGCCCCGGAACGCTCGACGGTTTCAAGGGCACAGCCACCGGAACCGGCACAGGATTCAACAACATCAGCGTTTACGTGTTTGCCGAGCCCGCCGATCTCGCCGTCACGAAGAGCGGTCCCGCGTCGGCGATCATGAAAACCGTGATCAGCTACACCATCACCGTGACGAACAACGGACCGAATCCCGCGATCAATGCCTCTCTCACCGATCCGATTCCTTCGGGGACGACGTTCGCGTCGGTCGTGTCCCCGGCGGGGTGGTCGTGCACGACGCCGCTCGTGTTTGGATCAGGCAAGATCACCTGCACGAACGCCTCCGCTCCCCTCGGCTCGAGCATCTTCACGCTCAACATCAACGGCCCTCCTGTAGCGGCGACGGTGATGAACACCGCGACCGTGACATCGGTATCGGTCGATCCGACGCCAGTCAACAACAGACAGACGGTAACGACGGACGTCATCGCCCTCGCGGATGTCTCCATCACGAAGACCGCCGCGCCGTCGCCGCCATATACCACCGGAGGTCCGGTGACGTATTCGATCGTCCTCGTGAACCATGGCCCGGCACACGCGAGCGGCGTCGTCGTCACCGACATCCTTCCGCCGGGAACGACACTCGAATCGACGGCAACGCCGACTCAGGGAAGCTGCAGCGGAGTGACGACCGTGACCTGCACGATCGGCGAGATGTACGTCGGCGATTTGGAAAGCGTCGCCGTAAGGGTCATGCTGCCGTCGACGGCGGGCCCGGTGTCGAACACGGCTACGGTCGCAACGAGCAGCACCGATACGAATCCGGCGAACAACTCGAGCACTTCGACGATCACCGTCATCGCAGCATCGGCGATCCCCGCCGCGTCACCGCTGATGCTGGCGTTGCTCGCGCTCGTGCTCGCTACGCTTGGATTTTTCGCGTTGCGCAATTCGATGTAATCATCGCGTCATGAAACGCTTCCTCGCGAGCGTTGCGGTCTGCTTCGCCGCGACTTCGATCGTCGCGCAGGAACCGATGTGCGCGACGGGCGAGCGGCAGAACGAGATCCTCGCGTATCTGCAGGAGCGCCACGAGCACGAGCCGCGCGCGCGAGCGTTGGCGACGACGCCGCTCACGCTCAAAGACGGCACGTTCTACATGATCGGCGACAACGGCGTGACGATCAACGGCCGCTCGAATGACCTGATCGGACAGACGCTCGAGTTTCAGCCGGTCGAGCCGACGCACTTCACGCTGCGTCACGTCGCATACGCGTACGTCGATCCGGTGAGCGCGCCGCTGCGCGTCTTCTCCGGCGCCGGCACGCATTACGTGAAGTACGACGTCGTCTCGACGCCGGTCACGCTCTTCGGCAGCAATGTGTCGACGCTCTACTTGTCGCAGTTCAACGGCATTCACTTGAAGGCGCCGGCGGACGTGACCGCGCTGCAGATCGATGCACTGCATGCGTTCGTGCAGCGCGATGCGATCTTGTCGCCGCTTCTGATCACGACCGCGAAACCGTCGCGCCTCGCGTATCCGACGCTGTTCGTCGAAGAGCGCAACCAATCGGTGATCGTCACGTGGCGCAGCGAGAGCGGCGAGAACTTCGGCTACGACGTGCAGGCGCGTCTCTTCAGCGACGGCCGCATTCAGTACTCATATCGATCGGCGCGAGCGATGCGCTGGGGCGCGCCGGTTCTCTCCGCCGGCGTTGCCGGCGCTTCCGCATCGTCGATTCTCTCGTTGAACGATGCGACGAACGAGACCGCGACGCCGACGACCGCGTCGCTCAAGCAGATGGTCGACTTCTCGAACGTCACCGTCTCGCGCATGAACAACTCGGACATGCTGCGCATCGATCTCAAGCTCGCCGGCGCGATCGTGCCGTCGCAGATCGCCGCGGGCGATTTCCTCCGCTACATCATCGTCTTCGGACAGACGGGATCGGCGTTCTTCGACGTCCGCCCCGACGGCACGACGCAGACCGCCGGCATCGGCCAGAGCTTCGTGCAGAACGACAACAGCGCCTCGTACTTCGGCGACACCGTCACGTTCTACGTGCAGCAATCGACGCTGCCGGTGCAGATCGGCACGACGTCGTTCAGCGCGATCGCACGCGTCGGCGCGAGCCGGACGTTCGACAGCATCTCGTCCAACATCACGCTCGCGACGCCGGGTCACACGTCCGTGCAGGATCTCTCCGCGATCGCGGATGGCACGTCGCTCGAGTTGCCGATCAGCGATCCGTTCACGCTGCCGACGCTCAGCCCGCAGGCGGCGTGGAACGTGATCAAGTCGCGCTACCCGATCACCGACAACGACATCGACGGCATCGCCGTGTATCAGACGTTTTACACGGATCTGATCTTCTACGCCGGCGCGTACTCCGCGAACGGCAACGCGCAAGTCGACGGCATCGCGCTTCCGAGCAGCACGGTCGGCTCTACCGTCGCGAAGCGCGCGAACGTGATGCACATGAACACGCTCGGTTACGGCTGGAACGCGACCGATCAGCTGTCGTCGCACGTGATCATGCACGAGTTCGGACATCGCTGGCTCTACTTCATCCGCATCCTCGAGAGCGGCTCGGTGACGAGCTCACTCAACCCCGTGAGTGCGCATCCCGCGCAATACATCGACACGCCCGCGGCATTTCACGTCTTCGGCAACGACGAAGCGTCGGTGATGGGCGGCGGCTCCTTCACGCCAAAATCCGACGGAACGTTCAGCGTGCGCGCCGCGAACTTCGGCTACAGCTGGACCGATCTGTATCTGATGGGGCTCGCCGATCCGAATGAAGTGCCGTCGTGGTTCTACGTCGCGAATTCGAATCCGGCGCTCGGACCGGAGTACTACCCGCCCGACAACATCAGTGTCTCCGGCAACCGCATCAACGTCGACGTCCAGCAAGTCGTCAGCGCCCTCGGCCCTCGCAAGCCGGCACGCGCTGAGAGTCCGAAGAGTTTCCGCGTTCTCTTCGTGCTCGTGACGGATGACGGCGTCGATCCGACGCCGGATCAGATCGCGAGCATGAAGAATCTCCGGAAGCTATTCGAGACGAACTTCAACTTCGCGACCGGCGGCCGCGCGGAAGTGCACACGGATTACGCGCTGGGTGCGAAGCGCCGCGGCGCGAATCACTGAGCGCTCTTCGCGCGCACTTCTTCCGACGTCAATCCGAAAAGTGGCGGCGTTGCCACGCCGATCATGCCGAGCATCATGTAGATCTGCGCGCGGTGATGCACTTCGTGCTCGATCATTGCGCGCATCCACTTCCAGACCGTGATCGGCGTTCCTGCCGGCGTCGCGCACTTCGCTTCGAGATCTGCCGGCGTGAGCGCACGGAAGATCGCCATCGACTCTTCGTGCATACGATCGAGATACGCAATCACGTCGTCGTATCCGTCGGCGAGCTCGCGGCCGTGTCCCGGATAGCGGCTCGGCTTGCACCGCGCGTTTTCGGCGAACATCCATCGCTCGATCGCGCCGAGATGACGGATCAAATCGCCGAATGAGAACGAGCCGTCGCGCGGACGCCACTCGAGTTGATCGGGCGGAACGATCACCGCGACGCGGCGCGTGCGCGCGCGGATCGCGTCGAAGTAGTCGGCCGAGAAATCGGTCATGACGTCGCGGGCGATGGCGGCGGCGCTGCTGGCGGCGTTGGCGGCGGTGCACCGGGCGCCGGCGCCGAAGCTTCCGGCACCTTGAATCCGAGGTACGTGCCGGAGCTGATGCCCATCAATCCGAGAAGCGTGGCGCTGAACTCCGGCATCTCCAGATTGTTGTAGACCGAGGCGATGAAAATCACGCCGAGGACGAGCGTCCAGATGAACATCTGGAATCGATGAAGGCTGATGCTGCCGGCCGCGTCGCTCAGAACGTCGCGGATGAATCCGCGCGACGTCGTCGTCGCCGCGTCGAGTGTGGCTTTCCCTTGATCGATGAACGCGGAGCCAATCGCAGTGGCGGACCCGATGCCGATCAGGCCGAGCAC
>Ga0105245_10002858_pt1 | contig 15509 bp, 14 predicted proteins | sample KBSM54metaG_FD_81523 | JGI IMG/M metagenome (GOLD analysis project Ga0105245, IMG submission 81523) | Miscanthus rhizosphere microbial communities from Kellogg Biological Station, Michigan, USA - KBS M5-4 metaG | ecosystem: Host-associated > Plants > Roots > Rhizosphere > Soil | place...
CTACATCATCGGACCGCGCATTGCCGGTGTGATTTTTGCCGGCGGTGTCTTTGCCTGGTTGGTAGTAATGCCCTGCATTAAATTCTTCGGCTCACATGCTGCTGCCGCAATCTATCCCAGCACCGTTCCGATCTCTGATATGACACCTGATCTGCTCTGGGCGCGCTACATTCGTCCCATGGGTGCAGGAGCCGTTGCGGCCGCAGGCCTGATCACCTTGCTCAAGACTCTGCCGACCATCATCGCTGCGTTGCGCGCGGGCGCTAAAGATCTGGCCAAAGGCGCAGCAGGGGCCGCTGGGCAACGCCGCACTGATCGCGACCTGAGCCTCAAATGGGCGCTGATTGGCGCGGGCGTTCTGATGCTGATGATGTGGGCCATGCTCACCTTTCATCCCGTTCCCGGCGCTCAGACTTCAGTCTTCAATAACCTGATGGCTGCGCTTCTCGTAGTAATCTTCGGGTTTCTCTTCGTCACAGTTTCATCGCGCATTACGGGATTGATCGGCACATCATCAAACCCCATCTCAGGCATGGCTATCGCCACTCTTATGGCAACGTGCGCCATGTTTTTGATCATGGGATGGACTGCCCCGGCATTCTTCGCCCTGGCCATCAGCATTGGAGGCGTCGTTTGCATTGCCTCGGCTAACGCCGGCAATACTTCGCAGGATTTAAAGACCGGCTTCCTTGTGGGCGCTACACCGGCCAAGCAGCAGTTGGCGCTCATCATCGGCGTAGCTGTTTCTGTGATCGCCATCGGCTTCACGCTCAAGGGAATGGACGAAACCTTGGAGGAGTTCCAGTCTGCGAACATCCCGCTGAACATGCAGAGCCTGCCCCAGGGCGTGAGTGTGGCGGAAAACACAGGCTTCAGCCGCACACAGGTCCCTATCACCGGGGCGGACGGCAAGCCAACCGGCCAGCAGGTCTCGGTTCAGGGAATGACGGTGATCAATGCGCTGAACTCTCCGGTGGTCCCTGACGGCAGTTATTTCTACAACCCGCAATCCGGCAAGATTGAAGTCCAGTGGGTGCATGGAATCGGCAGCAGAAATGCCGCGGCCCCGCAGGCCCGGCTCATGGCCACGGTCATCAACGGCATTCTCACCCACAAGCTACCCTGGGGACTCATCTTGCTCGGAGTCTTTCTGGTGATTGGCGTTGAGATTCTGGGAATACGCTCGCTCTCGTTCGCAGTGGGTTTCTATATTCCGATCTCAACCACTCTGGCGATCTTCTGCGGCGGTCTGGTGCGCTGGCTGGTGGAGCGCGCAGCCAAAAAGGCCGGCGAGCACGCCGAAGAGAGCGACGTGAGCCCCGGCTCACTCTATGCCAGCGGCCTGATCGCGGCTGGCGGCATTGTTGGTCTGCTGGGAATTGGCGTTAAATACATGGCGATCAAGAACTGGATCCCCGACGCCGTCTTGTCGCTCAGCAAGCGAATTCCCTATCTGGCCGATGCGCAGTGGCTCGCAGCCCTGATGTTTATTGTGCTGGCGGGATCGCTCTTCTACTTTGCACGCAAGCCTCTGGAAGACAAGAAGTAAGTTTCACCGCAAGGACCGCGAGCGTCGCGCAGGGGATTTGTTCTCCTCCGCGACCTTAGCGATCTTTGCGGTGAACCGCTTTTGACTGCTCTGCTAACATTCGCTGCGTCTTACCGTCTTTTGCCTATGCCCAAAATTTCTTGTTCGCCGATTCTGGCCATGCTCAGCCTGTGCGCGGTCCTGCTGTGCTCTTCCTTGCCGCTTCGTTCGCAAGCGCGCTCTGGTTCGTCTTCCGCAGCAGTTCCAACCGCCAGCGCCACGCCCGTGGCACAGCCGGAAAGCAACAAGCGCGTGCAGGATGTAAAGTTTTTTAGCAAGGCCCTGCAACGTGAAATGCAATATCGGGTTATTCTGCCCAAAGATTATTTCACCACTGAAAATCGATACCCCGTGCTCTATCTGCTGCATGGACTCACCGGGCATTACCGCAGTTTTGAAGCGCACTCCAATCTCACGCGCTATCTGGAGCGCTACCAGCTTATCGCCGTTTCAATTGAAGGCGAGAACTCCTGGTACATAAATTCGGTCACCAATCCCAAAGAAAAATGGGAAGACTATTTTCTGCAGGACGTGCTCAGCGACGTGGGAGAGCGTTTTCGCATCAATGGCGGTGACGCTCGCGCGATTGCCGGCATCTCCAGCGGCGGCTATGCGGCCATTAATCTGGCGTTGAGATATCCAGGGCTGTTTTTCTTTGCCGGAAGCCTGAGCGGCGCGGTCACGGCTCCGCGCGATCCTGGGTTTGACAAGGCATTTAAAAGCTTTGGCTTCTCTGACATCTTTGGTCCGCCGGACAGCAAGACGCGCAAAGAAAATGACGTCTTTCTGCTGGCGGAAAAAGCCGAGCCACAACACACCACTTTTATCTTTATGGCCTGCGGCACGGACGATGACACGATCATCGGTAACCATCAATTCGCTGACCTGCTGCGTAAAAAGCATATCGCCTATGAGATGACAGAATTTCCCGGCCAGCATGAATGGTCGTTCTGGGAAGCTGCCCTGCCGCAGATGTTGCGCTCGCTGGCACGCCGCATGCCGGATGTGATGGGCGTGGACCTTCGCTAGTCGCAAGCAACTCTCTCTGAAATCGCACGCACACTGGCGTAGACTGGTGCGCGATGAAATCAGCTTTTCTCTCCATCTGTTTGCTTGCGTTTCTTCCGGCGGCAGCAGCACAATCGCCGTCGTCTGTCCGTGTAAACGGCCAGCGCATCCATGAACATCTGAAAGAGCTCTCGAAGTTCGGCGCCAACCCACAGGGTGGCGTGAGTCGTGTCGCCTACTCCGAGGCCGATCTCCAAGGCCGCCAGTATGCCATCAGCCTGATGAAGGCTGCGGGCCTGGATGTCCATGTTGACCTCGCCGGATATATCGTCGGTACGCGCGCCGGCAGCGACGCCTCGCTCAAGCCTCTGCTTATCGGCTCGCATATCGACTCGGTCCCTATGGGCGGCAATTATGACGGCGACGTTGGTTCGCTTTCCGCCATCGAGGTCGCGCAGGCGCTCCAGGAAAAGCAGATCACGCTGCGCCACCCCCTTGAAGTCATCATCTTTCAGAACGAAGAAGGCGGCACCATAGGCAGCCAGGCGCTGGGTGAAGGCCTGGATGAGAAGCATCTAAATCTTGTTTCCAACAGCGGAAAGACCATCCGCGAGGGCACGCGCATTGTCGGCGGCGATCCAAACCAGCTTGCTTCGGCACGCCGCCAATCCGGCAGCATCGCCGGATATTTTGAGCTGCACATTGAGCAGGGCGGCACCCTGCAGCGCGAGAAGATCGACATCGGCGTGGTGGAAGGGATTGTCGGCATTTTGCACTCCGATGTCACGATCGAGGGCTTTGCCAATCATGCCGGAACAACTCCAATGGACCAGCGCCACGACGCGTTGCTCTCCGCCGCGCGCTTCATTGAGAAGTTCAACCAGATCGTGACGGGTGTTCCGGGACGACAGGTTGGCACAGTGGGCTGGATCAAGGTCGAGCCCGGCGCTTATAACGTGATCCCCGGCAAGGTGGTCGTTGGGCTGGAACTGCGCGATCTGGACGAAAAAAAGTTCGTCGGCCTCTTTGATCAGATTCGTGCTGCGGCCGAGGATCTGGGCAAGATCAATCAAACGCGCTTCAGCTTTACCGACCCGGTCATCAGTCATCCGGCGCTGACTGATAAAGGTTTTCAAAAGCTGATTGGCGATACCGCCCGCTCACTGGGCTTCTCGACCAAGGTGATGCCCAGCGGTGCGGGCCACGACGCGCAGGAGATCGCCCGCATCGGCCCCGTGGGCATGATCTTTATTCCGTCGATTGGCGGGATCAGCCACTCGCCCAAGGAATTCTCGCGGCCGCAGGACATTGAGAATGGCGCCAACGTGCTGCTGCAGACCGTACTGGCGTTCGACAAAAAATAAGCGGCAATCCTGCCGTTCTCCGCGCCTCCGCGCCTCCGCGGTGCAATTTCGTTGCTCTTCTCGGTGTCTCCGTGCCTCCGCCGTGAATGCTCCTTTTCCACTTATAATTCTTCCAATGTCGATCGCTGACAATGTTGCTGAGATCCACGAGCGTATCGCGCGTGCCGCGGCCAGAGTCCACCGCAACCCGGACTCGATCACGCTGATGGCCGTGAGCAAGACCATGGAACCAGAGCGGATCAAAGAAGCGTACGCCGCAGGGCTGCGCGTGTTTGGCGAGAACCGCGTGCAGGAGTTTGAAGGCAAATCCGCCGGGCTGAGCGAACTGAAAGATGCTGAGTGGCATTTGATCGGCCATCTGCAAAGCAACAAAGCGAAGAAAGCCGCAGAACTGTTTAACGCCGTTGATTCCGTCGATTCGCTGCGGCTGGCGGAGAAGCTCAACCAGGCCGCAGCGGAGGTCGGCAAGCGGCTTGATGTGCTGATCGAAATCAAGGTCGGCCAGGAAGAAAGCAAAGCTGGAATCCCTCTCGATTCTCCGGAACTGGAAAACCTGCTACGTTCCACACCGCAGCTTGAGAGTCTGCAGGTACGCGGACTCATGACCGTCCCGCCTTTTACTGAAGACCCGGAAGGCGCGCGGCCGTATTTCCGTCTGCTGCGCGACCTGCGTGACCAAATCGCTGCGCGCAAGCTGCCGGGCATCCAAATGGACGTGCTTTCCATGGGCATGTCGCATGATTTTGAAGTCGCGATCGAGGAAGGCTCGACCTGCGTGCGCGTTGGCACGGCAATATTCGGTGCACGGCCAAAGCCGGCATGATTCCCATCCATGAAACCGCGAAAGGAATCACGTTCGCCGTGAAGGTCCACCCTCGCGCCCGCAAGAATGCCATCACAGGCACGGTGGGTGACGCGCTCAAACTGGCGCTCACGGCGCCGCCCGTCGAAGGTAAAGCCAACCAGGCGGTGATTGAATTCTTTGCGGATTTGTTTGCAATTCTGCGATCCTCCGTTACCATAGCCAGCGGTGAAACCAGCCGAAACAAAATTGTGCGAATCGCGGGTGTGAGCAAGCCTGCGGCAGAGCAGAAGCTGGCTGAAAAATTGAAATCGTAAATTTGCGCGACGAGGTGAAATTTGTCCTTTTCTGAACGCCTGGAACAGATAAAGACCGGCTTTGAACGGCCATTCTGGGTCGCCAACGTCACTGAGCTGTTTGAGCGGCTCTCGTATTACGCTGCATTCGCTTCACTGGCGCGCTATCTGCATGAGGCATTGATGTTTCCCGTGCAGCAGGCCAGCAGCCTTACAGGATTGTTCGGCGGCTTGGTCTGGTTCATGGCCGCATTCGGCGGCACGGTTGCCGATCGCCTGGGATTTCGTCGCGCTCTCTCGCTGGCGTACCTGATCCTGAGCTGCTCGTATTTTCTGCTCGGCTCGCTGGGCTCTCCATGGCTTGGTCCCGTCCGCGATCACATGCCTTTGATCGTTTTGGTCAGCGTGGTGCTGGCGCTGCCTGCGCTGGGTATTGCGCTGGTAAAACCCGCGGTTGTCGGCACAACGGCGCGCGCGTCGAAGGAAAACGTCCGTTCCATCGGCTACTCAATTTATTACACGCTGGTCAACATCGGCGGAGCAGCGGGCCCGTATGTGGCTTCATGGGTGCATCGCAACATGAGCGTGGAAAATGTTTTCCGCGTCGCGGCGGGCAGCGTCTTCCTGATGTTTTTTGCCGTACTGATTTTCTTCCGCGAGCCGCGGCGCTCCGGCGAAGTACAGACCGCCAGTCTCGGGCAGTCGCTTAAAAATTTTGGCATGGTGCTGGGAAATCCAAAGTTCATGCTGTTTCTGCTGATTTTTTCCGGCTACTGGATTGTCTACTGGCAGGAATTTATTATTTTGCCGCTCTTCGTCCATGACTATATCGATCCCAAAGCCGATACCGAAATCATGCTGATCACCGGGCCGCTGCTCGTAATCGCATTGACTGTGCTGCTCAATCTGGCCATGCAAAAGGTCGCCCCGTTTCGTGCCATCACTCTGGGTACGCTGGTTTCGGCCGTAGCCTGGATTCTTTTGATCATTCATCCCAGTGTAGTTATGGCCTATGCCACGCTGGCAGTTGTAGCCATCGGCGAGATCATCCAGTCTCCCCGCTATTACGAATACATCTCTCGCCTTGCTCCTTCAGGACAGCAAGGCACCTACATGGGTTTTGCTTTCCTCCCAATTGGCATCGGCTCGCTGATCGCAGGCTGGTTCGGCGGAAAGTTGATCCATTACTTTGGCGAAGTCACGCACCAGCCGGCAAAAATGTGGTGGGCGGTTATCGCCGTGGGCGTGCTGACCGCGCTGCTCCTGTGGATCTATGACCGAACGCTAATGCCGAAAGAGGCGGCGAAGGTGTAAGCGAACCGGTCAGGACAAGGGTAGAGAACACCGGCTCGGCTGTTCTACAAGAGCCCTTGGAAAACCGAAGCACTTTGGCTTTCTACTTCACGCAAAAATCCCGCCTTGCGGCGGGAAATCTGCTTAACGTCTTGAAAATGTTTCCTGGTTTGGCTAATTGCTAAGTGCTAATTGCCAGATGCCCTGCTCTAGCGATACTTCGCCCGCGGATCCAGAGCAGGATTAGACTTCGACGCCACCGCGGCGCGCTGCTTGCGGAATTCCGGCACCACCACGGCCTGCTCAATCAGCGGAACGTTCAAAGCGGCCAGCTTGGCGGCCAGCCGAGTGGCGTTGCCCTGCTGTCCATTCTTGTTGTAAGCGGCAATCAGGGCGCGCATGGAGATGGCATTAGATTCGTCTTCTTCCAGATGGTTCACTGCATCGGCAAACTTGCCGGCAGTCAGCGCTATGGCTCCGGCAGCGCCATGAAACGCCCCGGAAATGATGCCATCAGCGTCATTGGCTTCTGCCAGCGTTTGCAGTTGCTTGATCGTGGCTGCGGCCAGTTCGGCGTTGTTATCAGCCAGGGCGCGCTCCACGCGGGTGCGCAGCACCTGGGCCAGCTCTTGATTCAGCAACGATTGCGGAACTTTATGCGCTTCCTTAAGAGCAGCTTCAGCCTTGCCCAGCAGCGCCACCGACGCGGGGCCCTCAAGTTGGTACAAAGACATGCTGCGGTACGCTTCAGCTTCAAGGTTGGCAAAGTCTTTGGCGTGGGCCTGCTCCGCTACGGCGGTAAAAGCTTTATCGGCCCCGGCCAGGTCGCCTTCCCGAACATACGTTGCGGCCACTTGCAATGACCACACAACTTTCTGCACCAGCGACGCAACCTCAATGGCCTTGGCATATTCCGCGCGGGCTTTCTGCTGGTCACCCATTAAAGCGTACGTGTCGCCCAGGCCGAGTTGTGATTCATGGAAGCTGGGATCGATCTTGAGTGACATGCGGTAGTGCGTCAGCGCATCTTCAAAGCGTCCCGCCATGCGAGAGAGTTCCGCGAAGGAATCCTGCGGGTTGGGTTCATTGGGGACGAGTTCGGTATAGCGTTTGATGTCGGCAAAAGCCTTGTCAAAGTTGCCCTGCCGCGCGTAGCAATAAGCAGCTTCGTTATAGGCATCGGCAAACTGAGGATCGATCTTCATTGTCTGCTCAAACATGGCAATGGCGCGCTGCGTCTGGCTGCGGTCAAGTTGCAGCCACCATCCGGCCAGCCAGTGCAGATGCTTGTCATTGGGATAGCTGTTGAGCGCTTCATTCATGGCCTGGATCGCGGGGACCCAGTTGGCCTGGCTTGCATTCGCCAGCCAATCGACGATCAGTTTTTCTTCCGGACCGGCGGAAGCGCGCGTGGCCAGCGCTTTTTCGCGCTCGGCTACCTGCTCCGTGGGGTCTTGCGAAAAGAAGGTAAGAAAGATGTGGCCCAGGGCAAATTGCGGATCGGCTTTTACGGCATTGCGGAAATTATCAAGGCCGTCCTGCGTGTGCAGCATCTCCATCTTCTGTAGGCCTTTTTCAAAGAAGACATGCGCCTGCGGCGACTTGGTGGAGATGTGCATGCCCGTGGCACTTTCATGCGCGAAGGCATGCAGCCCAAAGACTGTGGCCAGCGCCAGAATGGAAATCTTGATCCGCCTCATTTGTAACTCCTTGACCAATGACAGATGACCGAGTTTGCCGCCAGTAGCCATGCGAGCGCGCGGCAGTTGTGGCTAGTTGCCCTTCAGAAAATATCCCTGCTCCAGCGGAAGCTTGCCGTCGACCTTCAAAACGTTTACGCGGCTATTAATGGAGTAAACGTCCACCAGCCCCACCGCGCCGGGAATGGCTTCCACCGATTTCAAAAGCTCGTCTTCTGACCGCACGATAATTACGCCGCTGGCATGCGCCGCCAGCAGCGACTTAAATTCGTCCACCTGCATGTGGTAGATCTTCTCAATCGCCGTCTTCATCTCCGGCGTGGAAGAGTCGCGCAGAACAAGAATTACAGGACGGCCATCGGGCCATTTGTGACTATCAAACTTGAAGACCTTTGCCAGGTCCAACGCTGAGAGGCCGGCCGTGTTGTTGGTCTTGTCCACAATCACCGCCAGCTGCCTGGCTTCACATGAAGCGGCAAGCGCGGCGATGAGCAAGAACAAGACTGAAATTCGGCGTCCGATACTCATGACCGTGAAGTTTATGTTGGATGTGGGGCAAAGATAAGATTACTGAGGTAATAGGGGCTTTACTTGCAATAGGTTGGAAGCGAAAGTGGGAACAGAAATCAAGGCAGATTTTCGTAGATGGGAGCTGATTGGAAAACTACTCAGCCGCGAACCGACCGAATGAACACGGCTTCAACGTGACCATGATTCGCACATTTCGCGTGCATTCGCGGCTAAAATTTTATCAGCGTTTATCTGCGCGAGCTGCGGCGATGCTTTTATCCGCGCTCATCGCCGTTTATCCGCTATGAATTCCTTGCTGTTTATCGGCTACTTCGCTGCCGGCTTCTCCGCCGGCGCAGCCGCCGGCTTCTCAAACTTCTTATCGTCCACCGGCACATTCTGGTGCAACTCATTAATCTGTATAGTAAATCGACCCAGCGGTCGCGCAATGGTCCACTGGAAGGGGACCTTTACTCCGTCCTGCGCGCGATAGTCAGCGTAATCCACTTGCGTCGGATTGCGACCCAGCGGCGTGTCAGCATAACGACTGCTGCGCAGCAGCAGGCCTGAGTCCTTATCAAAAAACAGTCGCATCGGAGGCTTCCCCGGATTCGCGCCAATCAACTGATACACGTCGTGCCCGCCGATTTTGTCCGCCGCGGGCCGCACGCGGAACTGGGCAAACATCTTCTTGAGTTCCGTAGGCAGGTAGAACGTGGCATCAAAGCCAATGGCTTCATTTTCCTGCGCGGTCATTTCACGCGGCGGCCTCGGTCCGGGATTCCCAAGCCATCCCATGTGGCCGTCAAACGCCGTGATGTTGTCGCCGCCTGGCGTATGCACCAGAGAAATGCGTTTGTTCGGCGCTTTTGCCGCTACTTCAACCGGGAACTGCTGGCCGCCAAAGTTGATCGTTCCTTTTTCCACGCGGCTGGTGATCTTCTGTATGGCTTCTGCGCCGCCTATGGCCTGAATATATTTATTCAGAATTTCGTCAGCCGTGGGCAATGCGGGCGCTGCGGCTTCCGTTTTCTCAGGTTCAGGACGCTTGGGTTCGGTGTCAGAGATGATCGGCACACCCACCGGGTCATGCGATCCGCGATGACAGGTAAAGCACGTCACTTCGGGCCTTTCCTTGAAGTTGTCCTTGTTAATGGCCAGTTGCATCTGGATCATCTGGCGCGCGGTCTGCTTCGGCCTCTTGTCGTCCTTCTCATTCGCGCCGCGCACGTGGCAGAACTCGCACTCCACTCCCAGTGAATTGGCGATGAACTGCATCGACGGAATTATTTGGTTCGCGGGCGTGCCTTTGAGCACCTGGATATTCTTGAACACCTGTTCCGCTGGATTCGCGCTGTCTTCTGGCGAGGGGACTGCGGGCCTTTGTGCCTGGGCGGAGCAAGCTGCAAGAAGAATCATGGCGACGGTGAAATGCAAAGCGGTCCGGTTCATGTAGTTTCCTTCAATGGATTTTTGAATGGGGAAGTGTAAATGATCGGCCTAGCGATATCTAAAACAATTTATCTATGGCCGTTTTCCCGGTGCGATTAGTTGATTCTGCAGAGCCGGCAGCGTCTTGCCTTTCCAGTGCTGCGTAAAATTTGCCACCGTCATCAGCGTGCGCGGATTCATGTGGTCCACGTACATCGTGCCGCCCAGGTGGTCGATTTCATGCTGCAGAATGCGCGCGTACCAGCCGCTGGCTTCGATGACCTTCTGCTCGCCCTTTTCGTCCACGCATTCCACGCGCACGCGGCGGGCGCGAGGCGTGAGCGCCATCAGGTTCTCCAGGCTTAGGCAGCCTTCAAAATATTCAACGCGCTCATCGCCCAGCAGCGTGATCCTGGGATTGATGATCACGTGGAACGGGACCACATGCCGTTCGCGCTCCGCCAGTTGTTCCGGCGTCCAGTCCTTGATGTACTCCGGCCGGTCTTCAATCACCGCAAGCTGAATTCCCTGCCCAATCTGCGGCGCGGCCAGCCCAACTCCGGGCGCGGCATACATCGTCTCTTTCATCTGCTGGATCAGCTCGCGGATCTCGCGGCTGCGGATTTCATTCGGCCGCAACGCGCGGGCAGGTCTACGCAACACCGGATCTCCGGCTTGTACGATTGTGAGTGGCATTTTTGTTTAATCCCGAGCGCAGCGAGAGAACTCTGCCCTATATAAGGAATGCCCGCCCCGACCCGAGTGCGTCGTTCAGTGACCCATTAAAATCTACGCGTGCGTAGCGATCCCTCGCTGCGCTGGGGATTTTAAAAAATCTACCACACCTTGCACACCTTCTCCGGCGGATTCACCATCGGTTGGCCCGCTTTGCAGGAAAACGCATTGGCAAATTCCGGCATGTTCACCACCACGCCGTTAATGCGGTATTTTGAAGGCGAATGCGGGTCCGTCAGTGCGCGCAGCCGCATGTCTTCTGGACGCGTATTTGAACAGTCCCACTGCGCAAACCCAATAAAGAAACGCTGATCCGGCGTCAGACCATCCACTGGCTTCAGGTCTTTATCTTTGGTGGCGTCTTTCCATGCGATGTAACCCAGTATCTCTCCGCCCAGGTCAGCCACGTCTTCACCCAGCGTGAGCCGGCTGTTGATGTGCAGATCGTCCACCACCACGTACTGCGCGTACTGGTCGGCCACGCATTTCGTGCGCTCCTCAAATTTCTGTTTGTCTTCTTTCGTCCACCAGTCGCGCAGATTTCCCTTGGCGTCATACTTTGCGCCCTGGTCGTCAAAGCCGTGCGTCAGCTCGTGGCCAATGGTTCCGCCGGTATTGCCGTAATTCGGCGCGTCGTCCATCTTCGCGTCGTATAGCGGAGGCTGCAGCACGCCCGCAGGAAAATTAATATCATTCAATGACGCGCTGTAATAAGCGTTGACTGTGGGCGGCGTCATGCCCCACTCGCCGTGGTCCACCTGCTGGCCAATCTTGTTGAAGTTGCGATGCCGCTCAAACTCCGTCGAACGCTGCACATTGCCCAGAAAATCATTGCGCATGATTTTCACCGAGCTATAGTCGCGCCACTTCTCCGGATAGCCAATCTTGTTCCGGATGCCGTGGAGCTTGGCCATGGCCTGCTCTTTTGTCTCCGGACTCATCCAGTCCAGATGCCCGATCCGCTGCGCCATGGCGTCTTCAATCCGGCGCACCATCTCCACCGTGCTCGCCTTCAGCTCCGGTGGAAACACCTTGCGCACATATGCCTGCCCCAGAGCTTCTCCCAGATCGCGGTCGGTGTATTGCACGCAGCGCTTCCAGCGCGGCTGCAACTCTTTGGCGCCGCGCAGATATTTCAGGTAAAAATCAAAGTTCTCCTGGACAAATGGAGAAGACAGATACGCCGCATATCCGTTGGCCAAATGAAAGCGCAGATAGTTGCGCAGATTAACAATCGGCTCTTCCTTCAACCGCGTTTCCAGTTCTTTGAAAAACGCCGGCGGGGCCGCGTTGACAATTTCAAACTGCGGCGCGTTCAGTGTCTTGTAGTACGCCGCCCAGTCAAAGCTCGGCACCATCTGCTCCAGGTCGGCGAGCTTGATCTTGTTCTTGCGCTTGTAAGGATCGCGCCGCTCTACCCGCGTGAGTGACGCCGTGGCCAACGCGGTCTCAATCCGCATTACCGTGTCGGCATTTTCCTTGGCGACAGCCGGCTTGTCTCCCAGCAACTCAAAAATCTTCTGCACGTGTTGCACGTAGCGCTCGCGCGTTTCTTTCGACTTGGGATCGTCCTTGGTGTAGTAGTCGCGGTCCGGCAGCCCAATCCCGCCCTGGTCCACTCCGGCAATCTGCTGTTCTGAATTGTCCGGGTCCTGCCGTGCGCTGCTGCCGAAGAAAATCGCGCCGCCCAGATCAAGCTGCATCCGCGCCACTACCGGCGCCAACTCGCGCGATGACTTCAACTGCGTTATCGCCGCCAGTTGCGGCTTCAGCGCGCCCAGTCCAAGCTTCTCTACCGCTGGCTCATCCATGCATGCCGCGTAGAAATCGCCGATCTCCTGTGTCACCGTGTCGTGCTGGCCTTTGGAGGCCGCGGCCTGCTCCAGAATGCCGCGCAGAAAATTCAGGTTGTCCTGGTACAGCTTGCCGTAAACGCCCCAGGAAGTTTGGTCTGGCGGAATGGGATTCTTCTGCTGCCAGCCGCCGCAGGAGTACTGGTAAAAATCCACGCATGGATCCACCGACTTGTCCATGGAACTTACGTCCAGGCTGGGCGAATACGGCAGCGTGGGCGCAGGCGGCGCAGACTGTGCGACGGAAAGTGAAACGAGTACAAGCAGAACAATCGGGAGACAGGCAATGGAAAGTTTTCTCATAGGTGTATTTGATCCGGGAACTTATGTTTGACCTGATTCAGAACAAAACGTTATTAAGCGCAATCATGGTATTGGCTCGGAATAATTTTGCCAACACTTCTTTGCGACCTTAGCGTCCTTTGCGGTGAATTCTTTGGGTTCCTCTGTGTTCCTTCGTGTCCTCTGTGGTTAAGGATTTTTTTCCGTTCTGATCGACCGCGTCTGCCAGTGATACCGCAGCGCCAGCAGCCGCAAACCAAATCCACACAGCGAACCCACAATCGTTGAAACCTCACGCGGCAGCTTGAGCGCGTCACACAATAAGAACATGGCCGCGCCAAACGCTGCCGCAATCGCATAAAGCTCACCGCGCTCAAAGATCTTCGGTGTGCGTCCGCTCAGCACGTCACGAATGCACCCTCCGCCCACGGACGTAGTCACGCCCAGCAGAAACGCCGGAAGGATCGTCATTCCGTTATTCAACGCCCGCGTGCATCCGGCCACGGCGAAAAGGCCAAGCGCAGCCGCATCAATAAAGATGACGGCCCGCTCCGTGTTCTTGCCGATCCGCTGCGCGAACACCATTCCTATCATGGCGCCTGCGAGCGCAGTGATCAGGTAGCGGGCGTCGGCAAATGCCAGCGGCGGCCCCTTCTGCAGGATCAGGTCGCGCGTAATGCCGCCGCCCAGCGCTGACGTCAGCGCCAGTCCGGTCACCCCAACCAGATCGTATTTGTAGCGTATATCGCGCACAGCGGCCAGCGCTCCGCCAAACGCGCCCACAAACACGCCTAGAAAATCGATCAGCGAGAATAGTTTGTCGATTGGAAGATTCACTTTAGATCGAAGTCCATTGTAGCTGCTCGCGATTCGCGCATGTACTCAAGCATCTCGATCAAAAGGTTAACGAGTATTGCGCCTTCCACGTGGTTTGGAGCGAAATAAATTTTATTTCTGCAACCCGACCGGCGAGGCCGACTTGCGCGCCGAGCCGCCTGCATCAGGAGCAAAGAAATCTTTAGTTCATCGACCCACTGAAGCGGGTTGGAGCGAAGCGACATAAATCAAGGCCCTAGGCTTCAGTAATCTTTCCCGCTGTGCACAAAGAGACGATGATCTCTTCATGCCACACTTTCCCCAAACAGTCACCAAGACGCGGTCTCCACGAGTACGAGTTCCCAACAACGAATCCATTCGCTTCAACCTCGGCGGCCATCAGGTTTCCGCAGTGCTGCAAAAGATTTCTCTTACCGGCGGGCTGGCTGAATTTAGCAGCAGCATCGGCAGCGCCACCATTGCTGAGGCTAAGGTAAATACGCTTTCCGGCCCGGTCAGCGGGCTGGTGGAATTTCTGCCCGCGCAGGTCGGCTCCTGCACTTATCCTTTCCGCTTTATTGCGCTCAGTGATCAGGACTATGAACGCCTGAACTCCACTCTGCAATACATGCAGAAGCAGGGTTTTGGCGACTAAAGCAGCTCTCGCTCGGAATCAAACAGCTCCAACGGCGGCAGGTCCTCTCGCCGCCGGATTACCCATCCGCCCGCATTTGTGTTCTTATTAGGTATGGCTCTGCGCGAGTCGATGAGCTCGGCTCATCTCCGCGACGAGCGTATCGAATCGTCCTCAAGCAGCAAATGGGAGAAATCACTTATGAAATTGATCCGACTGACAATGTTATTCGCAGCTTGCCTGTTCGCTATGGCGGCGCTCGCTCAACAAAATCCTCCATCGCAGCCAAGCGGAGATCAGAAGCAGGGCGGCCACGGGCACATGGGCATGGGGCCCGGCATGGGCAATGTTGACGATCACGTCAAGGAACTTACCACCAAGCTGAACCTTACCGCAGACCAGCAAACCAAGGTCAAGGCCATCCTGGAAGGAAATCACCAGCAGATGCAGGCCACGATGAAAGATGAATCCATGTCAAAAGAAGACAAGCACGCCAAAATGAAAAGCATGCATGACTCGGTCCACGCCAAGGTGCGCGATATCCTGACCGACGAACAGAAACCCAAGTTCGATGCCATGGTAAAAGACATGGAAAACAATATGAACGGAATGCACGGCAAGGATTCCGGCCACGATCACGACCATAAATAAAAGGTCTCTAAAGTTTTCTGAAGGGCGTTCGCCGCTGCGGACGCCTTTTTTCTTTTCTCTTCCTTGATGCTGCTGCTTCAGAGCTGCTGCTCGCACCTAACTTCCCCGCTTCTGAAGCAGCTTCTCTGCCAAAAATCTTTCTCGCTATCCAGAGCTGGTCTGCCCTCCTCTCGGCCAAAACAGGCATCTCAAAAGAACTGGCCGCACCACGCGCTAAGGAGACCATTTACCGTGAAAACTATCAGGACCGCAGTCATTTCCTGCACATTCTTGTTCGCATTGGGGGCATTCGCACAATACCCCGCCGGCGGCCAAGCGACCCAACCCATGCAGCCTCAGGCACAGCAACCAGGCATGCAGCCTTCACAACCTTCAACTCAGCCCTCGCAGCCCGGACAAGAGCAGAGTGCGCAACCTGGCCAGCAACCCGGAGCGGCAACTCAGTCACAGAGCCCCTCGGCTGCCGGACGCCCCAGCATCGACGATCAGGTGCAGTCTCTGGCGCAGCAGTTGAACCTTTCCGCCGACCAGCAGGCCAAGGTAAAA
>Ga0105245_10002859_pt1 | contig 15503 bp, 10 predicted proteins | sample KBSM54metaG_FD_81523 | JGI IMG/M metagenome (GOLD analysis project Ga0105245, IMG submission 81523) | Miscanthus rhizosphere microbial communities from Kellogg Biological Station, Michigan, USA - KBS M5-4 metaG | ecosystem: Host-associated > Plants > Roots > Rhizosphere > Soil | place...
CAAAGCGCGCCATCGACGAAGGCTTCACGAAATACACGAACGCTCTCGGCACCAAGGCGCTGCGCGACGCGATCGCGGCGCGCTATAACCGCCGCTACGGAACGAGCGTCGTCACGGAGAATGTGATCACCGGCTCCGGCGGAAAGCAGGAGCTGTTCAACGTCACGCTCGCACTGGTCGCCGAAGGCGACGAAGTGATCATCCCGTCGCCGTACTGGGTGAGCTTCCCCGATCAGGTCGCGTTCGCCGGCGGCACGCCGAAGTTCGCGAAGACCGATCCGCAAAACGGATTTCGTCCGACGATGGCCGACATCGAGTCGGTCGCGAGCGACCGTACCCGTGGCGTGATCATCAACTCGCCATGCAATCCGACGGGCGCCGTGATCCACGAAACGGAGTTGCGTCGCATCGTCGAGTGGTGCGCGTCGCGCGACGCGTTCCTGATGTTCGACGAGACCTACGAGTTCTTTGTCTACGACGGACGCAAACACGCCTCGGCCGCGAAGTGGTTCGAGGAGTATCCCGACACGGTGATCGTCGTGAACTCGATGTCGAAGACGTTCGCGATGACGGGCTGGCGGCTCGGGTGGGCGATCGCGCATCCCGACGTCATCGACGCCGTCGGAAAGATCCAGAGTCACTCGACGTCGAACCCGAGCTCGATCTCGCAAATGGCCGGGCTCGAAGCGCTGCGCGGCACCGACGACGAAGTGAAGCGGATGTACGACGCGTACACCGAGCGCCGCGCGTGGCTGGTTCCCGCGATCAATGCGCTCGACGGCTTCTGCTGCACCGATCCCGACGGAGCGTTCTACGTGTTTCCCGAAGTCAAAGGCTTCTTCGGCCGCGGCGACGTCACGGATTCGAATTCGTTCGCGCGATTCCTTCTCGATGAAGCGCGCGTCGCGGTCGTCCCCGGTATCGCCTTCGGCAACGACGACTTCATCCGCATCAGCTACGCGACGTCGATGGACCGGCTGAAAGAGGGGATGAAGCGGATCGAGGCTGCGCTCAAGAAGCTGTGACCGCTCGGAATGAGCGCATTCCCCCCTCCGTTCCCTCTTCGTCAACACCCCCTGAAATGAAGGAGCTTTTGTGAAGAAGACCACGATTTCGATTGCGCTTGCGCTCGCGGCCACCGTCGCGATGGCGCAGGACAAGAAGCCGGCGGCCACGACCGCCGATCCGGTGATCATCAGCGCCGGCGACATCTCCATCAAGCAGTCCGAGTTCGAAAACGCGCTCAAGACGCTTCCCGAGCAGTACCAGGCGTACGCGAACGGTCCCGGCAAGAAGCAGTTCGCCGAAGACTACCTGCGCATGAAGATGCTCGCCTCCAAAGGAGCGAAGGAAGGTCTCGACAAAGACAGCGACGTTCTGCAGCAGCTCGCGCTCATGAAAGAGAACCTCGTCGCCAACGCCGAGCTGAAGAAGATCGACGCCGGCATCAAGATCAGCGACGCCGATCTGAAGAAGATCTACGACTCGAACATGCGCGACTACGAAACGGTCAAGGCAAGCCACATCCTCATCGCGTTCAAGGGCAGCCCTGCCGCGCAGAAGGACAAGCCCGAGCTGACCGAAGAGCAGGCGAAAGCGAAAGCGGAAGACATCCGCAAGAAGCTCGTCGCCGGCGCCGACTTCGCGGAAACCGCGAAGAAGGAATCCGACGACACCGGATCCGGCAGCCGCGGCGGCGACCTCGGCGCGTTCGGCCACGGCCAGATGGTGCCGGAGTTTGAAGCCGCTGCGTTCGCGGCGAAGGCCGGCGAGATCACGCCGGTCGTTCGCACGCAGTTCGGCTATCACATCATCAAAGTCGAAGAGAAAAGCGCCACCGGATTCGACACCGTGAAGGCGACGATCGAGAAGAACGAGCACCAGAAGCGCCTCTCCGCAGTGCTCGACGCGATGAAGGACTCGGCCAAGCCGAACTTCAACGCGACGTACTTCCCGCCGCCGCCTCCTCCCGCCGCGGAAGCCGCGCCGGTTCCCGCACCCGCGCCGGCGAAAGCCGCGACCAAGCCGTAATCACTCCCGCGTTGTACGGCACGGCGTCTAAGCCGTGCCGTACAATACGCGCGCATGGAGATTCCGGCGAAGGTATCGATTTTCAACCGCACCCTCGAGATCAAAGGCAAGGCGGGAACGTTGATCGCCATCAACGAAGAAGCCTGCTACTACGAAGTGATCCTCGATGTGCAGTCGCGGAATCACACCGTGCTCTTTCCGATCGCCGAGACGGTGATCATCTTCAACGAAGCCGTGCCGCCGACCGCGGCCGAATTCGAAGTCGAGCGATAGAGCGCGCTACGTCGCCGGCTTCTTGCCGAACGCCCACGTGATCAGGATCCCGAGCGCGTAGAGCGCAATCATCGGAACCGCGAGGAACGTCTGCGTCACCATGTCCGGCGTCGGAGTCACGACCGCGGAAATGATGAACGCCAGCACGACCGCGAACTTGAACTTCTGAAGCAGGAACGCCGGCGTGACGATGCCGAGCCGCGCCAGGAAGAAGATCAGGATCGGCGTCTCGAACACGAGTCCCGACGCGAGCACGATCGTGCTCGCGAAAGAGAAGTACTCGTTGATCGTGATCATCTGCTTGAACTGCTTTCCGGTCTCGACGAAGAAGTTGCACGTTCCCGGAAGCAGCACGCGATATCCGAAGTAGCCGCCGAGGATGAAGAAGGCGGAGGCGAAGATGATGAAGGGCGCGGCGTACTTGCGCTCGGTCTTGTAGAGCCCGGGCGCGATGAAGAGCCACAGTTGCAGCAGGGTCACCGGCGCTGCGAGGAAGAGCCCGGCGAAGAACGCCACCTTCATGTAGAGAAAGAAGGGATCGGTGAGCTTCGTGTACGCGAGCTTGTCGCCGTGCGGCAGGAACTTCGTCAGCGGCTCCTGGATCTTGGCGAAGATGCGGTCGGCGAAGTTCCAGCAGAGGAGAAACGCGACGAAGATCGCGATCACGGAAACGAGCAGCCGCTTGCGCAGTTCCTCGAGGTGCTCGAGGAACGACATCTTCGGCAGATCGTGATCGTGGCCGTCGGCGTCGGAGAAGCCGTCGTCGTCTGCGGTCGTCTCGGACATTTAGGCGTCAGCCTTCGGCGTCGTGATCGCTGGTTCCTCGGGGACGTGAGGCGCTGGCTCAGACCTTGATAGGGTCGGTAGCGGATTCACGGCAGCGTTGATCGTCGGCGGAATCTGTTTGAGCTCCTCGAGGCGCACTTCGCGCTCGATGGTGCTCTTGAAGTCGTCGGTTGCTTTCTTGAATTCGCCGAGGGCTTTGCCGAGTGTGCGGCCGATCTCGGGAAGGCGGCGGGGGCCGAAGACGATGAGGGCAACTACGAAAATGAGCACAAGCTCAGGCAAACCAAGAGTGCCGAACATGAAGAGTGAACCTTTCTTCCCCCGTGACAAGGCCGTCAACGACGCGACGGCGGCGAATACTCCAACCCTATAATGACGTTAGCACCCGTGATTTGGATTCGAAGGATCCTATGACCAAAATCGTGAGAACCCGGAAGTGGACTTTCTCCCTCACGCTCATCGTGGCAATCGCGGGAGCAACGCTGTTCGGCGGATTCTACGGCAATCATCTTCTCGGCGCGCCGTCTCAAGGCGATCTGCAGAAACGTTTGCGCGAGTACACCGACCTGATCGCGGCGGTTACATCGAACGCAGCGGATGACATCGGTACGGACAAGGTCGTCTACTCGTCGATCGACGGCATGCTGCGCACGCTCGATCCGCACACGTCGTTCCTCGAGCCGAAGGAATACTCCGACATGCAGGACCGGCAGAAGGGCTCCTTCTACGGCCTCGGCATTCTCGTCACGAAGCGCAACGATCAGGTCACGGTGATCACGCCGCTCGAAGGCACACCCGCGGCGCGACTCGGCATCCGCGCCGGCGACGTCATCTCCGAAGTCGAAGGTACGGCGACGGATGAACTGCCGCTCGACGACGTGGTCAAGCGTCTCAAAGGACCGAAGGGAACGACGGTCCACATCAAGATCCTTCGCATCGGCATCAAAGAGCCGATTCCTCTCACGATCGTGCGCGCAGCCATTCCGACGAACTCGATCTCGAACGTCCTGATGCTGCGTCCCGGCATCGGCTACATCCGCATCAAAGACTTCACTTCGACGACCGTGCGCGAGCTCGATGAAGCGATCGAGAAGCTCAACGGCGAAGGAATGCAGAAACTCGTGCTCGACCTGCGCGGCAATCCGGGCGGATTGCTCGACGCCGCGGTCGGCGTTTCCGATCACTTCCTCGACAAGGGACAGATGATCGTCTACACGAAAGGCCGCACGCCCGACTCAGCGCAGGACTACACGGCGCCGGGCAAACATCAGAAGCTCGACATCCCCGTCGTCGTGATCGCGAATCGCGGAAGCGCATCGGCGTCGGAGATCGTCGCCGGCGCTTTGCAGGATCACGATCGCGCGCTCATCGTCGGTGAGACGAGCTGGGGCAAAGGACTCGTGCAGAGCGTCTACACGCTGCAGTACGGCGCGGGACTCGCGCTGACGACGTCGAAGTACTACACGCCGTCGGGCCGCAACATCCAGCGCGACTACAGCTCGTTCTACGACTACTACGTCGCCGACGAAGGCGACTCGACCGGCAGCACGGAAGTGCCGCTCAAGGATCGCAAGCAGTTCAAGACCGACACAGGCCGCGTGGTTTACGGCGGCGGCGGCATCACGCCGGACGTCTTCGTGAAACCGCCGCAGCTCTCGCGCACGACGCAGCTTCTCGAAGTGCGCAGCGCGATCTTCAACTACGCGGTCGAGTACGCGGCGAAGCATCCCGATCTGACGAAAGAGATGACGATCACGCCGGCGATCATCGAAGACTTCACACACTTCGCGGTCTCGAAAGAAATCGCGCCGATCACGGACATCCGCGAGGCGCTCGCCAAGCCGGATGACCGCAGCTACATCGAGCGTGCGCTGAAGGCGGAGATCGTCGCCGCGATGTGGGGCTTCGACGCGTCGTATCCGTACCGGCTGCAAGGCGACGCGCAGGTGGAGAAGGCACTCGAAGTCTTCCCTCAGGCGCAGAAGCTCGCGACGGTCGCGGCGGACGCGCGCGCGAAGAACGGCGCTCCGGGTGCCACCGACGCCGGCTCACGCGCAGCGTCGGCAGCGCTCCCGAAAACGCGTTAGTTCACGACCACACCATCCACACTCACCCTGACCTTCGTGCGCGGCGGAACGTCGCGCACGGTCAGGGTGTACGTGCCAGTCTGCTTTCGATCCACCGGCGGTTCGCTCTTGTAGCCGACCGCGCTGATCGCCGCCGCGTATCCGGGCCCGAGGTAGTTGCCGAACTTGTCGCGCGGCGTGATGGTCAGCACCACGCTGTTTCCCGCACGTTGCGACGCGATCGTGGTCTTCGCCGGATCCGCCACGACGCGCACGACGTGCTCGAGCCGCTCGCGACGATGCACTTGTCCCGTGCGCTTGTCCTTCCAATCGAGAATCGCGTTGAATGCGTACATGCCGGGGATCTCGGTCTTGTCGAACGTCGCGGAGTAGACGCCGTGACCCTCTTCTTTGAGCGAGATCGTCGCGAAATCCTTCGGATAAGTGCGCGCGAGCAGGTCGGCGTTCGTGATCTTCGCGAGCTTCGCGTTGTACGCGTTCATCGGATCGGGAGACGGCGACGGCTGCGCATCGACCGTTGACGCGCGCAGGATGTTGCCGAGTCCTTCGGCGGGACGCTGGACACGAACGCGAATCGAATCTGCCGGCAGATGCGTGAGGGGCTTGCCGTCGTAGGCGAGCGTCGCGCGGAGACGCAGCTTGTCGCCCGTAGCGGCGTGCACGTTGTCGAATCGGAAGCTGTAGTCGAGATCCTTCTCGAGGAAGAAGACGTTGAGCGTGTAGGGGAGCGTGATGGGATCGGTGTCCTTCGCGCGCTTCACGCGCACATGCCATGTGCCGACGTCGCTCGCCTTCATGTCGAACGTCTGCAGCACGCTTTGCCGCGTTTTCTTGGACGAATTCGGCGTCGCCGGCGTCGTGCTGCCGGGACGGAAGACATCGAAGTCGAGCGCGCGAACCGTTGGAGGCGCCCATTGCACGCAGAAGACGGCGCGCTTCGCCGACCCGTCGACGTCAACTGGCACGAGCGCGCTCGGGCCGGCGCCGCTCATCGTGTCATTGCGCTGCACCGCGATCGACGCGGTGTTGCCTTTCAGCACCGCGATGAGCGTGTTCGCGAACGTGTTGAAGATCGTTGTGGCGTTGATCGAGAGAAACGAAACGCCCGCGGTTTCGAACGCGAGATTCGTCAGAAGCGTCGCGTCGACGGTGGCCGGGTTGCCGAAGCCGATCGAGTGAATCGGAATGAAGCGCTTGCGCAGTTCCTGCGGAAGACCAGCGACCGGCGTGAGGCCCAGGAAGTTGGTGCCTGTCGGTTGAATGAGCGGCGCAGTGTTCTGCATGCCGTCGGTGACGACGATCAGTTGCAGATCGCTCTGCGGATCGTTCTTCCACTCCTGCATCGCGGTGTTGATGCCGCCGCCGATCGACGTGTTCGATCCCGGCGTCAGCGTCGACACATTCGAGCTCACTGCGTCCCACGCCGTTCCGCCGCCGCGTTGCACGAAGACGTTCGCGGGAGGATCGGCGCCGGCGAGCGTCTGCGGCTGCGCGGTGCTGTCGAACATCACGACGGCGAGGCGATCGTGCGACCACTCCATGCCGTCGAGCGTCGGCTGATCCATCTGCTCCCATTGCGCGACGAACGTCGTGAGCGCCGAGATCAGGATGTCCGCTTTCGACGGATTCGTCGGGCCGGGAATCGCGCCGGGCGGGACGTCGGCCATGCTTCCCGACTTGTCGAGCACGAGGACGACGTCGAACGGATGACGTCCGCGGAACGTCGCGCTGAGCGGCGGCGCGACGCCGTCGCCGGTGAGAAGAATCGTCGCCGGTGTGTCACCGGTTCGCTTCGATGCTTGCGAGCACTCCGCGGCCGGTGCGGCGACGATGTACGTCGAGATGCGATAGTCGGTGATGTCCTGCGCGCCGGTGAAGCGGAGCGGGATGTTCTTCTCCACCGCGCCGCCGCCCGCGCACAAGTCGGCGCCGAAGTTCGAGAGCGGGAGAACCGTGATCTTCACTTCGTTGCCGCTGCCGGTCTCGAATGCGACAGAGTCGCCGGCGACGGTCTGCGTCTGCCCGAGGTTGAGTGTGGTCGTGCCGTTGACGACGAGCTGCGAACCTGCCGGCGCCGAGTCGAGCGTCAACGTGATGAGCACTTTCCCCGTTTCCTGATTGGCGTTCATGCGCACCGGGATGTCGAGCACGAAGCTCTCGCTGGCGTGGAGGGTTGCGGCGAAAAACAGCAGCAGCAAAGTTTTCTTCATGACGTCCTCGGGTAAGGAAAATAGGACGTCCGGGACGCCAGCGCAACTAGTTGTTCGACGCGCATCAGTCGGATGGACGCGGCTGCGATAGAGTCTTTCGCGTCATGACGACTCTTCTCTTCGCACTCTTCTTCGTCACCGCCGCGCCGCACTACCACGTGATCAAACACTTTCCGGTCGGTGGCGACACGGGATGGGATTACCTGACGATCGACAGCACGACACATCGGCTCTTCATCTCGCACGCCGATCACGTCGTCGTGCTCGATGTCGTGAGCGGCAAGGTCGTCGGCGACATCCCGAAGACCGAAGGCGTGCACGGCATCGCCCTCGCGCGTGAGATTCGTCGCGGCTTCGTGAGCAACGGAAAGCTCAACACCGTCACCATCTTCGATCTCGACTCGCTCGGCGTCCTCGGCGAAGCGCCGACCGGCGAGCGTCCCGACGCGATCATGTTCGAGCCCGTTTCATCGCGTGTGTTCACGTTCAACGCAGCGGGCAAGAACACCACCGCCATCGACGCGGCCACCGGCAAAGTCGCCGGCACGATTCCTCTCGGCGGCAAGCCGGAGTTCGCGGTGCACGACGACAAAGGGCACGTGTACGTGAACATCGAAGACACGAGCGAGCTTGCGGTGATCGATGCGAAGACGCTCGCGGTGACGAGGCGATGGAAGCTCGCCGGATGCGAAGAGCCGAGCGGCCTGGCGATCGATCGCGAACACAAGCGGCTGTTCAGCGGATGCGGCAACAAAGTGATGGCGATCAGCGATCTCGAGGCGGGCAAGGTGATCGCGACGATGCCGATCGGTGAAGGCGTCGACGGCGACGGCTTCGATCCCGAGTACGGCGTCGCGTTCGCGTCGAACGGCGGCAGCGGAACGCTCACCGTCGTGCGCGAGCTGGCGCCGGACAAATTCGAAGTGATCGACAACGTCGCCACTGCGCGCGGCGCGCGCACGATGACGGTCGACCAGAAGACGCATCACGTCTTTCTTCCGACCGCGCAGTTCGGACCCGCGCCCGCGGCGACGACGGAAAATCCGCGTCCGCGAAGGACGATCGTGCCGGGAACGTTCGAGATTCTCGAGCTGGCTCCGTAAAACCTACGGCAATCCGCGCGTGCGACGCTTGATCGTCTCCGCTCTCGTCGGTGCGACCTTCTTCGCAGCTCTCGACGCCACTTCGCGCGCCATCGGCGGCGCTGCGGCGACGAGCTCCGGACGCGCGATCCGTTCGAGCACATACAACGCCGATCGAATCGCTCCCTCCTGCCAGCCCGAGATGTCTGACACCTGATCGCCTGTCACCCAGAAGTGTCCTTCGGGCCGGATCAACCGCGTGTACACCTCATCGGGACAATCCCAATCCTCGGCCCATCCGCCTTCCTGATACCGGATGTTCTGCCACGCGATCGACATTCCGAGGTCGATGGGCACGAACTCGTCGAATCGCGGATGCAGCTTCTTCGCGCCTTCCATCGCCTTCACCAGCCGCCCCTCGGGTTTCATGTTCCCCATTTCCTCGGCCGCTGTGCTGTAGTTGTACGCGCCCGTGAGCACGCCCTTCGGCTTGAAGTAATCGTGCGACGGGTACCACATCTGCGTGATGTCGTGCTTGATGTACGAGATGCCGCCGTAGATCTGATTGTCGAGCTCCCAGAAGCGGCGATTGGCCTGCCATCCGACCTTGCACGTCGGCGCGAATTTCTTCACGGCGCCGAGAGCCTCGATGTAATCGTCGCGGAAGTTGTTCTTCGTGCGCGCGAGGATCGGGATCGGAATCGACGAGATACACCAATCCGCTTCCTCCCACTCCGACGACGCGCCTTTCGTTCCCGCGGCGCCGTGACGCACGCGCACGCCGGTCGTCGTGTTCTCGACTTCGACGACCTCGCGGTTGTAGCGAATTAGATGTCCGACATGCGGCAGGAAGCCGTGGACGATTCCATCCATGCCACCGACCGGTTCGAAGAGCGTCGGCTGCCATTCGTATTCTTCGGATTGATAGAAACGGAAGTCCCAGAAATCGGACTTGAGCAAATCGCGCAGCTCGAGCGGCGGCTTGATGATGTCCGGACACGGCGTGATGCCGGGCTCGATCGAATAGCCGGAGCGTGACGAGCCGACGTAATCGTAGCTGGCGTTGAGATCGCCGAACGACTTGAGCAATGCGAGCAGCGAGTCGCGATCGCTCGCGCTGAGCGTCTTGTCGAGACTCTTGCCGCGAACTGCTTTTGCGAGCAGGTCGGCGATCCAGCCGCGCGTGTCGTTCGCGATCTGACGCTGCGTCTTCGGCTCGCCGTTCCACGCGTCGGGCGTTTGGAACAAGTTCGCGCGCGACATCATCACGTAGACCTCGAGCGGAACGCCGAGGACTTTGCAGTATTCGAGAACGGCGGTGTGGTGATAGGGGAGACGTCCGGGACCGGCGTTGAGATAAAGGCCTTCGTCGAATTTGCAGACCTGGCGCTCGCCGGTCATCTCTTCGAGGACATCGCCGCGGCGCACGGTGTGATTGCGTCCGCCCGCGCGGTTCTGTGCCTCGAGGATCGTCACGGCGTAATGCTTCTTGTTCAATTCGTACGCGGCGGTGAGGCCGGCGATGCCGGCGCCGAGGATGACGACGCGTTTGCCGTCGCCGGGAGGAAGGTCGGGGATGCCTGCGAATGCCGACGGGACGCGCAGCAATCCCATCGCCGTCATTGCTTCGTACGCTGCAGCGGCGCCACCGGCGCGGCCTACGGCTTCCAGAAATTGGCGGCGGGTCCAAGCCATCGCAACCTCCGAAACACTTTTTTGGGGAACTCTGGCAGGATAGCACGATGCAGATGAGAGCGATTGCGGCGATCCTTCTCTCCATCGTGTGCCTGGCGGCGTTCGCGCAAACGACGGCCTCGCTGACTGGCGTCGTCGTGAACGGAAGCGGCGAAAAGCTCCCCGGAGTCACCGTCGTCGTCCGCTCTCCGTCGTTGCAGGGCGAGCGCACCGAGATCACTGACGAAGCCGGCGCGTATTCGTTTCCAGCGCTGCCGCCCGGCGATTACACGGTGACGTTCACGCTCGCCGGCGTGTCGCCGGCGACGCGAAGTGCGCATCTGCAGCTCGGACAGCTGACTCGCGCCGACGCGAAGATCACGCAGATCATGCATGACACGATCACCGTTCGCGCCGATCGCTTCGCGACGATCGAGACGCCGGCGGTCGCGACGAACTTCACGCTCGGCGAAATCGAGCGCCTTCCCGTGCTGCGCAATCAATTGCAGACCGCGCAGATGGCGCCGGGCGTCACGGCGAACGTTCTCGCCAACGGCGAGCTGTCGCTCAGCGGCGGTCCCGGCTACGACAACCTCGCACTCGTCGACGGCGTCGTGATCACGGAGAACGTGCGCAGCCAGCTTCGTCCGATGTACGTCGAGGACGGCATCGAGGAGACGACGGTCTTCACCGGCGCGATCTCCGCGGAGTACGGCCGCTTCACCGGCGGCGTGATCAATACAATCACGAAGTCGGGCGGCAACGAGTTCTCCGGATCGCTGCGCGACTCGATCTCGAGTCCGTCGTGGTCCGCGCAGACGCCGGCGAAGGAAGCGCGTGAGGACACGATCAGTCACGTCTGGGAAGGAACGCTCGGCGGCTACGCGGTGACGGATCGCATCTGGTTCTTCGGCGCCGCGCGTTGGGCGAAGAACGTCACGCCGCGCACGACGATCGCCATCCCCGCATTCGCGGGACCGCCCGCGACCGCGGCATCACCGCAGCTCAGCTACGAAGAGCTGAACGATCAGAAACGATACGACGCGAAGGTGACGGGCCGCATCACGGCGAATCAGTCGATCGTCGGCTCGCTTTTCCGCATCGGCACGAAGACGCAGAACAGCCGCTTCGGCAACGCCATCTACGACACAGCCAGCTTCACGCGCCAGAACAATCCGGAGTCGCTCGTGACGCTGCACTACGACGGCGTGTTGATGCAGAACTCTCTTCTGACCGGGCAATACTCGCGGCGCAAGTTCGGATTGCAGAGCGGCGCGTTCACGACCGATCTCGTCTCGGGCACGGTGCTGCTCGACCGCGCGAACGCGAACACGCGCTTCAACTCGCCGAGCCAGTGCTCGATCTGCGGTGTCGAGCACCGCGACAACAAGGACGCGCAACTCGGAGCATCGCACTTCGCGACGACGCCTCTGGGAACGCACGACGTCGACGCCGGCGTCGATCGTTTCGAAGAGCAGCGCACGCCGAACGGACATCAGTCGGGCAGCGACTACCTGATCTTCGTCACGCGCGTGCAGTATCTCAACGGCCAGATCTATCCGGTGATCACGCCGACGTCGGCGAACGGCGGCAACACGTTCATCCGCTGGTCGCCGATTCTGAACGCCGCGGAGCCGAATCACCTTCGCACCGACTCGCTCTTCGTCAACGACCGCTGGAATCTCAACTCCCACCTCAGCTTCAACCTCGGCGCACGCTACGACAAGAACCACGCGGTCGACTCCGACGGCACGCTGACGTCGGACGACAAGCGGATCTCGCCGCGCCTCTCCGCGCAGTACGACATCCACGGCGACGGACGCCATCGCGTGAACGCGTCGTACTCGACGTACAGCTCGCGCATCGTCGACACGATCGCGTCATCGAACCAGGTGGCCGGCAACGCGCTGTCGGTCGACTTCGCGTACAAGGGACCGGCGATCAACGACAAGGCGCTCACCGTCGCCATGCCCGACGCCATCCGCGCCATCCTCGGCACCTTCACGCCGTCGCTCACGAATGCGTCGCTGCTCCGTCCGAACGGCTTGCGCACGGTGCCGGGCTATTCGACGTACTTCGACGACACGCTCGTCTCGCCGTCGGTTCGCGAGATGACTCTCGGCTACGCGCAGCAGATCGGCGCGAACGGGTTCGTGCGCGTCGATTGGATCGATCGAGACTGGCGCGACTTCTACGCGCAGAGCGTGACGAAATCGACGCGGCACGTGACGACGCCGCTCGGCATCGCGGTCGATCCCGCGCTTATTCGAAACAGCGACAACATCGCGCGCACGTATCGCGGCGTGGAGATGCAGGGCCGCTGGAATCATCGGCTGCTCAGCACCGGCATCAATTACACGTACTCGAAACTGCGCGGCAACGACGACGGGGAGACGCAGCAAGGCGGCCCGATCGCGAACAGCGATCCGTCGATCTTCTATCCCGAGTTTTTGAACTACGCGAATTTCTCGCCGAAGGGATGGCTGCAGGGCGACGAGCGCAATCGCGTGCGCGCCTGGGCTTCCTATCAGGTGTTGCCGTCGCTCAGCGCATCGGTCCTCTGGTCGTTCGATTCCGGCCAGCCGTATTCGGCGGTCGGCGCGATCAACGTCACGCGCTTCACCGGCGCGCCAGCGACGACCGGCTACAACGCCGTGCCGAACGGGCAGTACTACTTCAGCAAGCGCGGCGAGTTCCGCACCGACGACATCAGCTCGACGAATCTCGCGCTGCGCTGGTCGTACCGCTGGTTCTTTGCGCAGGGCGACCTCTTGAACGCGTTCAACCGAAGCGGCGTCGCCGACCCGCTGCGCCTCGCGCTCACGGTGACGACGGCCGCGACGTCGAGCACGTTCGCGACGTTCAACCCGTTCACGCAAACGCCGATTCAATGTCCGACTGGCGCCGCAGCCGCGCAGTGCCAAACGATGGGAGCGCACTATCAGTTGGCGTCGAACTTCGGACAACCGACGAGCGAGTTGGCGTATCAGACGCCGAGGACGGTGAGGGTTTCAGTGGGGGTTCGGTTCTAGGTCCGACGTTTAACCGTTTCGCGATTTGACACGGCCGAGGCTCTCCGAAACGCGGACGTGAACGAGCAGATCTTCGCGGCGATGCTCTTCGGTCGGCCAGTCGGGGTGAAGGGAATGCGCGTACCGTCTGAGGCTGTCGCCCATGCGCAGAGCGTCGCCAGCGGTCATGCGCGACCTCATCTCGACGCGCGATCGGCGCTTCATCCTCGCAATCGCATCCCAATCGCGATTCACGTACGGCAGCACGTCTTCCTTGCGCATCAGTCCGAGGATAGCACCTCGCCGAACTTGCCCCATCGCCACGCGAGCGCGGGGAGCACGAGCAGATTCAGCGCGGTCGACGTCACCAGTCCGCCGAGGATCACTGTGGCCATCGCGCCTTCGATTTCGCGCCCGGGGGAGTTGCGGCCGATCGCGAGCGGGAGGAGGCCGAGCGCGGTGACGAGGGACGTCATCACGATCGGCACTAGGCGCTCGCTCGCGCCGCGGATCGCGGTCTCGACCGACCATGTCGCACCCTCTTCGCCCACCAGATGCTCGTAGTGCGAGATCATCATGATCGAGTTGCGCAGCGTGATGCCGAAGAGCGTCACGAAGCCGACTAGTGATCCGACGGAGATCGGCTCGCGCGTGACGAACGCGGCGAGCACGCCGCCGGCGAGCGCGAAGGGCAGATTCACCGCGAGCAACAACAGATTCCGCGCGTTGCCGAGGACGATCCAGAGCAGGAGGCCGATCGCGATCAGGACGATCGTCGAGTGAATCATCAGATCGCGTCGCGACGCCGCTTCGGCTTCCGCGGCGCCGGTGATCTCGAAATACATCGCGGAGCTCGTCGGGATCTTCGGCGCGATCGCGCGGCGGCATTCGTCGACGAACGATGCGACGTCGCGGCCTTCGACGTTTGCGGTAATCGTCTGCGCGCGTCGCGTGCCTTCGTGCAGGATCACGTAACGTCCCGCGCTTTGAACGACATCGGCGACGTCGTGCAGGTGAATGTACGTGCCGCTCGGCGATCGGAGCGGCAGACTCGCGACGGAATCGATCGACGATCGCTCTTCCGGACGCAGGATCAATGCGACGTCGACGATGCGGCTGCCTTCGAAGACCTGGCCGACGACGTTGCCGCTGTATGCGACGCGCACCGTATCGAGCACGTCGATCGGATCGAAGCCCCATCGCGCCAGATCGGCGGCGCGCAGTCGCACGACGAGCTCGGGGAGTCCGGGCGGCGATTGCACTTGCACGTCAGTTGCGCCGTTGATGCCGCTGACGACGCGCGTAATCTCCTGCGCCTTCGCATCGAGCGCGTCGAGATCGTTGCCGACGATCTGAATGACGACCGGTGCCGTGAAACCGGACAGTGTCTCCTCGATCCGCTCGGTGAGAAACGTGTTGACGGTGAAGACGCCGCCGGGGATCGCGTCGAGCGTCTTGTGAATCTGATCGAGCGTGTCGTCGGAGATGCTGGTCTTCAGATCGACTTCGAGCTCGCTCGATTGCGGACCGTAGACGTCGTCCGACTCGGCGCGGCCGACTCGTTGTGCGATCTCGCGGACGAACGGAAGCTTCAGCAGTTCGCGCTGCGCGATCTTGCCGATGCGCGACGACTCGGCGATCGATGTTCCCGGAGCGGTCTCGAGGTGGACGAGGTAGTGCGTCTCGTGCAGATCGGGGAGGAATGCTTTGCCGGTGATCATCGCGAGCGCGATCGCCGCGATCGTGACGAATGCGCTCACGACGGCGACTTCGACCGGATGCTCTTCGACGCGCAACAGAATCGCGCGATAGCGGGTCTTCAGCGATGCGAGCCACGCGCGCTCTTCGCGTTCGTTGCCGTGAAGCAGAAGTGCCGCGAGTGCGGGTGTGACGGTGAGCGCGACGAGCAACGACGCGAGGATCGCGAAGATGTACGCGAGCGCCATCGGCGCGAAGAGGCGGCCCGCAAGCCCGCTCATGGTGAGAACGGGGACGAAGACGAGGACGACGGCGAAGGTTGCGTACACGACGGCGCTGCGCACTTCGAGAGACGCATTGAAGATGATTGCGGCGGCGCTCTCGCCGCGGCGTTCCCGCAAACGGCGCTGGATGTTCTCGACATCGATCACCGCGTCGTCGACGACTTCGCCGATCGCGATCGCCAGCCCGCCTAACGTCATCGTGTTCAGACTCAGCCCGAGTCGCTGCAGCACGATCACGCCTGCGAGAAGCGAGAGCGGAATCGCCGTGCACGAGATCGCGGCGGAGCGCATGTCGGCGAGAAAGAGGAACAGCACGATGACGACGAGGATGGCGCCGAGGAGGAGGGCGATGTTGATGTTGTGCGTG